>ERZ808286.46-NODE-46-length-100026-cov-5.254644_pt1 | contig 100026 bp, 80 predicted proteins | sample MGYA00521276_ERZ808286 | MGnify/ENA primary metagenome ERZ808286 (study PRJEB31516, sample SAMN03275607) | gut metagenome | biome: mammalia-associated habitat; material: feces | host: Papio cynocephalus | place: Kenya | collected 2012-08-01 ... | reverse complement strand
CAGATGCACGCAGAAAGCCAACTACCGCATCAAGATTCTTGATATGATTGTTATGCTGTAACACACCCTCAAACTCTTTCATAAGAGTGTTGCCATTCCTATTCGTAAAGAAATTGGAATTACTTATCGCTTCGTTCATATTGTAGTTCTAATTGGGTCTATTATTGTTTTACCTCAAGCCATCCTCTTTTACGCGAATTCTTCTCCACCCGGAAAATAAACCTTGAAAGCAACACGGAGGAGCCGTGCAACATCTGTCTTTTAATCTTTCAAACAAGCAAGTGGTATGACTTTGACGCCGTCCGGGCGTGTGTAGGCCCAACTGACACCTGTCATGACAATTATCAAGTCGGATTTGCGCAACGGCGCCTGCTTCCCTGTCTTGTTATGCTCCTGAGCGGGCCGTATTGTTTCCAAAAGATGTTTGGCCCCTTCTTCCATTTCACGTTCACGGCTGCCAAGCTTGTGAATGGCTTATGTTATGGCTGTATTTTGATTATATGCACAAAGTTAGTGATGTTCAGTTATACTTGCAAGAAAAAAACTAATATTTGTGTATATTTAGTGCTATTTAGTGTTATGAATTGTGCTGTCTTATTGCTAGTTTTTGCGGTAATTTACTACTGGCGTTTGTGGTAATTCATTTGTAGCTTTCGCTGTATTTTGTATTTTTTGCGGTATGGCGCTACCTTCTATAAAAGGTGTCTTGCACTTGAGAGCACAAAACAAAACTTCGTATCTGTTTTGTTATTCCGCTCGTTGCCCGACTCCTTTTTCGGCAGTTGGGCGCGGCTTATAAAAAAAACGCAGGCATTTCCCTCGCCTGCGTGCCTGATGCAGCCCAATGCTGCAACAGGGGGTCTTTTCACTCATCTTTTCTTCTTTGCCTTTTCTGGCCAATCTTTGTTATCCTTGCCGCAATCTTCTCAAACCTTAATGACTCTACTACTGACTAACATACTTGCTTTCTCTAATGTCTTCCCTCAGTCAATACCTATTTCCAGTCTCTTACCTTTTGCTCAATACCTATTTCCAATCTCTTACCTTTCACACGATACCTATTTCCAATCTCTTACCTATTGTCTGCCGTTATCCTCAATCTCTTACCTTCTTTTACCTTTATGCCTCTCGGCCTGCGTTATCCTCAATCCTTTACCTTTGTCTTTCTTGGCTGTTATCCTTTTGTCACTGCAAAGGTACGATTGTTTGCGCACACACCAAGGGTTTCACCAACTTTTTTGGGCTGCATGGCGTTGTTTTTGACTTAGGTCAAGAAATCTGTGTGCGCACACAAATTATATGGCGCGGCCTTTTGCCAGCTCTTCGGCCACCAGGTTTGTGAGTTCCACGAACTGTTCGACCGACAGCTGTTCAGGCCGCCTGGTCATCACCGGGTGCTGGAAAAACGCGTCGGCCGCCCCCTTGCCGCCGAAAAGCTGGCGCAAGCTGACGCGCAGCATCTTGCGGCGCTGGTTGAACACAGTCTTCACCACCCGCTTGAACAGCGCCTCGTCGCAGCCCAGCCGGGCGGTGCTGTTGCGTGTCATGCGGATAACCGCGCTCTTCACCTTGGGCGGCGGGTTGAACACCCCCTCGTCGACGGTGAAGAGATACTCCACGTCATACCATGCCTGTGTGAGCACACTGAGAATGCCATACGCCTTGGAACCCGGCCCTGAGGCCATGCGCAGGGCCACCTCGCGCTGAATCATGCCCGTGCAGCAGGGGATGAGGTCGCGGTTGTCGAGCATCTTGAAGAATATCTGCGACGAGATGTCGTAGGGGTAGTTGCCCGTGAGCACAAAGGGCCTTCCGCCAAACACGCGTCCGAGGTCCATCCGCAGAAAGTCGTCTGCGATAATCTGGCCGGACAGGGCGGGGTAGCGCTCGTTGAGATAGGCCACCGACTCGCTGTCAATCTCCACCACTTTCAGCTCGCGGCCCTTGGCGGTGAGATACTGTGTGAGCACGCCCATCCCCGGTCCCACCTCAAGGATGGGCGTGCCGGGATGGGCGTCCACGGTGTCGGCTATGCGCCTGGCGATTCCCAGGTCAGTCAGAAAGTGCTGGCCGAGACTTTTCTTTGGTCTTACCTTCTGAATCATACATTGTTCTTGATGGCCCCCATGATCTGAGCCTCAAGCTCGTCGCACAGTTCGGGGTTGTCCTTGAGCAGCTCCTTGGTGGCGTCGCGGCCCTGCGCCAGCTTCGACCCCTGGTAGGAGTACCAGCTGCCGCTCTTCTGGATGATGTTGTAGTCTACGCCGAGGTCGACAATCTCGCCAATCTTCGAGATGCCCTCGCCGAAGGTGATCTCGAACTCGGCCTTGCGGAACGGCGGTGCCACCTTGTTCTTCACCACCTTGACGCGCACCTGGTTGCCTATCACGTTGTCGCCGTCCTTGATGCTGGTCACGCGGCGGATGTCCAGCCTCACGCTGGCGTAGAACTTCAGGGCGTTGCCGCCCGTGGTGGTCTCAGGGTTGCCGAACATAACGCCGATTTTTTCGCGCAGCTGGTTGATGAAGATGCACGTGGTGTTGGTCTTGCTGATGTTGGCCGTGAGCTTGCGCAGCGCCTGGCTCATCAGGCGGGCCTGGAGGCCCACCTTGTTGTCGCCCATGTCGCCCTCGATCTCTGCCTTCGGCGTGAGCGCGGCCACCGAGTCGATCACCAGGATGTCCACGGCTGCCGAGCGTATCAGCTGGTCGGCAATCTCCAGGGCCTGTTCGCCCGTGTCGGGCTGCGCAATCCACAGGTTGTCCACGTCGACCCCCAGCTTGGCCGCGTAGAAGCGGTCGAAGGCGTGCTCGGCGTCAATGAAGGCGGCGATGCCGCCCGCCTTTTGCGCCTCGGCGATGGCGTGGATGGCAAGGGTGGTCTTGCCCGACGATTCCGGGCCGAAAATCTCGATGATGCGCCCCCTCGGGTAGCCGCCGACGCCCAGCGCGGCGTTCAGTGAGATGCTGCCGGTCGAAATCACCTCAACGTTGTCTATCTTCTCGTCGCCCAGTTTCATGATGGCCCCCTTGCCAAAGTCTTTCTCGATCTTTGACATGGCGGCCTGCAGGGCCTTCAGCTTCTCGCTCTGCGGGGAGCCTGCGTTTGTCTCGCTATCTTTTTTTGCCATAAGTTGTATTCTGTTTTCGTTGTGTGTGTCAATGTCGCTTGCCGGCAGCGCGCGGGGTGCCGGCCGCCCCCCCCGGCTTACAGTTCCAGGTCGCCGAAAAACTCCTCGTGCCAGGGCAGCCCCTGCTTGTTGAGCTGTTCCATGAAGGGGTCGGGGTCAAACTCCTCCACGTTCCACACGCCGGGCTTGCGCCACAGTCCCTTGAAGAACATCATGGCGCCAATCATGGCCGGCACGCCCGTGGTGTAGCTCACGCCCTGCATGCCCGTCTCCTTGTAGGCCTCCTTGTGGCTGCAGTTGTTATATATATAATAGGTGAGCTCCTTGCCGTCTTTCTTTCCGCGTATGCGGCAGCCGATGGAGGTCTCGCCCTCGTAGTTCTCGCCGAGGTCCTGCGGGTTTGGCAGCACGGCTTTCAGGAACTGCAGCGGCACAATCTTCACCTTGACTTTCTTGCCCGAGCCGTCGGCCAGCGGAGCCTCGTATTCCACTTCGTCGATGCGGCTCATGCCGATGTCCTCGATGGCGGTGAGGTGGCTGATGTACGACTCTCCGAACGTCATCCAGAAGCGCGCCTGCCTGATGGAGGGGAAGTTTTTCACCAGGCTCTCCAGCTCCTCGTGGTGCATCAGGTAGCTCTCGCGCGGCCCGATGTTGGGGTAGGTGAGCGGCCTGTGTATCTCGAGCGGCCCGGTCTCTATCCACTTCCCGTCCTTGTAGTAGAGCCCTTTCTGCGTTATCTCGCGGATGTTGATTTCCGGGTTGAAGTTTGTGGCGAACGCCTTGTGGTGGTTGCCCGCGTTGCAGTCTACGATGTCCAGGCACTCGATTTCGTCGAAGTGGTGCTTGGCCGCATAGGCTGTGAAGATGCCGCTCACGCCCGGGTCGAACCCGCAGCCGAGGATGGCGCACAGGCCGGCCTTTTCGAACCGGTCCTTGTAGGCCCACTGCCAGGAGTATTCGAAGTGCGCCTCGTCCCTGGGCTCGTAGTTGGCCGTGTCAAGGTAGTTGCAGCCGCAGGCCAGGCAGGCCTCCATGATGGTGAGGTCCTGGTAGGGCAGTGCCAGGTTGATGACCATCTCCGGCTTGTATTCGCCGAGCAGGCGCTTCAGCTGCTCCACGTCGTCGGCGTCCACCCGGGCCGTCTTGATGTCCATGGTGTGCCCGGCCCTGTGGATGGCCTTCACTATCTGGTCGCATTTCTCCTTGCGGCGGCTGGCTATCATAAAATCGGTGAACACGTCGCTGTTCTGTGCAATCTTGAACGCAGCGACAGTGGCGACGCCTCCGGCGCCAATCATGAGTACTTTTCCCATTGCTGTCTTTAAGTTGTTATGATGATTTGTTGATGTTGTGTCCCTGCCTCGCCCGCGGCTGCGCGCCGCAGCCCTCAGCGTGTGGCCCTGTCTATTTCCTCGCCCCTGATGCCCAGCGCGCTCATCAGCGAGTAGCCCAGTATCTCCTGCCGGAAGTTGCCGCCCGGCAGCGGCTGCATGGCAAACACGGTCACGCGCTTGTCCTCGTCGCTCACCCCCCTCAGGGCGTGGCGCACCTGCCCGGCCATCCGTTCCATGTCGGCAACCAGCATCACGCGTTTCACGGCCTTCTGGGCGCATACCGCCTGCAGCGCCTCGGCCACAAAGCCGTCGTGCGTCACGATGCCCTCCACCGGCAGCGCGCTCATGGCGAACTCGCCCAGGTTGTCCTTGAAAGCCATGCCGTCAATCTCCGTGGCGTAGTCGCCCGGCGCGAAGTTGTCAAGCCGCTCGCGCCCCTTGCTGTGGATGAACACTGCCAGGGTCTCGTGGGCGCCCTCGCGCAGCCCTCCGTCCAGGGCCACGCAGTCAATCCACCTGCCAAGGTCGGCCTTGGGGATGCGCCGGCCGAGCATCCGCTCGAAGTTCACTGTCAGGTCGAATGTCACCCGGTCAATGTAGTCGCCGTCGGCAATGATGACATTCTCGCTCCATTTCACGTTTTCGGTCAGTCCGTTCATAGTTGCAAATTTAGGCAATATTTTTGAGAAAGTGCCTTTTCGGGGCCATTTTTTCACTGCGGCGCAGCCCCCTCCGCGCGCCTGTCTTTCCAAACGGCCTGTCCCGGCTTGCCATCCGGGCCGTTTTGCGCGCCCGAACGGCCCGAATCGCGCGCCCAGACGGCCCGTTTCGCGTGGTCAGACGCACCGTTTGGCGGCGCGGTACCGGCCGTTCCGGAAAGCGGGTGCCCGAGGCGGGCTCCCATGGCATGCCCTGTGTCTCCCCATTGCTTGACCTGTGTCAACCAAATATCAAATAGTGCGGGCCAAAAATCAAAATGTCGTGTCTTTATAGCGGAAACTGCCGTACCTTTGCAACTGTAAATTTTAAATCGTATCAACAGCATGAAGAGTGTATTGGAGAGCCGCCCGGCACTGGCTGCCGAGGTGGACAAGATAGCTGAGGTAGCCGGATACCTCTGGCAGAACGGCTGGGCCGAGCGCAACGGTGGCAACATCACAGTCAATGTGACCGACCTCGTTGACGGCGAGATGCGCCGGATGGCCCCCATCAGTGACGTGAAGCCCATCGGTGTGACCCTGCCGGCCCTCAAGGGGTGCTATTTCTATTGCAAGGGCACAGGCAAGCGCATGCGCGACCTGGCCCGCCGCCCGATGGACAACGGCAGCATCATCCGCATCCTTGACGACTGCGCGAGCTATGTCATCATTGCCGACAACGCCGTGGCGCCCACCAGCGAGCTGCCGTCGCACCTCACCGTGCATGCCCACCTCATTGCGACAGGCTCGCCCTACAGGGCGACCGTTCACACCCATCCCATCGAGCTGGTGGCCATGAGCCACAACCCCAAGTTCCTGGGCAAGGATGTGCTCACGCGCATCCTCTGGTCGATGATTCCGGAGACCAAGGCTTTCTGCCCGCTGGGCCTGGGCATTGTGCCCTACACCCTGCCCGGTTCCAACGAGCTGGCCGACGCCACCCTGCGCGAGCTGGAAGACTATGACGTGGTGATGTGGGAGAAGCACGGCGTGTTTGCCAAGGGCCTTGACGTGATGGACGCATTCGACCAGATTGACGTGCTGTCCAAGAGCGCCAAGATTTACATTGACGCCAAGTGCATGGGCTTTGAGCCCGAGGGCATGAGCGACGGGCAGATGGCCGAGATGACCAAGGCTTTCAACCTGCCCAAGTAAAGCGGAATTTTCATCATCAAAGGTTTTAGGTTTATATGACCTGTTAAAAACAACTACTGACTACATATATGATCATTATTACTTACTATTTATGGTAACATGAAGCCGCCACGCTGTGAAGCGCGGCGGCTTTCTTATTTAGGGAATAACACAAACGGCGTGGCCTCCACTGAGGCCACGCCGTTTGCTGTTTGGGGCGGAGCTTGTTTGTCCGGGCCCCGGGTTAGTGGATATGCGCCGCCGCGGCAGCCCCTTGTCAGAGCAGTTGCGGCAGGAAGCTCGACACAATGAGCACGATGATGCCCACGATGAGCACGGCGATGGTCTTGCCGGAGCAGCCTTTCCACTCCTTGAGGATGATGCCCCACACGTTGGAGAACACCACGTTGAGCGCCATCAGAATGCAGAACGCGAGCGTCATCAGCGTGGGCGATCCGGCGAGGAAGCCCTTGCCGAGGCTCAGCCCGAAGAACTGGCTGTACCACAGGGCGCCGGCCAGCGCGCAGAACACCACGTTATTGGCCCACACATGGCCCTTGCGGTAGTCGCCCCAGGTGCCGTTGCGGCTGTTCTGCCAGAAGCAGTAGATGGCGTTGGTCACGAAACCGCCGAGTGTCACCAGCAGGGTGGCCGGAAGTGTCTTGTACATGTCGGGTGTGAGGTCGCCGAAATTGACGCCCTTGCCAAACTCCAGTCCCACGTTGAAGCAGCCGCTCATGAAGCCGGCCAGCAGGGCGATGGCCACTCCCTTGGGGAAGTTGAAGTCCTTGACCGCCGCCTTTTTCTCCTCCTCCGACAGCGATGAGGCCTTCATCGAGCCGGCCACGCCGATGATGGCGATGCCCGCCAGGGTCACCGCCACGCCCGTAATCACGGCAAAGGTGAGCGAGGAGAGCGCGTCAAGCTCGGGGAAGAAGATGTTGAGCAGCACCGGGCCCATGACGGTGCCCAGCCCGGCGCAGGTGCCCAGGGCGATTGACTGGCCCAGGGCCACGCCAAGGTAGCGCATGGACAGGCCGAAGGTGAGGCCTCCGACCCCCCACAGCACGCCGAAGAGAATGGTCATCCCGATGCTGAAGGCGTTGCCGGCTGTGAACAGCTCGCAGAGCGAGTGCCCCGCCGGCACAGCCAGCAGGGCGCCCAGCAGGGGCAGTATGAGCCAGGCGAACACACCCTGAACAATCCAGTAGCTCTCCCACGACCACTCCTTGACCTTGTTGATGGGGACGTAGCAGCTTGACTGGCAGAATGCGCCGATGGCGATAATGAGAAGTCCGATGATGATATCCATGGCGGCGGGGTTATGCACGCTTCGAGATCACCTCGTCTACATACTTGTCGATGTCGCCGATGAACTCCTGTCCCACGGGCACGTTGTTGCGCACGCAGAACTCGTCGTAAACGGCCTGCCACGGCATGGCCTTCTGCTCTTCGATGATGGCCAGCACCTTGTAGCCTTCGCCGGCCAGCTCCAGCTTGGAGAGTGTCTCCCTCGGCTCAAGCAGGGCGCGGAGCATGCACTTCTGGGCTGCGCGCGAACCGATGACGTATGCGCCGATGCGGTTGATGGAGCCGTCGAAGAAGTCGAGGCCGTAGTGGACGCGGTTCAGTGCGCCGGCGCGCACAATCTCGAAGAACAGCTCCTGTGTGGGGTCGTCCATGATGGTCACGTGGTCGGAGTCCCAGCGCACGGGGCGCGACACGTGGAGCATCAGCTCCTTGAGGAACGGCAGCACGGCCGACACCTTGTCGGCCGGGGACTCTGTGGGGTGGTAGTGGCCGGTGTCGATGGTGAGCATCGTGTCGTTCTGTGCCGCATAGGCAGTGTAGAAGTCGTGCGAGCCAACCGTGAACGACTCGAGCCCGATGCCGAACACCTTGCCCTCGATGCTGTCTTTCATCATCGGCTGCTTCTTGGCGAAGATCTCGTCAAGCGACTTCTTCAGCGTGTTGCGGTAGAGCGCGTGGTTCACCGACACGTCCTTGCATCCGTCGTGCACCCAGAGGTTCATGATGCAGGGGTCGTTCTGCGCCTCGCCCATGGCGTTGGCAATGTCGCGGCAGCGCTTGGTGTGCTCCACCCAGAACTGGCGGATGCCCTCGTCGGGGTTGGCCAGCGAGAGGTTGCCCGACTTGGGGTGTGAGAAGCTCGTTGAGTTGAAGTCCAGCTTGGTGTTGTTCTCCTTGGCCCAGTCAATCCATGACTTGAAGTAGTCGACGGTCACCTCGTCGCGGTCGACCACCTTGCCCTTGAAGTCACCGTAGATCTCGTGGAGGTTCAGGCGGTGTGTGCCCGGGATGAGGCTCTTGGCCTTCAGGATGTCCTGGCGCAGCTCGTCAATGTTGCGTGCCGCACCGGGGAAGTTGCCGGTTGACTGGATGCCTCCCGACAGCGCGCCGGCCTGCACCTCGAAACCTTTCACGTCGTCTGCCTGCCAGCAGTGGAGTGACAGGTGGAAGTCTTGCAACTGTTTGAGCACTTTCTCTGTGTCAACGCCAATGACGGCGAAGCGTTCCTTGGCAATCTCGTAAGCTTTTCTAACGATTTCTTCTTTCATGTTATCTGTTTTTATGGTTAGTGTTGTCCTTGTTAAATGGAATGCGTGGCGCGCGGGCGGTGGCCGGCGGCTCCGCGCCGGTCACGGCAGCTTGACGAATCTGTCGTAGGCGCGGTCCCACTCGTCAGTGTGGTTTGGCTCAAACCGCTTCAGCTCAAGGCTGCCGGCAATGATGCGCCGCATCTCCCAGATGTCTTTCACCTCGCCGCTTGCCTTGGCCTGCAGCATGATGTTGCCCAGGGCTGTGCTCTCCTGCGGGCCGGCCAGAACCTGCACGTCAAGGCTGTCGGCCGTGAACTGGTTGAGGTAGTTGTTGCGGCTGCCGCCGCCAATGATGTGGAGCGCCTTGATGGGGAAGCCGGCCATCTCCTTGAGGTAGCCGAACACCTGCCGGTAGCGCAGGGCCAGCGAGTCGAAGATGCAGCGGCAGATCTCCGCGTGCCCCCCGGGCACGTGCTGCCCCGTGGCCTGGCAGTAGTCCCTGATGGCTGCAACCATGGACGCGGGGTTGGCAAAAGCCTCGTTGTCCGGGTTTATCAGACTCCTGAAGGCGGGCTGCTTCATGGCCTCGGCCTGCAGCTCGGCGTGCGATGCCGGCGCGTTGGCCCACTCCTTCCGGCAGCGTTCGTAAATCCACATGCCGCAGATGTTCTTGAGAAAGCGCGAGGTGCCCTCGATGCCGCCCTCGTTGGTGAAGTTGCGTTGGTAGCTGTCTTCGTTGATGATGGCGTCGCGTGTCTCGATGCCCATCAGGCTCCATGTGCCGCTGCTCAGGTAGGCGAAGTGCTCGTCGTGGGCCGGAACGGCGGCCACGGCGCTGGCCGTGTCGTGGCCGGCCACGGCCACGACGGGTATGGCTCCCAGGCCGGTCATCCGCTGCACCTCTTCGGTCAGCGTGCCAATGACGGTGGCGGGGTTGGTCATCTTGCCGAAATGGCGGGCCGACAGTCCGACGCTCTCCAGCAGCCTGCTGTCCAGCTGCTTGGTCCTGGGGTCGAGCAGCTGGCTGGTCGAGGCGATGGTGTATTCGCAAACCGCCTTGCCCGTGAGCATATAGCTCAGCGCGTCGGGCACGAACAGTATCTTCTCGGCATGCTCAAGGGCTGTGTCGCCGTTCTTGCGCATGGCGTAGAGCTGGAACAGCGAGTTGAAGTTCATAAACTGTATGCCTGTGATGCCGTAGACCGTCTTCTTGTCAATGGCGTGCCTGAAGTAGTCGTCCATGATGCCGGCGGTGTGCGGGTCGCGGTAGGCCAGCGGGTTGCGCAGCAGCGCGCCGTCCTTGCCCACGCAAACAAAGTCGACCCCCCATGTGTCTATGCCGATGGAGCTGATGGCAATGCCGCGGTGCACGGCCTTCTTCAGCCCTTTGACAATCTCGTTGTAGAGTGCGTAGATGTCCCAGTAGAAGTGGTTGCCTGTCTCTATCAGGTTGTTGTCGAAGCGCGTGAGCTCCTCCATGTTTATCTTTCCGTTCGCAAGGGACCCGATGATGGTTCTGCCGCTTGTCGCTCCCAAGTCGACAGCAAAGAAATGCTTGTTTTCTTTCATAGATGGTTTGTTAGCAGTATGTTGATAGGTATTAACCCTGCAAAGGTAGTTGATTTATCGGTGAGGCAGACACTACTATTTGATATTCTAGCTGGAACTTTTGAGACGAAACGGCCCGTATGGCGCCGGCGTTCCGCCACTTTTGAAAACGTTTGCGCAGCTTTTTGCCGTGTCGGCTTGCGGCGTTCATGATTTTAATTGCTACTTTTGCAGTCGCGCCAGGCTTGCGGGCGTACCGTGCCCCCGGCGCATCAGCTTGGATGAATGACCGTCTTGGATGAATAACCGTTTAAGGAATAAATAAGAGATGACTACTTTGACAATCTGCATTGTGGCAGTTTTTGTGATGGGCTATTTCTGTATCGCCATCGAGAGTGTGACCAAGGTCAACAAGGCGGCAGTGGCCCTGCTGATGTTTGTGGCCTGCTGGACCCTGTTTATGATTGCCCCGGCCGAGTACCTGGCCGGTGTGGCGCCTGGCCGGATGGCACAGGCCGTGAGCGATGTGATGGAGCGGCACCTTGGCAGCACGTCGACCACGCTGTTCTTCCTGATGGGGGCGATGACCATCGTGGAGCTGGTCGACCAGAACGGCGGCTTTAACTTTGTGCGCGGGCTGCTCAGCTCCACCAGCAAGCGCAAGCTCCTGTGGCGCATAGCCCTGCTCACCTTCTTGATTTCGGCCATCCTTGACAATCTCACCACGAGCATCGTGATGGTGATGATTCTCCGCAAGCTGGTGGCCGACAGGAACGACCGGCTTGTGTATGCCTCGCTGGTGGTGATTGCGGCCAATTCGGGCGGCGCTTTCTCGCCCATCGGCGACGTTACCACCATCATGCTGTGGAACAAGGGCGTGATTACGGCTGCCGGTGTCATCTCGGAGATTCTCGTGCCGTCGGTGGTGTCGGTGGCCGTGCCGGCCTGGCTGCTGTCGCTGTCGCTCAAGGGCAGCATGGCGCCGCTGGCGGCCGGCGCCGAGGCGGCGGCCGCCAGTGACTTCACCGAGTTTCAGCGCAAGGTGGTGTTCTTCCTGGGTGTGGGCGGCCTTATCTTTGTTCCTGTCTTCAAGAGCATCACCCACCTGCCGCCGTTTGTCGGGGTGCTGCTGGTGCTGGGCGTGCTCTGGACGGTGACCGAAATCTTCTACCGCCACCTGAGCCACTGCGCCTGCCAGGGCGGCATGCAGAAGAGAGTGACGGCCATGCTCTCGCGCATAGACATGAGCACCATCCTCTTCTTCCTTGGCATTCTGATGGCTGTGGCCTGCCTGGAGACGGTCGGCGTGCTCACCATGCTTGGCAAGGGGCTCAACGTGGCCTTTGACGGCAACCACTATATGGTGACGGGCATCATCGGCGTTCTGTCGAGCGTTGTCGACAATGTGCCGCTGGTTGCCGGCTGCATGGGTATGTATCCTGTGGCTCCCGCCGGCGACATGGCGGTCGACGGCATCTTCTGGCAGCTGCTGGCCTACTGTGCCGGCGTGGGCGGCTCCATGCTGATCATCGGCTCTGCGGCCGGTGTGGTGGTAATGGGGCTGGAGAAAATATCATTCGGATGGTACATGAGGCACATCACGTGGGTGGCTTTCCTGGGCTACCTGGCCGGAATGCTGGTCTATTGGGCAGAGAAGAGCCTGCTGGGTCTTTAGCCTTGGCGTGACAGCCGGCCCCGGGCGGGCTGAAGACTGGCCCGTAACTTCATGAAAAGCAGCAGCCCCCGGAAGTGCACGGGCACTTCCGGGGGCTGCTGCGCTGTTTGTCCCAGCCGGGCTGCGCCGCTATTTCCTGCGCATCTCGCTGGGCCTCCGCCCGGTCTTTATCTTGAACTTTGCCGAGAAATAGTCGGGCGAGTCGAAGTTCAGGCGGTAGGCAATCTCCTTGACGCTCATCGTGGTGGTGCTCAGCAGCTCCTTGGCGCGCTGCAGCTTGAGATCCTGCTGGTAGACGGCCGGGCTCAGCCCCGTGTACTCCTTGAACAGCTTGCGGAAGTTGGAGTAGCTCACGCTCAGCTCCTCGGCAATCTGCTGGATGGTGAGGTTGCTCTCCAGTGCCTCTCTGATGCGGAGCCTGGCCTTGTTCACCATGTCAATGTGCGTGTAGTTCTTGCTCATCTTGAGGTTGCGCTCCAGTGCATACATCACACCTACCATGTGGTTGACGATGCCGGCCAGCATCTGCTGCGAGTAGGGCGCCTCGTTCACTGCGGTGTCGTAGGCTGTCTTGTACAGGTGGACAATCTCGCTGGAAAAGCCGACATGATAGATGGGCTTGCGCACATTGAGGAAGCCGGCGTGCACGCGGTCGTCGATGTTGCGCCCCTTGAAGCCAATCCAGTAGCTCTTCCAGCCCACGCCCGGCAGGGGGTGGTAGCTGTGCCACTCGTCGGGGAACAGCAGGAACATGTCGCCCTCGTGCAGGCGCGCCTCCTTGAAGTGGGTGCTGTGGAACACCCCCTCGCCCTCGGTGATGTAGAGCAGCTGGTATTCGTTGAGTTCGCGCCCGGTCTCAACATTGAAGTAATAGCCATCGGCGTGGCCGCGCGTGGGGTAGGGGTCGCCTGGCGCAATCTCCTCATAGCCCACCGTGCTGACGGTGAGCCCCCACTTTCTGTCCTGGTCGTTCGGTACGAGATACTTGCTTATTTGCATGGCTAAGTCGTTTTTTGCGGTTATGTTGATGCCTTGGTACGCCTTTCGGGCGTCTCACACGGGTCTGTGCTGTCCAGCGTACATGGAATCCATATCCAGAATGTTGAGCCGCGCCCCACCTCAGAGTCCACGCCAATCCTGCCGTTGCACTGCTCGCAGATGGTCTTGCAGATGTTCAGTCCAAGGCCCGTTCCCTGCACATAGTCGTTGAGCTTGACAAAGCGGTCGAAGATTAGCTGGCATTTCTCCTTGGGTATGCCTGTTCCCGTGTCTTCGCAGTAGATGCGGATGCCGCCGTTTTCCTTGCGGTAGCCCACCTTGATGTGTCCCTCCCGGGTGTATTTGATGGCATTGGTCACAAAGTTGGTGATGACCTGCTGTATGCGCCCGCTGTCGAGCACGGTGCGCAGGGTGGGGTAGGGGTTGTCCTTGACAAATTCCACCATGGGGTTTTCCACGCGCCGGGCCAGTGTGGCGCAGATGTCGTTGAACACGGCAGAGAAGTCGACCTTGCGCGGTGTGATGAGCTTGCCGTTGGAGTCGGCTGCCGAGATGGTCAGGATGTCGTTGATGAGCTGGAGCAGTATGTCGCAGTTGTTGCTGATGATGTGTGTGAACTCCCGCTTGTCGTTCGGGTCGCTGATGCTCTGCAGCAGGTTGCAGAAGCCCACGATGGCGTTGAGCGGTGTGCGTATCTCGTGGGTCATGTTGGCCAGGAACGTGCTCTTCTGCCGGCTTGACTCGTTGGCGCGGCTGGTCTCCTCCCTCAGCCTGGCCTGCTTGTCCATTGTCGGGGTGATGTCTCTGATGATGCCGAAGAAGCTGGACACCTGGCCCTCGCTGTCGTATTCGGGCATGCTGAAGATGCTGTACCAGTGTGTCTTGCCATCCTGCTCAAACAGGTTCTTGATGGGCAGCACAGCCTTGTGGCGCTGCCCCTTGCCGCTGGGCGAGATGACCTCGGCTATCTTCTCGGCCGGGATGTCTTTTTGCACCTTGTCCATGAACTCGTCGAATGTCACGGTGAACCCTTCGCTGTGCAGGTCGCTGAAATAGCGCACCTTGCGTTCCTTGAGCGACGAGCGCCACACTTTCATGTTGATGTTTTCCAGCAGGAAGTGCAGGTTGTTCTCATACTGTGACATCTTCTCGTTGATGTCTCTGATTTCCTCCTCGTTCTTGCGGCTCTTGTTGTAGATGTCGTGGTCGTCGTTGATGTTGCGCGCGATGAGCAGGATAAACTCCAGTTCGCCCGTTCTGTTCCAGATGGGGCGCACCCTGACTTCCAGGTAGTCGTACATCTGCCGCTCCGGGATGTGTATCTGTGTGCAGAAGTGGAAGTCGGACGGGGCGTCACGGTTAATGTCTTCACGCAGGAACGGCAGGTCGAAAATCTTCAGGTTGAAGTAGAACGGGTCGTCGGGGTTCTTGAAGTGGAAGATGCTCCGCATCCTGTCGTTCACGGTGAGCAGCCTGCCATCTGCATCGTACATGGCCATGCCGATGATGCTTTTCTCAAAGATGTTGGTGAAGCGCTCGGTGATGCTGTCCTCTGCCTCTTCCTCCTCGTGCTGTAGGGTGGTGTCGAGCACAGTTGAGATGATGCTCAGCGGTGTGCGCTTCGAACCATATTCGACGATGGAGGTTACCGAGAGCATCTGCCACTTGGGCGTGCCCGGCGTGCCCGCGTTCCACCGGTACACGTTCTCCTTGTCAACGCTCGCGCCCCTGTTCAGTGTCTCTATCAGGGCTGCCGCCTTCCCGCTGTCCTCCGGGTGGATGCGGCTGATGTACTCCTCGTAAGACATTCCCCCGGCGGGCAGCATGCTGCCGTAGACGTTTTCCACATGGCGCCGCCTGATGTCATAGCGAATCACTCGGTGGTCGCTGTTGGTGAGCACCTTTGTTATCAGAGTGTTCTTCTTTTCAATGTCCCTGGTGTGCTGCTTGATTTTTCTGGTGACAAGCCAGTTTAGCACCAGGAAGCCGGCTATGACCAGCACGACGCCAGCAATGAGGTAGAGGGCCACAGGCGAGGCGTCCTTGCTAAACACCTCGGGATGGAACCATTTGTTCTTCAGCTTCCTGACCTGCCCGCTCTGTTCCATGCGCGTGAACTGGTCGTCTATCAGGCTGATGATGTCCTTGTCGAAGCTCGCGCAGCAGAAAGTGCCCACCGGCAGCTGCGCCGGGCTCACCTCAATGTCGTCAAGGTGGAACTCGCCAACCAGCCATAGCAGTGGCGTGCGGCCGTAGATGTAGTACTTGATTTTGCCGGTCTGCACAGCGTGGAGACCGCGTCGTGGCGACAGGATGGTCATGTTCTCCCTGTTCATGCCGGCTCTGATGGCCTCGCTGATGGCAAGGTCGTTTCTCTTGAACCCCACCTTCTCGCCGGCGCCCAGGGCGGCGTAGCTGGGTGGAGGAGCCGTCCCTTTCTTGTAGGCAATGCCTTCCCGGTAGGTGGAAAGGACAGTCTTGCCATAGTAGACGTCCTTGATGCCGATTTTGTGCCGCAGGATAATCAAGTCTGCCTTACGCTCTGTAAATGCCTTCAGCGCGTTTTTCCATTCGAGCATCATAAACGTGTGGGGGATGTCCATGCCGTCCAGGATGGTTTGCAGCACCTCGATGTTGTAGCCTGTCGGGGCGCCATTGTCTTCGTGGTACTCGTAGGGTGGAAATTCCCAGTCGGTCACAATCACCAGGGGGTGGCTCTCCGTGTATTTCTCAAGCGACTGAGCCTTGATGGCTGCCCTGGCCGGTGTGAGCGCCGCCCACAGTGCTGCCAGGACAGCGGCAGTAAAGACTGCCGGCGTGCAGCGGATGATGTGTCGCAATGTCTTTAGGGCTCTCATAGCTGTACGTTTGGTTCGGCTGGCGCGGACGCGGCTGTTGCAATGTCGCAGGGGATGCTCACCCACACCGAGGTTCCCTGGCCCGGCACGGAGTCAAGGTTGATGTGGCCGCCCATCTGCTCCACCATTTCCTTGCAGATGGGCAGCCCGAGGCCAGACCCCGGCATCTGTCTGCCGGTCTCGTGCACAAAGCGGTCGAACACATGTGGCTGCATGCTCCTGCTGATGCCGGTTCCGGTGTCATCGATGTTGAACACCAGGTGGCCGGTGTGGTAGGTGCACTTGGCGTTGATGTGCCCCTGCTTGGTGAAGCGGGCGGCATTTTCGCAGATGTGGCGGATGACAAAGCCCATGTGCTCGTTGTCTATGTCCAGTTTCAGGCTGCTGTCTGGCACTTCGATGTTTATCTTCACCTTGTTGCTGGTGCACACGCTCAGCCCCATCTGGCAGTGCGAGGTGAAAGCGGCAGCAATGTTGGTCGGTGTCTTCTTGAACTCTACCATCCTGGCATCTAACCTTGAGAGGAGCAGGATGTCGTTGACGAGCTTGAGCAGGATGTCGGTGTTCTTCTTGATTTCGTTCACAAACACGGCCTCGTCCTCGGTGGCGTGTTCGGTGTCAAAGAGCTTGGCGAAGCCGATTACAGCATTGAGCGGCGTTCTGATTTCGTGGCTCATGTTCTTCAGAAATGCGCTTTTCACCGTTTCTGCCTCTTGCGCCTTCCGGGTTTCCAGCCGCAGTTTCCTGTCGGTTTCCTTGGTGACGGTCACGTCGCGGCACAGTCCGAAGTAGTGGTCGACGGTGCCCTTGCGCCTGTCGGTGATGGGAATGGCGTTGAAGGCCAGGTACTGGTACAGGCCCTGCCTGTTTCTCAGGTTGGTCTTCACCTCGATGCTCTGGCTCCTGTTGCGCCGCCTGTCCATGCTGTCCAGCACACTCACGGCCCTGCCCCAGTCCTCGTGGGCGGTCAGGCGCAGGCACCTCATCTGTGACAGCACCTGGCTTGGCTGGTCCATGTTGTGCGTGATGGTCAGCAGCTTGTTTCCCGGGTCGTAGCTGGATATGTTGATGTCGCTCTCCTCCAGCATGTAGCTGATGCTCTCTACATACGACCTGATGTCTTTCGTGCCCTCCTCGATGCGCCGGGCCTGCCGCTTCTCTTTCTGGATGGTGTTCACCATGTCGGTGATGTCATGGCCAATGCAGTATAGGCAGTCCAATTCGCCGTGCTTATTATAGATGGGGATGACGGCCGACTGGTAGTAGAGCATTCCGTGGCGCCGGATGTACACAATCTTGCCCTCGGCCCTCAGCTTGTCCAGGTCGTTGATGGACGATGACCACTGCACGTCATCGCGTGTGACATCAATGCCGTTCAGCGGAATGATGTCGTTGATTTGCAGCCGCGCCCGCAGCATTTCGCGCACGTTGCTTATCTTCAGTGTCTGGCAGGCTTTCTCGTTGATGTTCAGCAGGACACCGTTCCTGTCAAAGTAGGCCATGTCTACCATCGAGCTGTTGAACAGCGTGTAGTATTTAAGCTGCTGCCTCTCGCTTTTCTTCCGGCTTGTGTACTCGGTGGTGATGTCGCGCTGGGTGCCCAGCAGCACGGTTGGCTTGCCGTGCTGCCGGCTCAGCACGGAGATGTTGAGCTTGAAATAGCGTTCTTGCTCAGAGCCGCTGTTGACGTGGCCCCTCACCACAATGGTCTCACTTTCTTTCTCTCCGTCCTTTATCTGGCCTATCAGCTGGCTGATGCGCTTGAAGTCGTCTATGTGGTAGATTACCGAGAGTCCCATTGCGTTGACGTTGGCCGCGTCAGGGGTGGGGCAGATGGTGACAAAGTTGGTGCTGGGAATGTCGTAAGTCCAGAGCGACATCTTGCCCGACTGCAGGTAGAGCGTCAGCCGTTCATTCTGGTCGACCAGTGTCTTCCTGGTGCGCTTCTCCCTGTAATGAAAGAAAATGTTGGTGGTGAAGATGGCCAGCAGCAATGCGGCCAGCCCTCCCAGGAGGTGCCACGCATAGAGCGGTATGCCGCTGTCCCTGTATTCGGGGTAGAACCACTTGTTGCGGATGGGCTGTATCTCCTCGTCCACCACCATGGCGGTGAACACGCTGTCCAGCTTGGCCAGCAGCACGGTGTCGTTGGTGATAAAATGGTATTCGCCGTGCGGCATGTTTACCGGTGACAGCTTGATGTTGTCCAAGTGGTACTTGTTGATGAGCCACTTGAGCGACATGGTGTTCCACAGCACGGCGCCGCTGTCGCTGGAGCTTACGTGGAACACGGCCTCTTTCATGTCGTCATACGGAATGGCGTTGCTTCCCATGCCGTTGACTGTCATCTCGTGGTGGCTGAAACTGTTTTCGTGGACCAGCACCTTGTATTTGCGCAGGTCCTTGAAATCTTCGATGTCCAAGGGCCTTCCCTTGGCTGTTGCCACGCTGTGGGTGAAGATGCAAACCACGCTGCTGCTGTATTTTCCGTAGTCGTTGTGGTATGGTGCGTACATACCCATGGTCAGGTCTGCCCGGCCTGTCTTCAAGTCATCGTAGACGTTGGAGGTGTGTTTGAGTCTGATTTCATACGGAATGTCTAATTTCTTCATCATCGTCCGTATAAGGTCAATGTTGAAGCCGGTCGGCTTTCCGTTGCTGTCCATGAAGCTGTAAGGCCACAGGTCCCACGCATCCTCGTAAATCAGCGGCCTGTCCTCGGTGTAGGTTTGGCGCAGACTTTCTGCCGCAGCTGTTCCTCTTATGAACAGGAGAAGTATGACGGTGGCGGCGAGAAGCGCCGTTCTTGTTCCTTTTTTTGTCAAAGGCATTTGTCGTTTGGGTTAGTATTCCAAAATGCTTCTATGCCACAAAGTTAATAAAAAAACGAGGATAGCCCAAACTTTTTTGTTAAACTTGCCTGTTTTGACGGCTCTTGGCTGGGTGACAGGGGAGTGTCCTGCTGTCGTTGCAAGTGGGTGGCAGGGTCATTTGTGGAGGCTGAAATTGAACAGCAGCCCGCCTCCCTTGTTGGCCGATGCCGTAATCTGCCCGCCATGCAGCAGCACGGCGTTTTTCACAATGGCCAGTCCCAGGCCCGTCCCGCCCAGCTTGCGGCTGCGCCCCTTGTCCACCCGGTAGAACCGTTCGAACAGGCGGCTGAGGTGCTCCTGTCCAACGCCCTCTCCGTTGTCGGCAAAGCTGAAGAGCCATCGGTCTCCCTTGTCGCTCTCGGTGGCGCTGAGTGTGATGGTGGTGCCCTCGCCGGCATAGGCGATGGCGTTGTCGGTGAGGTTGCGGAAGATGCTGTAGATCAGCGATGGGTTGCCTTTCACCTTGACAGTCTGTGGCAAGCGGTTGTCAAACGTCATCCGCCGCTGTCTGATGCTAAGGGCTGTCTCTTCGACTATCTGGTTGACAGTGGCTGCGATGTCCACCTCTTCAAAGTGGGTTTGCTCGGGCGCGTCGTCCATGCGGTAGAGGGTGGAGATGTCGGCCAGCAGACTGGTGAGCCGCTGGCTCTGTGCGTGGCACCGCGTGAGGAACAGCTGGCGGGTCTCCTCGCTGATGTTCTTGTTCTCCAGCACCGTTTCCAGATAGCCCTGGATACTGGCCACCGGGGTTTTCAGCTCGTGTGCGATGTTCTGGGTGAGCTGGCGCTTCAGCACGTTCTGCTCCTCCTTGGTGCGCTGAAGTTGCAGGTACAGCTTGATGATGTATTCGGAAATTTCTCCCAGCTCGTCGTTGGGGAAGCGGGCCAAGTCTTCCACTTGCAGCGGCTCGTTGCGGTCGGCGCGCTGGGCGAATCGCCTCAGGTTGTTCACGTTGGTGCTCAGTCGCAGGGTGAAGCGGTAGAGCAAGGCCGAGAGCAGGATGAGCACGGTCAGTGCGAAGTAGATAAAGTGCAGGTCGGTTTGGAAAACCTGTGACAGGTCGTTGTTATAGGGCATGGCACTGCGAATCACCCGGTGCTCCTTGGCAAAGTAGGTCGCCGAGTAGAAGAAGTCCCCGTCCAGCGTATGGCTGCTGCGGCTGATGTCATAGCCCTTTCCCCGCAGCAGAGCCTCGCTCACCTCCTGCCTGTCTCGGTGGCTCGGAATGTTGGCATAGTCTTTCCGCTCGTTGTCGTAGACTACCTTTCCGTTGGGGTCGATGATGGTGAGGCGCATTCCCGGCAGCCGGTGGGCGGCCACGTAGCGGTCAATGTCGCGGTCGCTGCTTGCACCGGTGAGTGTCAGTGCCTCGTTCATCCTCACGTTGAAGTCCTGCAGCTGCTGGTTGAGCATGCCTGTCTTGTACTCTTTCTCGCGTTCCTGCTGGAACACGATGAAGCACACGGCGAAGAAGACAAAGAGCGATAGCACGCTCAGAAACAGCCGCCGTCCTAAAGAATGTTCTGAAATGTTTTCCATTTAGCTGCCGCTTTCCACCTCCCCGTGCCCTTTATTCCTCAAACAGGTAGCCGAACCCCAGCCGGGTGACGATGCACTTGGCAAAGGGGCCTATCTTCTTTCGCAGCCGGGTGATGTTCACGTCCACCGTGCGGTCGAGCACCATCACGTCGCTCGGCCACACCCTGTTGATAAGTTCCTGTCGCGAGAACACCCTGCCGCGCTCGCTGAGCAGGGTGTGCAGCAGCTCGAATTCGGTCTTGGTGAACGGCACCACAGTGCCGTTCACCGTCACCGTCTTGTTGTCAAGGTTCAGCTCCAGCCCCTGGTAGCTGATGGTTCTGGCCGTTTCCTCATGGTCGGCCTCTGCCGTCCGGCGCAGCACGGCGCGCACCCTCACCAGCACCTCGCGGATGGAGAATGGCTTGGAGATGTAGTCGTCGGCCCCCAGGTTGAACCCTGTCACCATGTCGTTCTCCGTGTCTCTCGCGGTGAGGAAGATGATGGGCAGCCGGCTGGTAGCCTTGTTGGCGCGCAGCTGCCGCGCCAGGGCGAACCCCGACATCTCGCCCATCATCACGTCGAGCAGCAGGAGCTGGAACGACGTGAGGTCGCGTGTGAGCGCCTCCTCGGCTGAGTTGGCTGTTTCCACAATGTAGCCTTCGGTCTCAAGATTGAACTTCAGAATCTCGCAAAGGTCTACCTCGTCGTCCACAACGAGGATACGGTAGTGATTGTTTGTCATATCTGTTTCATTGCGATTACGCTACAAAAGTAAATATAATCATTTAAACAGATGTTTCGCGAGTGTTACAAAATTGTGAAAATCAGCATTTTTTCTTCATCAGAGCGGATACTCGTCAAAGGCGTAGAGCACGGTTGACAGATAGCGCTCGCCAGTGTCGGGCAGCAGGGCCACAATGGTCTTCCCCTTGTTCTCGGGCCTCAGGGCCAGCCGTTGCGCGGCATACACGGCCGCTCCTGATGAGATGCCCACCAGCAGTCCCTCGGTGCGGGCCAGCTCGCGGCCGGTGCGGATGGCGTCGTCGTTGTCAACGTCCACCACCTCGTCAATCACCTGGGCGTTGTAAGTCTTGGGGACAAAGCCTGCGCCGATGCCCTGTATCTTGTGCGGGCCTGCCGGCTTTCCGTTGAGCACAGCCGATGAGGCCGGCTCCACAGCCACAATCTTCACGTTGGGGTTCTGTTCTTTGAGGCGTTTGCCAACGCCCGACACCGTGCCGCCTGTGCCCACTCCGGCCACGAAGATGTCTACCTTTCCGCCTGTCTGCTCCCATATCTCCCTGCCGGTAGTCTCGTAGTGCCGCCGCGGGTTGGCTGGGTTCTCAAACTGTTGCAGGATGACAGCCCCCGGTGTGGCGTCGCGCAGGGCCTCGGCCTCCTTGATGGCGCCGGCCATTCCTGCCGCTCCCGGTGTCAGTCTCACCTCGGCGCCGTAGGCCTTGACCAGGTTTCGCCGTTCCACGCTCATCGTCTCGGGCATGGTCAGTATCAGCTTGTAGCCTTTCACCGCAGCCACCAGTGCCAGTCCCACGCCGGTGTTGCCGCTGGTTGGCTCAATGATGGTGGCTCCTGGCTTGAGCCTGCCGCTCTGCTCGGCATCCTCTATCATGGCCAGGGCGATGCGGTCTTTCACGCTTCCGCCCGGGTTAAACGACTCCACTTTGACAATGATGGGAGTGCCAATGCCTTTATCCCTTGAATATTTGCCCAGTTCCAGCATGGGGGTGTTGCCAATCAGGTCGGTCAGCTGTTTTGCTATTTTTGCCATAATGCTTTGATTTTTGTGGATTTGGCCGGCTTGGTGGGCTGCCTGTCCGCAAGGGAAGGTGGCCGGCCCTGCCAGCCGTATCCTGTTGATGTATTTGGTTTTACTTGTTATGTTTGCGAATTGCCTTGCACGCTTGCTTATCCAAGTGCCTGCTTGAGGTCATCAATAATGTCGTCGATATGCTCAGTGCCGATGCTCAGGCGGATGGTTGAGGGGTAGATGTGCTGCTCTTCCAGCTCCTGCGGGGTCATTTGCGAGTGGGTGGTTGTAGCCGGGTGAATCACCAGGCTCTTCACATCGGCCACGTTGGCCAGCAGTGAGAATATTTTCAGCTTGTCGATGAAGGCCCATGCCTCCTTCTCGCCTCCCTTTATTTCAAAGGTGAAGATGCTCCCGCCACCGTTCGGGAACAGCTTGTTATACAGCTGGTGATCTGGGTGCGATGGCAGTGAGGGATGGTTCACGCGCGCCACCTTGGGATGGCTGGCCAGGAAGTCGACCACTTTCAGCGTGTTGTACACATGGCGCTCCACGCGCAGGCTCAGTGTCTCCAGCCCCTGGAGCAGAATCCAGGCGTTGAAGGGGCTGATGGTGGCGCCGGTGTCGCGCAGAATCACCGCCCTGATGCGGGTCACGAAGGCAGCCGGTCCGGCCACATCGGCAAACACTGCTCCGTGGTAGCTGGGGTCGGGCTTGGCCAGCGAGGGATACTTGTCGGCGTTCGCCTTGTAGTCGAACTTGCCTGCGTCAACGATGACACCGCCGAGTGACGAGCCATGGCCGCCGATGAACTTGGTGGCCGAGTGGACCACCACATCGGCTCCGTGCTCGATGGGCCGGATGAGAAAGGGGGTGCCAAACGTGTTGTCCACGATGACGATGGTGTTGTGACGGTGGGCAATCTCGGCGATACGGTCAATGTCGGTCACGCTGGCGTTGGGATTGCCAAAGGTCTCTATGATGATAGCTTTTGTGTTCGGGCGGAATGCGGCGTCAACGGCATCGAAGTCGGCGGGGTCTACAATGGTGGTCTCCACCCCCTGCGTGCTCAGCGTGTGCTCCAGCAGGTTGAAGGTGCCGCCATAAAGGTTGTTGGCCGCCACAACATGGTCGCCGTTGCGGGCCACGTTCTGCAGGGCGTAGGTGATGGCGGCTGCGCCAGACGCCACTGCCAGGCCGGCCACGCCGCCCTCAAGGGCGGCCACGCGGTCTTCGAGCACAGCCTGTGTCGAGTTGGTCAGACGGCCGTAGATGTTGCCGGCGTCGCGCAGACCGAAGCGGTCGGCGGCGTGCTGCGAGTTGTGAAACACGTACGACGTTGTCTGGTAGATGGGAACGGCGCGGCTGTCGGTCGCGGGGTCGGCGTGCTCCTGTCCTACATGGAGCTGTAAGGTCTCGAAATGCAGTTTCTTTTTGCTCATAGGTTCGTCCTTTCTATGTGTTTATTGTTATGTCAGGCGTGTTCTCTCTCTTACGGCCCTGCCTGTTTGCCGGGTGTTTTGTTCACTGTGCAAAGTTACGGCGAAAAAACGTGTTTCGAAATCGCATGATGGTGGTATTTGGACTACCACAATCGTGGTATATCTGCCCTTTTCTCCCGGGTTTGAGGAAAGTGGGTGGGGAAAAGTACGATAATCTGGGCCGCGGAGGTCTTTATTCAGAAAAAAAATGTACTTTCGCAAACAAGAAAACAATCAAGGATGAACACACTTTACTTGCTTCAGTTTGCCAGCTGTATCGTTACGGCAATGCTGGCAATGGCCTTGGCCGCCTCGAGTGTCCAGATGCGCTGGTCAAGCCGGCGCTACGAGCAGTCGCGGTGGATGCTGTGCGTTGCGATGGCCACACTTGCCGGCCACTATGTGCTACAGATGGAGAAGGGCGTGCGTGCCTCGGGCGACGAGGTTGGCGCTGTGGTCAACATTCTGTTCTATACGCCGGTGGCATTCCTTGTTTCCTTTGGCATCTTCAACCTTGAGTGTGCGCGCCCGGGCCGCCGGCGCTACCTTGCTGTCAGCGCTGTCTGCTATGTGCTCATCCTCGCTGCCTTTGCCGCAGGGTGGCTCTCCGCCCACAGTCTCCGCATCGGTGGCTGGCGTTATGCGATGTTCGCGCTGTTTGTCGCAAGCATAGTCTTTTTCATCACAGCCAACATTCGGGAAATCCGGCACTGCCGCAAGAAGATAGAGGTGCAGACCGGTGCCGACACAGTGCCATTTGAGCGTTACACCTGGACTTGCTACATCCTGCTGTGCGTGTCTGCGCTCATGCTCGCTGTGGCCATGCCCTCGCACACCTTATTATATATCTTCGGCCCGCTGATGCTCATGTCGCTGTTTGCCTTTACCCTTGCCTTCATCGGACTGGGCTATAACTTTATGCCTATTGACGGCATCTTGGACGATGACAATGCCGATGGCGAAAGCCCCTGTGCCCTTTCTGCAGGCGGAGACACCCCCGATGTCCGGGGGTCCGGGGCTGTCGCGATGCGCTTGCCAGCCCATCGCGCAGACCAAATCGCGAAGGCGCTTGACGGCTGGTGCGCCAAGGGGGGCTTCAGAGACAGTACGGCCAATATGCCCTCGCTCTCCAGGCATCTCAAGATTCCGCGTGACGAGCTGAGCCTTTATTTTGACTGCTGTCTTAACTGCACGTTCCGTGTCTGGCTCAGTGACATCCGTTTCCGGGAGGCGCAACGCATCCTGATGGCCAACCCCACTTACAGCAACGCCTTTATCTCGGCAGAGTGCGGCTTCTCCTCGCACGCCCATCTCTACAAGATATTCAAGGCGAAGACTGGCATGTCGCCCGGACAGTGGAGGGAGACTTTCCAATTTTCTGGTGGCGGAAATGCCGCAGACTGACACCTGGGATTTTTCGTAAGCCCAAACCGGCCTTTGGCTTTTGTCACAGGTCGCAGTCTGAAACAAACAGTGACAAGGGGCGGAAAAGTTGAAGATATGCCCAAGTAGCCGCCTCCTTGTTATAATGGCCTATTTGGGGAAAATGCTGCAGCCCTTGTGCCCGTTGAGGCCAAAAGGGTGTTTCATTCCTACAAATGAAACACCCTTTTGGTAGGAAAGAGACACCTAAGCCATGAAAGAGACACCCCGTTTCAACGGAAAACGTTTAATTTTGCAGCGCTAAGAGAAACGGCGTATGACAGGATACCTAACGGCACTTTTAAACGAAATGGGCAGTCTGGCTGCTATGCTGGTCATCATCATTCCTCCCATTGGCGTGGTCTGCGTGATGCTGAATGACTACAAGCATTACCGGGAGAACCACTGGCAGCGCAGCCGCGGACTGGCCGGCTTCATCAGACAGGAGCAACCGTACATCTACCTGCTCGCCCTTGTGACTTTCCTGGCTGTCGGGGAGCTGCTGCTCTACTCAGTGATACTGTAAATATTTAAAGTTCCAGTTGTCTGCTAAAACCTGGCCACTGTTGTGTGTGGCTCGGGTTTTAGCATTTTTCTTCTGCCATCAGGCTCTCCAGCCCCTTGCGTATCCGGTTCATACCGTCTTCCAGCCGCTTGCGTGGGCAGGCAATGTTTACGCGGATGAAGTGGCGCCCCTCAGTGCCATACATCTCTCCAGCGTTCACCCATACCTTTGCGTTGTCCAGCAGGTGCTGCTCGATGGCCGCCGACGGTCTGCCGAGCACGGCGCAGTCCACCCACACCAGGTAGGTGCCCTCAAGCCGGGTGACGGGGAACATGGGCAGGTGCCGGTCAAAGTATTGCTTCAGGAACAGATAGTTGCCGTAGATATAGGCGTTGAGCTGGCGGAGCCAGTCGGCTCCCTCGTCGGTGTAGGCCGCTTGCAGGGCAATGACGCCAAAGGGGTTGACATCGCACACCTCGTTGATGTTGATGGCGCGGTCAATCCTCTGCCGTGTGCTGTCGTTGGCGCAGATGATGTTGGCTATCTGCAGCCCGGCTATGTTGAACGCCTTGCTGGGCGAGTTGCACACAATGGCGCTGGCCGACAGTTCCGGCGGCAGTGTGCCGTAGGGCACATACGCATGGCCAGGGGCCACAAACTCGCAGTGTATCTCATCGGCCACCACGGTGACGCTGTTGCGCCGGCAAATATCGCCGAGGCGTTCAAGCTCCTCGCGCGTCCACACCCGGCCGGCCGGGTTGTGGGGGTTGCAGAGCAGCAGCAGGCGCGCTCTCGGGCTTGATGCCTTGCGCTCCAGGTCGTCAAAGTCCATCACATAGGTGTCGCCATGGCGGACGAGACTGTTCGACACCACCTCGCAGCCATTGTTGCGGATGGACGAGAAGAAGCAGTTGTACACAGGCCCTTGCACAATCACTTGGTCGCCTGTCATGGTCATGGCCTTGATGATGGCCGAGATGGCCGGCACCACCCCCGAGGTGTACACAATCCACTCCTTGGGGAAGCGCCACCCGTGGCGACGGGCAAACCATCCGGTCACAGCCTCGAAATAGCTGCCGGGCACCTTGGTGTAGCCAAAGATGCCGTGGGCCACCCGCCGCTGAAGGGCCTCGACGATGTTAGGTGCGGTCTCAAAGTCCATGTCGGCCACCCACATCGGCAGCGTGTCACTGCCGGCGGCATCCCACTTGTAGGAGTTGGTGCCCCGGCGCTCTGTAAGCTTGTCAAAGTTGTAGTTCATGAGCTGTCGCCTTTCCTTCCTTATTGTTTTCTTGCCACAATCTCGCAGTCGGCCGGCGCCTTGATGTTCTTGTCAAGTATAATCTCGCCGTAGCTGTCGGCCACGATGCGGCCCGACGAGGGGTTCTTCACGCTCTTGATGCTCCCCTTGATGTCGGCCTGCACGGTGGAATACTCGAAGGCGCGGTCGCACTCCGGGTCGAAGGTGCAGTTCTCCAGCACCAGGTTCTTGGCGTAGCACAGCGGCTGCTCGCCCGCGATGTGGCAGTTTACCAGCCTCAGGTTCCTGGAGTGCCAGCCCAGATACTCGCCGCTAAGCTCCGAGTCGTACACGGTGACGTCATCCACCTCCCAGAACGAGTCCTTGGTGTCAATGCGGGCGTTTCTGATTTCCACGTCCTTGCAGTACTGGAACACGTACTTGCTGTCACTCTCCAGACCGTCAACGCGGATATGCCTGCAGTGCATGAAGGGGTAGGTGCCGTCGTGGAGCACCACGTTGCGGAGCGTCAGGCCGTCAATGCCCCAGAAAGTCTCGTCGGCGTCGTTGATGGTGACGTTGGTCAGCTCCAGGTTCTTCATCTCGCGGAAAAACTTGGGTCCGTTGATCACGCAGTCCTTCATCTTCATGTTGTTGGAATACCAGATGGCCGAGCGCGAGCCCGGGGCGAAGTAGCAGTCGGCAATTTCTGAACCCTCGACGTGCCACAGGGGGTACTTGCCCTCGAAGTAGCAGTTGCGGCAGACGATGTTGCTGCACTCCTTGATGCCCGACTCGCCAAAGGTCACGCGCACGTGGTCAAGCTCAACGTTGTGAATCTCAAACAGAGGGCGCTCGCCCCCGAAAACCTTGTTACTAATTAGTTCCATAACACAATCTATCTATTTTTCTTTCTTTCTTTCTTCTTTCTTGTCCTTCCCCTTCTGTGTGTCACCCTCAGTCCGTCCACCGGCCCCAGCGCAGTCTGCCGAGGAAGATGAGGCCGCGGAAGCACAGCTCGATGCACATGGCCAGCCACACCCCTCTGAGCCCCATCGTGGGTGCCAGCAGGGCGGCCAGCGTGATGCGCACGCCCCACATACTGACCAGGTTCATCACGCTTGGCGCCAGCGTCTTGCCCGCTCCGACGAACACGCCGTAGCAGACAATGGCTGCGGCGAACATCGGCTCGGCGAAGGCCTCGATGCGGAGCACCTCCACGCCCAGCTGGCGCACCTCGGCGACCGGTGTCATCAGTGCCATGGCAAGGGGGGCTCCGGCATACATGCACACGCCCATGGCCGCCATGACCGCCACGCCCAGCGCCACCGACAGCCAGGCAAAGCGCTTCGTCAGGTCGTGCCTCCGCGCCCCGATGCTCTGGCCCACAAGGGTGGTGGCCGCGTCGGCTATGCCGTAGCCCGGCATATAGCAGAGGCTCTCCACGATGATGCCAAACGAGTGGGCCGCTATGGCAATGGTGCCCAGCGGGGCGATGATGACGGTGGTCACCACATAGGCCGAGCACATGATGGCTTGTTGCAGTCCCATGGGCAGCCCGATGCGGAGCGCCTGCCGCACCACCTGCCGCGTGGGGCGGAAGCGGCCGCTGTCAATGCGCAGCGAAAGCTCCCTGGAGCGGAAGCAGAGCAGGTACATCGTGATGGCGGCTGCAACAAGCTCCGCCGACACCGTGCCGATGGCAGCCCCCCTCACCTCCAGGCCCGCGCCGGGTATGGTGACCGCCGCGCCCAGCAGACTGGCTGTGCGCGTGGGGAAGATGAGGAAGAAGTTGAACACCACGTTGAGTGCCATCATCACCACGCTCATGGCGCTTGGCACCACCATGTTGCCGCTGCTGCGGAGCATGCCGGCACCAAACATGGAGAACTGGAACGCGGGCAGGGCCATGGCGATGACGGCAAAGTAGGCCGATGCCGTGGCGTTGATGTCCTCGCTGCCTCCGAGCCATGCCGGCAGGAACGGGCTGGCGCACAGTGCCGCCATGCCCAGCACGATGCTCACCGCCAGCACCGACACGATGCCCTGGCGCAGGGTGCTGCGCGCCCTGGCGCTGTCGTTAGAGCCCAGCTGGTGGGCCACCTGCACGTAGAATCCCGCGGCGGTGGCCGAGCACACGCTGCCCAGCAGCCATGTGGTGGTCTCCACAAGGCCGATGGCGGCCGAGGCCTCGGCGCCCATGCTGCCCACCATCGAGGCGTCAATGTACTGCATCATCGTGGTGGTGAGCTGGGCCAGTATGGCCGGGGTGCTCAGCTGCAGGGTGAGCCGCAGCTGCTGTCCCATGGTCATGGGGCGGTTCTGGCGTATCAGCCGCAGCAGCTCCTCTTTGTTCTCCTTGTCACTCATCGGGTTGTGTGTCTTGTCTCTCTCTCTTCGGCTTGCAAAATTACTGCAAATATTCAAGCCACGGAAGCCTTGAGAATCGGCTTACGCTAACCGGTTTAATGTTTTCTCTGTTATGCACCCAAACGAGGTGGTCTTCTTTCAAATAGCCTTAACTGGGCGGACTCTGGTTTGTTGTAAGGTGTGGGTGTATGTTCGCCGGCGGCAACTTCGGACTGCCTGTAATTGGCAACCACGATATGGCTTGCGGCGGCCTTGAACCTGTTGCGTATGTTGACGGCGTAGTTCTTCTCATATTCGTCCACGATATACTCCCTGTACAGTTCTTCTGTCATTGGTGTGCGCCCGATGACCATCAGTGCCTTGCACGGTAGGTTGGCAAAGTCTCTGGCCAGCTGCCTGTGACAGTCCTCGTTGACCCCGTCTCTGTACTCTTCGTTGCCATAGTCCGAGAACACACAGTCGTAGGGAGGGGCAAGAAAGACGAAGTCGTCCTTGCTGCACATATTGAAAATGGCACTGTAGTCAGTGTTGAAAAGCTCTGCCGATTGCAGGAGCTTGCTGTGCGAGGGCGTTACGGACTTGGTGTTAAGGTGCTTGTAGCGTCCGAAAGGAACATTAAACTCGCCGCGCGCGTTGTAGCGAATCATCCCTGAATATGCGGTCTTGTTAATGTAGTAATATAGCAGGGCATCAGAGTATTCCTTGTCTGCTGTCCCATTGAACATGCTGCGGAGCCGGTAGTACAGCTCCTCGTTCCTGTCCTCCACCCGCTCGTCTGGGTGCAAGGCCTTTAACGCCTCGAAACTTTTCCTGTTGCTGGCATACAGGGCCTCTATCTCGTCAAGCTCTTTTCGCAAACCGGTGTAGTCATTGCGCACACCTCGGTAAAACCCGATGAGCTTTGAGTTGATGTCATTGATTATTGCTTGTCGGGGTTCAAGGAAGAAAAACAGTGCCCCGCCTCCAAAGAAAGGCTCGACATAGCGTCCGGTGAACCGGGGGATATGCCACATGATATGGGGTATCTCCTTTGACTTTCCGCCCCTGTATTTAATCATTGGTTTCATGCAATGCCTTTCAGTTGTTTTGGATGCAAAAGTACAGCAAATCCGTGATGTTCCACCTTTTTCTTCATTCTTTAGTCTTGCTCCACCGCTCCAGCCGCTTGTACTCCTTGCGGGTGAGGCGCATGAACGAGCCGTGCTGCGGACCGTTGACCCCGCGGATGTCCTGCGGGTCGGTGAAGTTGCGCATATACTTGTCGGCCTTGCAGATGCGGTAGTGCTTGGGGCGCGAAGAGTATTCGATGTAGCCGATGCGCCAGCCCTCCTCGCCGGCAATCTGAAAGGCTGACACGCCCTCGCACTTCTTCCGCCCCTCGAAACTGATGTAGTCCTTGTCGTCGGGCCGGCTCCACGGGCCGGTGAGGCTCGGGGCGGTCGAGGTGAACAGGCCCGGTGTGCCGCCCTCTTTTTTGATCATCATGTGGTACAGACTGTCGGCCGGCACAAAGTTGATGTCGGCGTCGATGGTGGCGTAGCCCCAGTCGAAGAGCAGGCGCGGCTTGGTGAGCCGGGTGAAGGTGCGGTCGGCATACGAGTAGTACATGCGGTCGTAAGGCTCCTCGGCCCTGTTCCACATGGAGTAGTAGACAAAGTAGCCTCCCTTGCTGCCGTCGGGCCATCGGTAGGCCGGGTCCCAGAATACCTGCGGCGCCCACACGCGGTTCACGGCCGACCAGTCCTTGTAGACGTCGGGCGAGGCCGGGTCGCAGAAGATGAAGGGACCCTTGCGGAAGTCAAAGGTGACAGACTGCCAGTGGATGAGGTCGCCGCTGCGCAGCAGGCCGATGCCGTAGTTGTCCCACACGTGGCTGCGGCGCACGCACATGTCGGTGACCGCCATCAGGTAGCCCTTGCCATCGTGCGAGCGGCAGATGTAGGCGTCGCGTGTGCCGCCCTCGATGCGGGCGTGCGCTGAGGGCGGGAAGATGCTGTCGCCGTTGATAACGTCGTGGTAGTTGAGGCCGTCGCGGCTCAGCGCGAAAGCCGTCCACTCGCCGCGGTCGCTCATGTGGCAGTACAGATAGCCGTAGTCGCCCCGCTGCGGGTTCTGTGCAGAGGCTGGCATGGCGGCGGTGGCGCAGCAAACCGCCAGCGCGAGGCGGATTGTCCTTGTGTTCATTGCAGATTGTTTTTAATGCTGTTGGCTGGCAGGCGCGGAGCCTGCGTGTGGATGTTGATTTCCACCTGCAAAGGTATGAATTATATTTGAGAAAGGCCCCTAAAAGTGGCGGAAACGAAAAATGTCACCAAAATGCTTGTCAGAATGGAGAATTGTTGATACATTTGTGCAAGAAAACATTTAAACCGTAGAGACAGAACATGATTGACGTAAAAGAAACCCTGGCCGCCGCCGAGGAGAAAATGGAGATGGCCGCAATGTATCTGGAGGAGCAGCTCGCGCGAGTTCGCGCCGGCCGCGCCAACGTGGCCATCATTGATGGCATCAAGGTGGAGTCGTATGGCTCGATGGTGCCGCTCAACCAGGTGGCCAACGTGTCGGTGCCCGACCCGCGCACCATCGCCATCCGTCCCTGGGACAAGAAGCAGATAAAGGCCATCGAGAAAGCCATCATGGACAGCGACGTGGGCATCACGCCCGAGAACAACGGCGAGATTATCCGCCTGGGCATCCCGCAGCCCACCGAGGAGCGCCGCCGCGAGCTGGCCAAGCAGTGCAACAAGATGGGCGAGGGCACGAAAGTGCAGGTGCGCAACGTGAGGGCCGACGTGAAGGACAAGCTGAAAAAGGCCATCAAGGACGGGCTGTCAGAAGACTTGGAGAAGGATGCCGAGAACGACCTGCAGAAGATTCATGACAAGATAATCAAGCGCATTGACAGCCTGCTGGCCGCCAAGGACAAGGAGATCATGACCGTCTAAAGGCAAGGCCGATGGAGGAGGGACTTGTCATCAGGAACACCGGGAGCTGGTACACCGTGAGGACGGACGACGGCCGGCAGGTGGACTGCAAGGTGAAAGGCAGCTTCAGGCTGCGCGGAATCCGCAGCACCAACCCGGTGGCCGTGGGCGACAGGGTGACCATTGTGCCCAGCCTGGCGGGGACGGCCTTTATCACCGCTATCGGAGACCGGCGGAACTACATCGTCAGAAAGTCGCCCAACCTCTCGAAACAGAGCCATATCATTGCGGCCAACGTGGACATGGCGGTGCTGGTGGTCACCGTTGACCGGCCGCAGACCAGCACCACGTTCATCGACCGCTTCCTGGCCTCGGCCGAGGCCTACCGGGTGCCGGTGGTGCTGGCTTTCAACAAGACCGACCTGCTGGCCGGCGAGATGCGACACTACCAGCGGATGATGGTAACCCTCTATGAGACCGTGGGCTACGACTGCCTGGAAATTTCCGCTGCAACGGGCGAGGGCACAGACCGGCTCATGGAAATGCTGGCGGGCAAGGTGAGCGTGCTCAGCGGCAACAGCGGCGTGGGCAAGTCGACACTGGTCAACAGGCTGCTGCCCGGGGCCAACCTCCGCACGGGCGAGATCAGCGGCGCGCACAACACGGGAACGCACACCACGACATTCAGCGAGATGCTGCCACTGCCCGCCGGCGGCTGGATTGTCGACACGCCGGGCATCAAGGGCTTCGGCACATTCGACATAGAGCCGGGCGAACTGTCGGGCTACTTCAGGGACATTTTCCGCTTCTCAAGCCGGTGCCGCTTCAGCAACTGCACGCATACGCACGAGCCGGGGTGCGCGGTCATCGCTGCTGTCAGGGAGCACCTCATCGCCGAAAGCCGCTACCAGTCGTACCTGAGTATGCTGGAGGACAAAGAGGAAGGGAAGTACAGGTAACTTCAACGGACGTGAAACGGCCCATGTTGCAGCGCGAAACGCACCGTTCCGCGCTGCAACATGGGCCGTTTGGCATGACAGAACGGTTCGTTTCGCGCTGCAATATGGGCCGGATGGCACGGCAGGACAGGCCGTCTTGCAGAGTTCCCCCATTTTTTTATCCAAACAGGCCGTTGTGGCTTGCTTCCCGTTGGCCTTTGTTCCGGCCGTCCGGCGGCTTCGGATGAATGGTGAATGGGCAATGGCCGGACGTTGCGCAGGTGGCTGTTACGAATTAAAAAAGACGGACTGCAAGATAAAGTCTTGCTGTCCGTCTTTTTTTAGCTTACCCGCATCGGCCCTCATGCCGATGCGGGATAAAGCCGTATGCTTATCGGATGGTGCCCGGTGTGTCGCGGTTTCAGTTGATCACTTTCTTTCCCTTGACGATGTAGACACCCTTGGGCAGACGGGCTTTCATCTCGCCGGGACTCATCGTGCCGACGAGCCGGCCGCCGGGCGTGAACACCTTGGCTGGGCTTCCTGTGGCGCCGGTGCCAGCAGTGATGTCCATGATGCCGGTGGCAAAGGTGAAGTAGAAGATGCTCATCGGAAGCTTCTCGCCGTTGGAATAGTAGTAGCAGTAGCCGATGTAGCTGCCCTCCTCGTTGATGTCTTCCGGGATGTTGAAAGTCAGCTCCGCACTGCCGCCGGCAGGAATGTTCACCCCGCGCTTCTCGCCGGACACCTCGCGGCCATAGCCGTTGCCTAAGTCCTTGACGAGCGAGAAGACCACAGCATTGTCATAGTCGGTGTCGCCCTGGTTGGTCACCGTAGTTGTGAGCGTCCGGGGCATCTCGTCCACCGTTTCCATGATATGGCGTCCGCCTCTGAGACTGGCGTACGACTGGTTGATGCCCATCTCGTAGTCGCGGGCGAGCATCTGTGCAGTCCCTATGTGGTTGTAGTAGTGCAGCACCAGGTGATAGTGGTCAAAGCCCGGGTCGAGGCCGCTGAAGGTGAAGCCCACCGTTTCGGTGCCGCTTCCCGCGACGGTCACCGGCTTGTAGAGCGTCTGCTGGCTGACATAGGTGCCGTTGTTGACACCATAGAGCACGGCGATGACATAGTCGTCGTACGCCTTGCTCATGCGGTTCTTCAGCTCAACAGTGAAGTCAAGGGTTGTGCCTGACACGCTTGAACCGTTGGAGTTGCTCACTGTGATGTTGCCGGCCGAGAGTGAGGAGGTGACGGGGTCGGTCAGCGTGACCGTGTCATAATACAGGTCGGTGCCATCGTTGCTGTTGACTATCATCAGTTCCTGCTCGTAGTAGTCATTGATGGGCATCGACGGCGTAATCCATACGGTGACCTCCTCCGACTGCCCTGGGTCAACATAGACGGTTGTCTCTGTCGTTTCGAAGCCCAGCTCTACTGAGAGCGGAAGCTCGCTGCCGCCCGTGCCGTTGTTGGTCACGGTGAAGCGGACGGGAACCTTGCGCCCTGCAACGAGCTTGCCGTCAATGGTCACGCCGCTCACTGCAAAGTCGCCGCCGGCCGTCTTGGGGTGGCGGGTGAGGGTCAGCGTGTTGTCCTTGAGGGTGGCCTCCACGTAGTTGGCGTCGCTGTTCTCGCAGGGCACGGTTACGGCGTAGCCCTCGGCCTTGCTTGCCGGCACGATGCGGTAGGTGCCGTCGGGAACGCCCGTGAAGTCAAGGTTGTTGAATGTGCATTTCCAGTACTCGTGGCTGTTTGTGGGATATTCTCTGTCTGAGAAGTCCAGCTGCTTGACAAAGGTTTCACCCTGGTAGAGTTGCAGGGCGAACTTGTAGGTGTGCGGCCGGTGCCCGTAGTTGAGGAAGTTGACCTCCACGTAGGTCAGGAACGTTTGTGAGGCGTCGTTCCTGTACGTAATGCGGTCGCCGATGGAGATAGCCCCATAGACCGTTGCCGCCGGCGAGGCTGTCTCGCTGTCGCCGGCAGCCTTGAGGTTGTAGACAATCCGCTGGTCTGACACGTAGCCGCCGGTACCGCCGCCGATGCCCTGGACGGGAGGGCTGAGGATGGACAGCTGGAAGTAGCCGTCGCTCATGCCGCCCCATCCCCAGTTGATGTGGAAGTAGCCTTTCCCGTCGTATCCGTCGCACACAAACTGGTGGGCTGACGGGGCATTGGCGTTGCTTCTGTCCCTACCCGCATAGAGGACGGGCCGTCCGGCTTTCAGCTCGCTGAACAGCAGACTGTCCCACTGATGCTTGTTGTAGTCGCCGTGGTCGGCAAACTTGGCCGTGGGGGACACGCCGAGGTAGAGGGCAAGCTCATGCGGACGTACATAGCTGCCCGAGGCAGTGGTGTTGTAGTTCATGTTTACCGCCTGTCCGCAGTAGGCCATCAGCTTGGCCACCTCCATGGCACTCTCGTCTGTCTCCGTCGTTTCGTAGGTTGTCTTCATCATGTCCCAGTCGAAGGTGGTGGCCGGCAGCTCCGGCATGTCTATGCGCTGTGTGCTGGTGGTGTAGGCCGGAATGGCCTTGGCTCCCTTGGTCTTCAGATGGTGGAGCACCTGGGCTATGGCCGTGGCCACGCACCCCGTGTAGGTGGGCGTGCCGTCAACCTTTGGCGTGAGCAGGTTGTAGGGCGCGTTTTGGTTCCACTTGGCCTTCACCAGCGGCGCAACGGCCTCGGTGCTCACCACAGTCCCGGTGACTGTCTCGCCCTCTTGCAGCGCGGCGAGCCTGCCGGTGTAGGCATTGAGCAGCCAGCGCAGGCCGTCGGGGATGTCGGCCGAGTCAAAGCTGCCGGTGGGACAGTAGCCCAGCACAGGCTCCATGCGGTCGTCGCCGCTGACAATGACAAAGCCACTGTTGGCCTTGTCCATGTTGAACACGTAGTAGGAGGGCACAGCCTTGGCCGTGCCCTGGGCCGGCAGCATCCGCTTGGCCGCCATCCGCGGCGCTTCTGCGGCCATTGCCATGCCGTGCCGCAGGGCAAAAGCCTTGGCAATGGCCAGGGCCTGCCGCTCGCTGACGGTGCCCGCAATGGCCAAATGCACCAGCATTGACATGAGCAGAAGTGTGAGGGTTCTTTTCATTGTGGTAGGGTTTAGTAGGGTTAATGGTTACGTTTAGTAGGGTTAATGATTACTTGGACGTGCGGAAAGCAGCGCCCTCTCTTGCTTTTTGTACCTATTTATAGTATTCCAGCAATTGCAAAAATAATATAAACGTGGTGTGGTGCAAAGTAAAAACAATTATAATTATAATTTATTAACACGCAAGAAGGGTGAGAAATGGCCCTTTTGGGGAGAAAAGCAGTAGCTTTGCAGAACGAATGAAGAGTGTCATGCACGCATTGTCCACTTTTTTCCATACCTTGGGTTGCTGTACGCGCGCTGCCATGTCGCCGACATGGAAAAGTACCGTGTGGCTGCTCAAACTCATGGTTCCCATCTCGCTGGGGGTCACCCTGCTGCAATTCTTCGGCGTGTTAGACTGGATGGCGCGCGCGCTCAATCCCGTTTTTGTTCACCTCGGGCTGCCCGGCTCCTCGGCGGTCATCTTCATCTCCGGGGCGGCAGCCGGAACCTATGCGGGCATTGCGGCGATGACGGCCATACCGCTCACGATGAAGCAGGCCACCATTGTGGCACTCATGATAGCCCTGTGCCATGCCCTGCCGATGGAGTGTGCCGTCAACCGCAAGACCGGCTCGTCGTTCGGGCAGATGGCCCTGCTGCGCATTGTGATGGCCTTTGTGTGTGCCGTTGTGCTCAACCTGCTGGTGCCCGACACCGGCGCGCGCTACATCTATCTGGGCTCGGCGCCAAACAGCGGGTTCAGCGAGGTGCTGGCCACATGGGCGGTGTCGCAGGTGTGGCTGTCGCTGCTGGTCTTCCTGATTATCGGCGTGCTCATGGTGCTGCAGCGGCTGATTGAGGCCTATGGCCTGCTGGAGCCGCTGTCGCGGTGGCTGTCACCCCTGATGCGGCTGTTCGGGCTGCCCCGCCAGGCCGCCTATATGTGGCTGGTGGGCAACGTGCTGGGCATCAGCTATGGCTCGGCGGTGATGGTAGAGCTGGAGGAGAGGGGCGTCATCACGCGCAAGGAGGCCAACGATGTGAACTTTCATCTCATCATGAACCACTCCATGATTGAAGACACGGTGGTGTTTGGCGCCACGGGCATCTCGCCCCTGTGGCTGCTGGGCACGCGCATCGCGTTTGCCATTGCGCTGGTGTGGGCCAGGAGGCTGTGCGCAAGGGCGCGCCGGTGGATGAGGGGGCACGCGCTGAGAGGCGGGTGCCTGTAAATAATTCTAATCACCTATTCATATTTTACATTGTGCGATGACAGAGACTGTTCAAGGCAAGCGGATAGCTGTGCTGCTCTCGGGCGGCGTTGACAGCTCGGTGGTGGTGTACGAACTGGCGCGACTGGGACTGCACCCCGACTGTTTCTATATCAAGATTGGACCCGAGGAGAAGGAGGAATGGGACTGCTCCAGCGAGGAAGACCTGGAGATGGCCTCCGCTGTGGCGCGCAAGTATGGCTGCCGGCTGGAGGTGGTTGACTGCCACCGGGAATACTGGGAGCAAGTGGCGCGCTACACCATGGACAAGGTGAGGGCCGGGTTCACGCCCAACCCCGACGTGATGTGCAACAGGCTCATCAAGTTTGGAGCCTTTCACGAGAAGCGGGGGCGCGACTATGACCTGATAGCCACAGGGCACTATGCCCAGACCGAGGTCGTTGACGGACGGAAATGGCTGACAACCAGTCCGGACCCGGTGAAGGACCAGACCGACTTCCTGGCGCAAATCTATGGATGGCAGCTGCAAAAGGCACTCTTCCCCATAGGCCATTTCCATAAGGACGAGGTGCGAAGCATCGCGGAGCGCGAGCACTTGGCGAGCGCCAGGCGCAAGGACTCGCAGGGCATCTGCTTTCTGGGAAAGGTGAACTATAACGACTATATCCGCCGCTACCTGGGCGAGCGGCGCGGTGACATTGTAGAGCTGGACACGGGGAGGAAGATTGGCGAGCACGCAGGACTGTGGTTTCACACCATCGGGCAGCGAAAGGGGCTTGGCCTCGGGGGCGGCCCTTGGTTTGTGGTCAAGAAAGATGTGGAGCGCAACATCCTTTATGTGGCCCATGGCTACGACCCGATGACGGCCTACAAGAGGGAGTTCCGTGTGCACGACTTCCATTTTCTCACCATGCCGGAACTGCCCGCGCGCATCACCTTCAAAATCAGGCATACGCCCGAATGGCATCCTGCCGCAGCCGAAAGGGTGGGCGAGGGAGTGTATGTCATCCACTCTGACGATGCCATCCACGGGGTGGCGCCGGGCCAGTTTTGCGTGGTCTACGACCATGAGCGCCACCGTTGCTACGGCTCTGGCGAGATAACGGTGTGACGCAGAGCCTCAGTCTTTGCCCGGTGCCGTGGAGGCTGTGCAGGCCCTTGCGGCCTGGATGTTGCGCACAAGCCCTTCATATTTTGCCCGTTTCACGGCACTTCCCTTGAACAGCCGGCGGTAGTCGTCGGCCGATAGCCGGTGCCAGTCTTCGCGGGTCATGGCCAGCAGGGCCTCGCTGGGCTGCAGCAGCGGTTCTGCGGTGGGCCTGGCAAAACGGTTCCATGGGCACACGCTCTGGCAGCGGTCGCAGCCATAGATGCAGCTGCCTATCCTTGACCGGGCACTCGCCGTGAGTTCGCCGCGGCGCTCAATGGTTTGGTAGGAGAGACAGTCGGCCGAATTGAAGAAGGTGGCTGGCGTGCGTGCCTCTTGCTGCAATGCCTCACAGGCATCGGTGCAGGCGTGGCAGTTGCCGCAGCGGTTGGCGACAGGCTTGTCATAGTGGTCGGCCTGGGCGGCGGTGAGCAGCTCGCCGAGAAAGAACTGCGAGCCGGCGCCGGGGACTATCAGCTGGTGGTTGCGCCCTGTCCAGCCCAGCCCGGCCTGCACGGCCCAGTAGCGTTCCAGCACGGGTGCTGTGTCGCAGAATGTGCGGACGGTCACCCCGCTGCCCAGGCAGAGCCTTCCGGCCAGCTGGTGCAGCTTGTCTTTCATCACCTCATGATAGTCGTGCCCGTAGGCATAGGCCGCCAGCTGGTACTCACCTTTCGCTATGCGGCGTGCCGGACTGTAGCCCAGTGCCACGCACACCATTGTGCGGGCGCCCGGCATGAGCAGCGTGGGGTCGAGCCGCTTGTCCACGTTGCGGGCCAGGTAGTCCATTTCCGCATGGCCACCCCGGGCTATCCACTGGCGGTAAGCGGTGGCCACGGCAGCTGCCACGGGGGCGGCCTGGGCCAGTCCGCAGGCCTGGAAGCCCAGCGACCGGGCGAGGCTCTTGACTGTTTGCGATGTGAGAGTGGTGGCCAAGGGCTTGGTGGTGGTTGCTTTCAGTCGAATGTCTTGAAGGCGTAGCCTTGCTTTTTCAGCCACTTGATGGCCTCGGGCAAGGCGAAATGCAACTTGTCGATGCTCTTGACCGAATCGTGAAAGGTGATGATGGAGCCGTTGCGGGCGTAGCGGCGCACGTTGTTGAGCACCCCCTGCGGCGTCATCCACTTGGAGTAGTCGCGCGTCACGAGGTCCCACATCACGATGCGGTAGCGCCGCCCCAGCCAGAAATACTGGTCAAGGCGCATCCAGCCGTGTGGCGGTCGGAACAGGTTGGTGTGCAGGAGTGCGTTGGCCTTGTCGGCGTTCTCGCAGTAATGTTTGACGGAGTGCTTGAATCCTCCGATATGGTTGAATGTGTGGTTGCCGATGCGGTGGCCCGCCTCTACCACCTGCCGGTACAGCTCGGGGTGTTTCCGCACATTGTCGCCCACCATGAAGAATGTGGCCTTGACACCATATTCGGCCAGGGTTTTCAGAATGAAAGGCGTGGCTTCGGGTATTGGACCGTCGTCAAAGGTGAGGTAGACAGCCCTTTCGTGCTTGTTCATTCTCCACGTTGCCCTGGGGTAAAGCCATCGGAGCCAGATTGCGGGTTGTTCGATAATCATGTTGGGTAGATGTCGTAGCTGTCATAAAAACTGCCCTCCATTCCTCATGTGCCGGAGAAATGGAGGGCAGGGTGTCTCGGGTTACTGGTTGGGAAATCTCCCGCCCTTGTTCGAGTAGGTGTCCATCAGGGTTCCCATCTTGTTCATGTTTGTCTCGGCCCACTTGGCATCAATATGGGCGGCGAGCATGTTCACCTGCTGCATGATGTAGAAGTGGCGCAGACAGTCCGACTGGGCGCTCGCAAAGCGGATGCCGTCCAGGCTGCAGTACCAGTTGAGGTACTGTTCTGACTTGGTCCACAGCTGCTTCAGCAGGTTCATGGCCTTGCCCTTGTTGCCAATGGCGGCATAGGCCCGGGCCTCGTCCAGTGAGCCGTAGAAGTCAACGGGTACGTTGTAGTAGGGGATGTGCTTGTCAGCGTAGGCCAGCACTTCGGCTGCGCGCTTCGGCTGGTTCTCCTTGATGAGGTTGTTGGCCAGCTGCATGAATATCCTGCGGTGCGTGTAGCACATGCGCATCACTGTCTCGTCGATGTAGAGCCCCTTCTGCTCCAGGCCGCCAAACTTGAACTTCTTCATCAGGCAGTTGTAGGTGCGCTCGGTGTCGAAGTTCTTCGCGCCGTCGACCGGCACGCCGTCAACGGTTGTGGTGAACGGGGTGATGCGGTTCACCAGTCCCTCTTGCACGAAGTTGTCGCCAAGGTTCATGTAGTTGTCCTCTCCCACGGTCATGGCCACATAGATGGGCCGTGTCCAGTTGCACTGGGCTATCATCTCAAGCATCATCAGGTCTCCCTTGTACAGGGCGCTCTTGCCTTTGAGTGAGATGGTCATCCGGTCGGGGATGGAGTCTGCGGCCATCATCATGCCGCTCTTCCTTACCGCCTCCTTGTCAATGGTCATGTAAACCGTGTCGGTGGGAATCACGTGGATGCCGTCGCCCGTGTCGCCCACAAGCAGTTTGAGCACCTCGCGCTGCTGGGCGTTCAGCTTGTTGCGCACCCAGTACTTCAGCACGTTCTTCAGTTCGAAGGGGTTGTCGCCAAAGAGTTTCTTCGCCTCCTCGGGATAAGTCTGGTACAGCTGCTTGATGCTTTCCTTGAGCTGTGGCACAACGCGGATGTAGTCATTGGTGCCGGCGCAGTATTCCAGGCGGCTCCACGTGATGGGAACCGACGGCGAGTTGTAGGCCGGGCGCCTCATCTGGTCGATGTACCAGTCGGTTTGCAGGTAGCTGAGGTTGCACACGCGGGCGTCGGTACGCACACCCTCGGTGTCCTGGTTGTACCACAGGGGGAAGGTGTCATTGTCGCCGTTGGTGAAGATGATGGGCGCTCCCTCCTGCTGGAGTGACATGAGGTAGTTCTGGCCGAAGTCGCGGCAGGTGTAGCGGCCGCTGCGGTCATGGTCGTCCCATGTCTGCGAAGCCATCTGGACGGGCACAGCCAGGCCAGCCAGTCCTACCAGTGCGGCGACAGCCGCCTCGTGACCCCTGAGCTTGCGCCACAGCATTTCGGTGATGGCTGCCACACCCATGCCGCACCAGATGGCAAAGGCGTAGAACGAGCCGGCATAGGCATAGTCGCGCTCGCGTGGCTGCATGGGGGTCTGGTTCAGGTAAATCACGATGGCCAGGCCGGTCATGAAGAACAGGAAGAACACCACCCAGAACTGGCGGATGCCTTTCTGCCCCTTGCGGAACGCCTGCCAGAAGAGGCCGATGAGGCCGAGCAGCAATGGCAGGCAGTAGAACACGTTGTGTCCCTTGTTGCTCTTCAGGTCGTCGGGCAGCTTGCTCTGGTCGCCCAGGCGCCAGTTGTCAAGCCACTTGAAACCGCTAATCCAGTTGCCGTGCTCCAGCTCTCCGTTGCCCTGCAGGTCGTTCTGACGGCCCGCGAAGTTCCACATGAAGTAGCGCCAGTACATGAAGTTGCACTGGTAGGACAGGAAGAAGCGCAGGTTCTCCAGCTGTGTGGGGACCTTGACGGTAATGTTTTCGCCGCAGCGGTCATAGGGCACGTTGTTACCGTCGACTCCGCCCATCCAGCTCTCGTATGCGTCAGTGTGGGCACTGCTGTACATCCGGGGGAACAGCATGTTCTGGGCGTACTTGTACTCGTCCTTGGTGCGCACAACGAAGTAGGAGTCTTTCTCGCTGGCGCTGCTCTTCTCCTTGCGCTGGTAGACCGGTGCGCCTTTGCTCATCTCGGGGCGGCACATGCCGCCCTCGCGCTCCAGGGCCACCTGCGAGGTGTAGGCCTGGCCGTAGAACAGCGGGCGCTGGCCATACTGCTCGCGGCCCAGGTATTCGCCCAGCGTGAAGATGTCCTCGGGAGAGTTCTGGTCCATGGGCGGGTTGGCGGCCGAGCGGATGACAATGACGGCATAGGTCGAGTAGCCAATCATCAGCATCAGCATGCAGAGCAGCGAGGTGTTTTTCACCCGGGCGCTCACAAGCGGCTTGCCGGCGGCCTTGCGCTGCAGGATGAACCAGAGGATGGCCAGCACCACAATGCCGATGGCCACCGAGCTCCATCCGTAGCCATAGAAAGGTATGCCCAGCATGGCGACGGAGGCAAGGAAGGCGATGTTGCCGCGCTTGCCGTTCTTCCGGTAGGTCTCCCAGATGGCCCAGATGATGCAGGCGATGAGCAGGAAGATGTAGATAATCTCGCCGGTGTTGAACGGACAGCCAAGGACGTTGACGAAGAACAGCTCGAACCAGCCGCCCACGCGCACGATGCCGGGAACCACGCCATAGAGCACTGCGGCCAGGATAACCACAGAAATGGCCAGTGCCACGAGCGAGCCCTTGAGGTCGGCGCGGCCGTCTTGGTGGGGGAAGCGGCGGTAGTAGTACACCAGCACGATGGCCGGCACGCAGAGCAGGTTAAGCAGATGGACGCCGATGGAGAGGCCTGTCATGTACATGATGAGCACCAGCCAGCGGTCGCTGTGGGGCTCGTCTGCATGCTCCTCCCACTTTAATATCAGCCAGAACACCACAGCCGTGAACGCCGAGGAGTAGGCGTAAACCTCTCCCTCGACCGCACTGAACCAGAAGGTGTCGCTGAATGTGTAAATCAGTGCGCCGGTCATGGCTGCCATCTCGATGGCGATGGTCTTGCCGACGGTCAGCTCGTTCCAGTTGTCAGTGAGCAGCTTGCGGGTGAGGTGTGATATCGACCAGAACAGGAACAGGATGGTGGTGGCCGAGAGCAGGGCGCTCATGGCGTTCACCATGCGTGCAACTTGCGAGGGGTCACTGACAAACTGGGAGAACAGGTTGGCTGTGAGCATAAAGAATGGTGCGCCGGGCGGGTGTCCAATCTCCAGTTTGTAACCTGTTGTGATGAATTCGGGACAGTCCCAGAAGCTGGCTGTCGGCTCAATCGTAGAGCAATAGACAAAGGCCGCTATCAAAAAGGATAGCCAGCCCAGAATATTGTCTACCAGTTTAAATCGCTTCATTCTTTGGCTAAATATTAGGTAGGTGTTAAAACTATTCGAATCTGCCAGTGTGCGGCAGACGCTTGCATTGAGCGTCTGTCTGCTGATTCATATACGCGTGCAAAGTTAATATAAATCGGCTAAGTTACAGGTCTTTTCGCCTTTTTTAACGCGAAATAGTGGCCGTTTCGTCCATTCGCACAAGTGTGGTGGCACGCTTGCCGAGGCTGGCCGTGTCGTGGCTTACCATGATGATGGTGCGCTGGCCGCTCAGTTTGTCAAGCAGCCGTTCCAGCCGCTCCCTGGTGTGGCTGTCAATGTAGGTGTTGGGTTCGTCGAGCACCAGCACCTGCGGGTCGGCGGCTATGGCGCGCGCCATGAGTGTGCGTTGCAGTTCGCCGCCGCTCAACGCCTTGATGGGCCTGTCTTTCAGCGCGTCAAGCTCCATTTTGTGGATGGCCCTGCCGGCCATTTCCCTCAGTTCGCGGCTGAAAGGTGCCAGCAGCGACTTGCGACATTGAAGGCCCGAGAGCACGGTCTCTTCCACCGTGATGGGAAAGTCGCGGTCGATGGCACTGTGCTGGGGCAGGTAGCCCATCTGCGGACGGACGCAGGTGTGTCCGTTCTCATCAAAGTAGTTCACTGTTCCTGACAGGGGCTTGAGCAGCCCGAGGATGACGCGCAGCAGTGTGGTCTTGCCTCCGCCGTTGCGCCCCACAATGCCCACAAAGTCATTTCTGTTGATGCGGAGGCACACATCCCTGATGTGGGCATGGCCTTCATAGCCGGCTGTCACATGGCTGAGCTCTATCTGTAATGGCTGCATGGCTTTTGTGCTTTAAGCGGTTGTTCGGGTTATTGGCACGAATCTCCGCACAGAATTTTCGAGATGGCGTCCATCTCATCGAACCAGTTGTAGCTCAGCGGGTTGATTTCCTTGGTCTCAATGCCTGTCCCTTGGCACACGGTGGCGATGTTACGGTTGCTGAATTCCTTCTGCACCAGCATCACACGCGCGCCCTTGGCCGCAGCCTTGTCAAGCAGCTGTCTCAGCGACTGCGCCGATGGCTCGTGCCCGTTCTCCTCGACGGCCAGTTGCTCCAGTCCGTAACGCCTGGCGAAATAGGTGAGTGTGGGGTGGTAGATGACAAAGGCGCGCGCGTGGCCCTTGTCTCTGTCACGCGCTGCCGCCATGCGAGTGCTGATGGTGCGGTCAAGCTGCGTGATGCGGCTGCACAGCCGCCTGAGGTTCTCCTTGAACACCAAGGAGTCCCGGCTGTCGGCCATGGCCAGTGCCCTGTAGATGTTCCGGGCTATCACGATGGCGTTGTCCGGCGATGTCCATGTGTGAGGGTCGGCAGTGTTGTCCGGGCCTGCCAGTGGGCGGATGCCCTCCGATGTGTCCACCCACGTCAGCTGGGGGGCGTTGGCCCTCAGCTGGCGTGCCTGTGTGCGCTCAAAGCCCAGCTGTCCCACCATGAAATAGATCTGGCTTTCGCCCAGCTCCACCATCTGCCGGGCCGTGGGTTCGTAGGTTTCGGGGCTGCTTCCGCCCGGAACCATTGTGTTCACCTTAAAGTGGTCGCCGCCAATCTGTTCGACAAAGAACCGCAAAGGCTCGATGGTGACCGTCACCACTGGCTTCTGCCGCTCGTGCGCTCCCGTGCACGAGGTGAGCGCAAAGGCGCTCATGCCCAGTGCAAGGAGAATGTAGCGCAGGGCTTTGCCGATGGTGATGCTCGCCATTGAGATGACGATGTTGGCCCGCATCAGTCCCAGCAGGATGGTGATGGCGCTGCCCAGCAGGGGCAGGAAGCCGAAGAAGCCCATCCAGGCTCCCCGCCCGGCCATAAAGCGTTCGGCCTTGTCAAGGTCTTTCTTTTTCACATGGAGGTATTTCTCTATCCATTCGCCCTTGCCCATCCGTCCAACGCCATAGTTGAACATGCCGCCGGCAGCATTGCCGATGGTGGCGTAGACGCACAGTTCTTTTGGGGGCAGTCCGGCGGCTATCAGCCCCACCATTACAGCCTCGCTGCTGAACGGAAAGAAGCTGCCGGCCAGAAAGGCGGCAAACAGCATGCCCCAGTAGCCATACTGTATCAGAAAGCCAGTGATGAAATCCATAGGTTATAAGCCGTTAGTGCCAGAGTGGCGGTAAGGATTGCGATAAAGGAGACATTGGTCACCCGCGTGTGTGTGAGCGCAATGAAATGGGCGATGAGCGGGCTGGTGTTGATGATGAGCAGGTGCATGGCCAGCTCATAGTGCTGCGGCTGGAGCGCAAAGAGCAGGAAGGCAAAGAAGTCCACGGTGATGAAGCACTCGTAGAGCTGCCTGATGCGGATTTTGTCATTGTAGCTGGTGCGCAGGTAGTGGACGGTGCCAGTCAGGGCGAGGGCGCAAACAAAGGCCAGTGTGACCCACTGCTGCCGGTTGATGGCGCTGAAGTCGCCGATGGGCGCGAATGCGAGCAGTTGTCCGAGGTTGCCGGCCACCATGTCAAAGCTGCCGGTATAGACCAGGTAGGGCATCAGCATCCAGTAGGGGGTGAGCCCTCCCAGCACGGAGGCTCCCCACGTGCGCAGGCTCAGCGACTGGAGAAACGCGGCCATGATGCCCCACATTACCGGGAAGAAGTACAGCACGTGGACGGATGTGAACGACACCAAGCTCAGACTGAGCGATGCCATGAAAGCCATGCCGGTGGCCTTTTGGTCCTGGTAGGTCTTGAACAGGCACAGGCAGGCCACCACGAAGCACAGCTGGGTGAAGGCGCCGCTCTGCGAGCCGAACATGAAACAGGCCGCTGTGGTGATTGCGATGTATGAGCACGACACCATCCGGCTGTATATGCGGATGAGCGCATTGCTGTTGTTCAGCTCCACCATGAGGTAGGTGGACAGGGCGAAGAGCGCGAACTGAATCCACCAGTGCCCGGTCACCAAGCCTCCGGCCATCCACACCATGCTGCCATACACTGCCATCACGGGCAGGGCCATCCGGCTTTCCGATATTCTGTTTTGCAGTCGCTTGGTCATGCTTGCAGGTCAGCGCCGATGTCCTTTCTGAAATATTTGTCTTTAAACTGTATCTTCTGGGCAGCCTCGAACGACTTTTTCAGTGCCTCTGCCCTGTCTTTCCCGTATGAGCTCACGGCAATGACACGTCCGCCGTCGGTCACCACCTGGCCGTCTTTCAGGGCTGTTCCTGCATGGAAAACGATGCTGTCTTCCACCTGGTCGATGCCAGTGATGGGATAGCCTTTCTTGTAGGCCTGCGGATAGCCGCCGCTGACCAGCATCACGCACACCGCTGCGCGCTCGTCGAACGCGATGGGGCGCTGGTCAAGGTCGCCCGCGGCCACACCCTCGAGCAGGTCAACGAGGTCGCTCTTCAGCCTGAGCATCACGCTCTCGGTTTCGGGGTCGCCCATGCGGCAGTTGTATTCGATGACCATCGGCTCGCCCTTTACGTTGATAAGTCCGAAGAAGATAAAGCCCTTGTAGGCGATACCCTCTGCCGACAGTCCCTCAACCGTGGGACGGATGATGCGGTCTTCCACTTTCTTCATCCACGCCTTGTCAGCGAAGGGCACCGGCGACACGCTGCCCATCCCGCCTGTGTTCAGTCCCGTGTCGTGCTCTCCGATGCGCTTGTAGTCCTTGGCCTCGGGCAGAATCTTGTAGTGCTGTCCGTCGGTGAGCGCAAACACTGAGCACTCGATGCCGCTGAGGAATTCCTCGATGACTACGCGTGCCGATGCGTTGCCGAACATTCCGCCCAGCATTTCCTTCAGCTCGTGCCGGGCCTCCTCCAGCGTGGGCAGGATGAGCACACCCTTTCCGGCGCACAGCCCGTCAGCCTTGAGCACATAGGGTGGCTTGAGCGTCTCCAGGAAAGCCAGTCCCTCGCTGAGCGTGGCTCCGTCGAACGTGCCATACCTGGCCGTAGGGATGTTGTGGCGCGCCATGAAGCCCTTGGCAAAGTCCTTTGAGCCCTCTAGCACCGCGCCCTCCTTTGAAGGGCCGATCACCGGGATGTCCGCCGTGCGTGCGTCCATGCGCAGCTCGTCGTAGATGCCTTTCACCAGTGGGTCCTCTGGGCCTACCACCACCATGTCGATGGCTTTCTCCGCGCAGAACCGCTTGATGGCCTCAAAGTCATCGGCCCTCATGTCAACGTTTTCGCCGCAGCAGGCCGTTCCGGCGTTGCCCGGTGCGACAAACAGTTTCTCCACCCGCGGACTCTGTGCAATCTTCCAGGCCAGTGCGTGCTCACGGCCGCCGCTGCCTAACAGTAGTATGTTCATATCCTAATTGTTCTTGTATGTGTTTGCTTGATAGTCTTTAAATGGCCGGCTGCCGCTGCTTTACGGCCTGTTTGCAGCACTCCCGGCGCCGATGGGCTTCAGGTAGTCCTCGAAATACTGAGTGATTCTCTCGTGCAGGTGCACACTCTTGTGCCCCATCATGTTGTGCCCCTCGCCCGGATAGGCGAAGAAGTCGGGCTGTGTGCCCGCCTCTGCGCAGGCGTTGAGGAACTGAAGTGCGTTCTGTGGCACCACCACAGGGTCGTTCATGCCGATGATAATCTGGAGTTTTCCCTTCAGGTTCCTGGCCTGGCCAAGCAGCGAGGAGGCCTCGTAACCCTTGGGGTTGTCCTGCGGCGTGCCCATGTAGCGCTCGCCGTACATCACCTCGTACCACTTCCAGTCAATCACAGGGCCTCCGGCCACGCCCACCTTGAAGATGTCGGGGTGGTGGGTCATCAGCGAGATGGTCATAAAGCCGCCGAAGCTCCATCCGTGAACGCCCAGCCGGCTGGCGTCAACATAGGGCAGCGACTTGAGGAAGTCAACCCCCTTCATCTGGTCTTCCATCTCCACCTTGCCCAGCTGGTGAAACGTGACTTGCTCGAAATCGCGGCCGCGGCGTTCGCTGCCCCGGTTGTCCAGGGAGAACACGATGTAGCCTTTCTGGGCCATGTAGGTGTCCCACGAGCGGCTGCCATAGTGCCAGGAGGCGTTGACCTGGTGGGCATGCGGGCCGCCGTAGACGTAAACTATGGTGGGATATTTCTTGGTAGCGTCAAAGTTGGCCGGCTTCACCATGCGGTAGTAAAGGTCTGTTGTGCCGTCGGCCGCCTTGATGGTGCCACACTCGTAAGTAGGCACGGTGTAGCCCTGCCAGGGGTCACTGGCGGTGAGCAGCCTCTGGCGTTTGCCTGTGACCGTGCTTGTCAGGTCAATGTTGCGCGGAACGCCGGGCTCCGTATAGCGGTCGGCCAGCCACTGCCCGCTCTCTGACAGCTGTGCGCGGTGCATGCCCCTGCCGTTGTCAAGCAGTGTGCGCCTGCCGCTCTTGTAGTCAACGGCATACAGGTTGCGTTGCAGCGGTCCCAGCTCGTTCGACTCGATAATGATGCGCTTGTCCTTGGCGTTGAACCCCACGAGCCGCTCAACCACAAAGTTGCCCTTGGTTAGCTGCGTCACTTCTTCACCCTTTTCATTATATATATACAGGTGGTTGTAGCCGTCGCGCTGGCTCTGGAGCACCATCAGGTTCTTGCTCCAGGGAACAAACGTCACCGGGCTCAGCGGCTCCACATACTTGTCGCTCGTCTCGCGGTAAATCTCGCCCTTGCGCTTGCCGGTGGTGGCATCATAGTCCGCCAGGCGGCAGTCATTCTGTCTGCGGTTCAGTTCGAACATGTAAATTGACTTGCCGTCCGGGCTCCACTGTATGCCTGTGAAATAGCGGTCGGTAGGGTCGCCTGTTTTCAGATAAACGGTGGTATCCCTGGCCATGTCGTACACACCGACGGTCACCTTGTGGCTGGTCTGCCCGGCCATCGGGTACTTGTCTGGCTCGTAGGTGGCTATTGGCGTGAATGTGTTGACCTGCGGGTAGTCGGCCACCATGCTCTGGTCCATGCGGTAGAAGGCCAGCCGCTGTCCGTCCGGGCTCCAGTATGTGCCTTTCTTGATGCCGAACTCATTGCGGTGTACCGCCTGTCCGTAAACTATCTCGCGGCTGCCGTCGGTGGTCAGCTGCTTTGTGTGGCCCTTGCTGTCGGTCACGCAGAGCTGGTTGTCCCTGACGAAGGCCACGGCCCTTGACTGCGCGTTCCAGTCGCTCGCGGTCTCATTCTCGCAGGGCTGCCGCCATTCCACAGCCCGCCTCTTCCAGTTGTAGAGCACACGTTCCTTGCCGTTGCTGAGCAGAACGAGCGTCTGCTTGGCGTAGGGGTAGGTGGCGTTCATGGCACTGTGCCAGTCCTTGCCCAGGTCTTCCACCCGGACCACCGGTGTCTTCCGCCCGGTCTTGGTGTCAATTGTTCCGCTCTCCTCCGCGTCCTGGTACATCAGCCTGTCGCCCCACCAGGTGAGAAACAGGTTCTTCGGTGTCATGTTGTGGTAATTGGTGCCGCCGAAGTTGAGGTCTTCAAGTGTGAACAGCTTCTGTGCGTTGGAGGTCTGCATGGTCATCAGTGCCGCTGCAATCAGCGCTAACTCAGTGTTTCTCATTGCCGTATCCGTTTTTTCTTGCCTTGTTCCCATATCCGCCTTTGCCGAAACTCTTTCCGCGGCTGCGGTCAAACCGCTCGTGCCCGCCGCGGTTGCCCTGCCAGTCGTCGCGCCCGCCGCGCCGGTAGCCCCTTCCGTTCTGGCGGTCGTCGCGCCCGCCGCGCCTGTCATCATAGCCGCCGCGCCTTCTGTCATCGAACCCGCCGCGCCTGCTGTCGCGCTCTCCGCGCCAGCCGTCGCGCCCGTCAAACCGGCTGTTGCGGTCTCTGCTGCGGTCGTTCCAGTCACCGTCTCGGTCGTTTCTGCGGTTGTTGGCAAAGGGCTTCCGCTCCAGCGAGTGGAACTTGAACGAGCGGATGTCGCCCTCCTCGTTCTCCTCCTGTTCGTCAAGGCGTTTCTTGAAGTCGCCGCGCTCCTGCTTGAAACGCCGCTTTTCCGCCATCTGGCGCTTCTCCTCGTCGGTCTTCACCACGCCGCCTTCACCCCGGAAGTCCTTTAGCTTCCCGTCGAAAATCTGATACTTCCTGAACTCACATTCCAGCGAGCCGTTGTAGAGCGGAATCTTGATTGAGGGCTTCAGGCCAATCTGCTCGAAGCACTCTTCGCGGTAGCTCAGCACCCAGGCCTCGTTGCCGTGGAACTGGTGCTTCAGCCGTTCGCCAATCATCTTGTAGGTGCCCAGCAGGTCGGGCGTGGATATGCGCTCGCCATAAGGCGGGTTCATCACGATGATGCTCTTTTCCGATGGTTGCGTGAAGTCCTTGAAGTCGGCCTCGCTCACGGTAATGTCAGCCGTCAGTCCGGCTGCCTTGACGTTGATTTTGGCCGTGTTGACAGCCTTGATGTCAATGTCGTAGCCATAGATATGGTGGCTGAACTCCCGCTCCTGCGAGGCGTCGTTGTAGATGGAGTCAAACAGGTCAGCGTCAAAGTCGGGCCATTTCTCAAACGCGTACTCCTTCCTGAACAGCCCCGGCGCCATGTTGCGCGCGATGAGCGCCGCCTCTATCAGCAGCGTCCCGCTGCCGCACATCGGGTCAATGAAGTCCGTCTCGCCGTGCCATCCGGTTAGCTGAATCATGCCGGCGGCCAGAACCTCGTTGAGCGGGGCCTCCACACTCTCCTGCCGGTAGCCGCGGCGGTGCAGGCTCTCGCCGCTTGAGTCGAGGCTCAGTGTGCAGTCGTCCTCGGCGATGTGCATGTTCAGTCTGATGTCGGGGTTCGAAACGCTGATGTTGGGGCGCTTGCCCGTGCCCTCCCTGAACTGGTCTACAATGGCGTCCTTCACCTTGTAGGAGACGAACTTGGAGTGTTTGAACTCTTCCGAGAACACCACCGAGTCAACGGCAAAGGTCTTTTCGGCCGACAGGTACTTTGTCCAGTCAATCTCTTTCACCTTATTATATACGTCATCAGCGGAGCTGGCTTTGAAATGGCTGATAGGCTTGAGCACCCGGATGGCCGTGCGCAGTTGGAAGTTGGCCCTGTACATCAGTTCCTTGTCACCGGTGAACGACACCATGCGCCTCCCAATCTGCACATTGTTAGCGCCTAATTCCATTAACTCTTTTGCCAGGACGGGCTCCAGTCCCATAAAGGTCTTGGCAATCAATTCAAATTCCTGTTCCATTGCTGAATTCAATATCAATATTGTCGGTCTTTACTTTCTTGTACTTCTTGGTCATAGGCCGCATGTCGGCTGTCACCCACACGTTGGCCCCCACCACGCATCCGCGCCCGATGGTGATGCGCCCCAGCAGCGTGGCATTGGCATACACAACCACGTCGTCTTCGAGAATGGGGTGGCGGGGAATGCCCTTGATGGGGTTGCCCTTGCTGTCGAGCGGGAAGCTCTTGGCGCCCAGGGTCACACCCTGGTAGAGCTTCACGTTGTTGCCGATGACACAGGTGGCGCCGATTACGACGCCTGTGCCGTGGTCAATGGTGAAGTGGTGCCCTATTTTTGCCCCCGGGTGAATGTCGATGCCCGTCTCGGAGTGGGCCATCTCGGTGAGAATGCGCGGAATCAATGGCACCCCGAGCTGTAGCAGCTCGTGGGCTATGCGGTAGTTGGTAAGGGCCTTGATGGCCGGATAGCACGATATGATCTCCCCGTAGTTGTCGGCTGCGGGGTCGCCGTTGTAGGCCGCCTCCACGTCGGTGGCCAGGATGCGCCTGATTTCAGGTAGCTTGGCGATGAGCCGGGCGGCGATGTCCTCGGCTTGGCTTCTCGTGGCCTCCATGTCGGTTGGCTCCCCCTCCTGCTCGGTAAAGCAGAGGCCGGCCATCACCTGGTCGGCGAGCAGCTTGTACAGCCGTTCGATGTCGACACCGATGTGGTAGCGGATGACGCGCAGGTTGACCGATGACTTGCCAAAGAAGCCGGGGAAGATGATGGCACGTGACAGCTCTACAATCTCTTCAAGCGCCTTGCTTGATGGCAGAGGGTTTCCGTCGCGATGCTGGTGAAACAGTCCTTTGAGTGACGCGGGCTCCGAGAGCTGCTCGACTGTGTCTGTCAGCAGGTGCGTAAAGCTGAGGTTGCTCATGTGCTAAGTTGTAACAATAATATGCCTACAAAGTTACGTCAATTCGCCAAATTATCCAAGGGAAAAGGCCAATTTGTCCTGCGCGTGAAGTGAAATAAATGCCGTTTGGCTTGTTTTATTCGGAAATAAGGTGTAAATTTGCCTTTCGAACCATTAAACCTATCAACCATGACAGCCTGTGCGGATAACATCTTCTTGTCAGGGGCCCTTTCTGCGCTGCCACACCCGTCGGCGACCGTGATTCTCGTGGCCGGCGACCTGCTCTTGCTGCTCATGGCCGGGCTGTGGCTCTGCCGCCGTCGCGGCGCGCGCAAAGGTGCGGCGCGCGATGAGGGAGTGGTGTCCGGGCGCAGTGTCGAGTACGGCCTGGTGGTCAAGGCCATGCGGCTGCAGGTTTGGCGCGTTGATGTGAAAGCGCGGACTGTTACCGTCGAAAGCGACTACCGAAAGATGTCCTCACCCCGGGCGTTGCCGGTGTCGGCACCGTTTGACAGGCAGCTTGCGCTGGTCGCGCCAGAGGATGCTGCGCGCGTTCGCGAAGCCTTTGACGACATCTTTTCGGGCCGCCGGGAGAAGATTCACCTGCAACTCAGAAAAAAGTCGTCGAAGACAGGCCGGGTGTACTGGATTGAAGTGCATGCCGTGGTAGCCGTGCGCGATGCCGCGGGCGCACCCCTTGGCATCGTGGGCGCCTCGCAGCGTATCGACCGCTGCAAGCAGATGGAGGAAGAACTGGTGCGCACCCGCAGCAAGGCCGGGGAGAGCGACCGCCTTAAGCGTGCCTTCCTGGCCAATGTCAGCCATGAAATCAACACACCCCTCAATGCCATTGTCGGTTTCTCCGACATCCTGCCGATGGCTGCCACAGAGGAGGAGCGCAACAGGATGATTGCCATCATCCACGAGAACAACGACAAGCTGCTCCGCATCTTTGACAACATCATCAGCCTCTCGTGCGAGGAAGCCGGCTGCACCGCCGGGAGGGAGGAGGCGGAACCTTTCGAGGTGAGCGCGCTGGTTGACGAGATGCGTGTCCGCTTCTCGAGGGCCAACACCAATGGCAGCGTGCGGGTCGAGGCCCGGCAGGGCGCCGGGAATGTCGCGGTGCCCGGCAACCGCAGCAAGGTGAGTGCCATACTGAGCCATTTCATGGACAATGCCTTGAAGTTCACGCGGCGCGGAACGGTGACCGTCGGCACCGAATGGCAGCCCGGGCGCGTGCTGCGTGTCTATGTGAGCGACACGGGAAAGGGCATCGCCGCGGCCGACCATGAGCGCATCTTCGAACGCTTTGTCAAACTTGACGATTTCGCCCAGGGCATGGGCCTCGGCCTCTCCGTGAGCCGCTCCCTGGCCAACAGCATTGGCGCCACGGTGGGGGTGGCCTCGCAGCCCGGCGCCGGGTCGACTTTCTGGCTTGACATCCCCGTGCCAGAAAGTCATCGGGGGGGGTAAATTCATCGTTACTTCAACTGATTGTAACGGATTTGTAACACTTGTGTCCTACCTTTGTCGGCGAAACAAATGTAGAACAGAATGGAACTCTTTTATCTGATGATTGTGGTCTTCCTGCTCATTCTGGCAGTGTTCGACCTCTTTGTGGGTGTCAGCAATGACGCTGTGAATTTCTTGAACTCGGCCATAGGGGCCAAGGTGGCCCGCTTCCGCACGGTGATGATCGTGGCCTCTGTTGGCGTGGTCATCGGCGCAGCCATGAGTGCAGGCATGATGGACGTGGCCCGGCATGGCATCATGCACCCGGCCAACTACACCTTCCAGGAGGTGATGACCGTCTTCCTGGCGGTGATGGTCACCGATGTCATCGTGCTCGATATGTTCAACACGCTGGGTCTGCCCACATCGACCACGGTCTCGCTGGTGTTCGAGCTGCTGGGCGGAACGTTTGTCCTGGCCCTTGTCAAGATGGCCGGCGACCCCTCGCTCTCGCTCAGCATGCTGCTCAACAGCGACAAGGCCCTCAGCGTCATCATCGCCATCTTTGTCAGTGTGGCCATCGCCTTTGTCGTGGGCGTGGTGGTGATGTGGCTCGCCCGCCTCGTCTTCACCTTTTCCTACAACAGCCACCTGCGCTATTCCATCGGTCTGTTCGGTGGCTTTGCAGTCACTATGCTCTGCTACTTTATCTTTATCAAGGGCGTGGGCAAGTCTCCCTTTGTCAGCGCCGACTTCCGTGAGTGGGTTGACTCCCACACCCCGTTGCTGCTTGTCCTCACCTTTGTGGGCTCGACGTTCGTGACGCAGGTGCTCCACTGGCTGCACGTCAATGTGTTCCGGGTGGTGGTGCTGCTTGGCACGTTCGCCCTTGCCATGGCCTTTGCCGGCAACGACCTGGTGAACTTCATCGGTGTGCCGATGGCCGGACTTGCCTCCTACCAGGACTATATGGCCAACAATGCCGGAGCGTCGCCCGCCGAGTTCATGATGTCGTCGCTGATGTCCTCGGCCAAGACCCCGTTGCTCTATCTGATGCTGGCCGGCGTGGTGATGGTTGTGGCCATGTTCACCTCTAAGAAGGCGCAGAACGTGGTGAAGACCAGTGTCGACCTGTCGCGGCAGGACGAGGGCGACGAGATGTTCGGCTCGTCCAAGGCTGCGCGGAGCATCGTCCGCGCCACACAGGATGCCGGCAGCGTGGTGGCCCGCTATATTCCTCGCCGCGCACAGGCATGGATTGACTCGCGCTTCCGCAAGGAGGATGCCATCCTGGCCGACGGAGCCGCCTTTGACGTGGTGCGCGCCGCGGTCAACCTGGTGGTGGCCTCGCTGCTCATCATTGTGGGAACCAACTACAAGCTCCCCCTCTCAACCACCTATGTCACCTTTATGGTGGCCATGGGCGCCAGCCTGGCCGACCGTGCGTGGAGCCGCGAGAGCGCGGTGTTCCGTGTAACGGGCGTGCTCTCGGTCATCGGCGGGTGGTTCATCACAGCCGGTGTGGCCTTCGCAGCCTGCGGCATCGTGTGCCTGGTGATGTATTACGGTGGCTTCATAGCCATGCTGGCCTTTATGGTGCTGGCTGTCTACCTGCTGGTGTCCAGCCAGATATCGTTCTCCAAGAAAGTGCGCAACGAGAAGAGCGACGATGTGTTCCGCCTGATGATGCGCACACGCGACCCCGAGATTGTGTGGGACCTCCTGGCCAAGCACGTGTCGCGCACCCAGAGCTTTGTCAGCCGTTTCGTGCTCGGCCAGTTTGACACCATTCTCAGCGGTCTGGTTGAAGAGGACCTTCACACGCTCTCGCGCAGCCAGAAGGCCCTGTCGGGCGAGCTGGAGCAGCTCAAGCGCTTCCGCCGCAAGGAGCTGCTGGCCCTGCGCAGGGTGCCCAAGCAGATAGCGTTCGAGCGCAACACCTGGTACCACCTGGGAATCAACAGCGACATGCAGATGATTTACTGTCTGAAGCGTATGCTTGAACCCATCAAGGAGCACGTAGACAACAACTTCAACCCCATGCCCGAACAGTATATCAACGAGTTCCGGCCCATTCATGAAGGCGTGACCGACCTGATGACGCGCACCGAGGCTATGCTCTCCACCATGCGCTTTACCGACTATGACGCTGTGCTCGCCGAGGCCAACACCTTGAAGGAAAGGCTCTCTGTGGTGCGCAAGCAGCACTACGACCGCATGCAGCGCGACCTTCAGCCGGGCACACTCAAGATTTCACTCATCTATCTGAACATCCTTCAGGAGACCCAGGAACTGATTAGCATCATGCGCCACCAGCTCCGCGCGGCCAGCCGCTTCTTCGGCAACTGATTTCCGCTCGTTCAGCAACGCGTTTCCCGTAAGGCCGGTTCCGGCCTGCGAAACGGCCCGTTTTGGCTTGCCATCCGGGCCGTTTTGCGTGTCCATCCGGGCCGTTTCGCAAGGCGGAACGGACCGTTCGGCAGCCCGGAACCGGCCGTTTCGTAAAGCGCACTGCCAAAGAGGCCTTTTCCATACGCCTTTTCCGCAGTGGCAATAAGGGCCAGCATGCAGCCGGACAAGCTAAAATTTTGATGTTTGTAACATCCGTAGAGCATGATGGCACAATAAGACATTTAATATTTTCTCATTAAAACTAATTTTCTTAAAATAGTTTTTTGCATATATGAAAAAAGGATTAACTTTGCATAACAATACCCTTTTGGAGGGGGCAATGAAGACTATTGCTTGTAGAACAAAGAAATAATTGTGTGAAAACCATTGTTGCCATCGGCAGGTCTGAGCGCTATTCACCCAACTCGGTGGCCAAGGACAGAGCTATTATGGACAGTGTCTGCTGTCTGCTCGTCAGGGCGGGGCTCCAGACCGTGCGGCTTCCGGAGGATGACCTCCAGGCGGAGGCGCTGCCCGAGGCTGACCTCTACCTGTCCATGGGGCGCCATCCGCACACACTGCAGCTGCTGAAGGAATGTGAGGCGCGGGGCGCGCGCGTGGTGAACGGCACTGCCGGCGTGGCCCTGTGCTGCAGGCGAGCCAAACTGTTTGGCCTGTTGGAGCGCGGCGGCGTGCCAGTGCCGCCGGCAGAGGGTGAACATGGCTTTTGGCTCAAGCGCGCCGATGGCGTGGCCGAAGGCCCTGGCGATGTGGTGTTTGCAGCCAGCAGGGACGAAATGGCGGCCAGGCGGAGCGAGATGGCAGCGCATGGCGTGACCGACATCTACCAGTGTGCCCACATGGAGGGTGACCTCTTGAAATTCTACGGTGTGCGCGGCACCGGCTTTTTCTATGTCTGCTATCCCGGCGACGACGGCATGTGGAAGTTTGATGACGAGCGCCGCAACGGTCGCCCTCGCCACTATGCGTTTGATGCCGGTGCGCTCCGCGCCATGGCCGGACGGGCTGCCGCACTGGCCGGCGTGCAAGTCTACGGAGGCGACTGCATCGTGGGGGCCGACGGCAGCGTCACGCTGATTGACCTTAACGACTGGCCCAGTTTCTCGCGCTGCCGCGAGGAGGCGGCCCGGGCGATAGCCGGTGCGGTGGATATGCGCTGATACCTATTTATATATAAGACACACATGACAAAAGGCTACATATTTGACTATGGTGGGACGCTTGACACCGGAGGCTGCCACTGGGGGCGGCTCATCGGCCATGCCTATGAGGCGTGCGGCGTCCCCGTGGAGGATGCCCTGTTTCGCGAGGCGTATGTCTATGCCGAGCGCGAGCTGGGGCGCAACCCCATCATCCAGCCTGACTACACGTTTGAGAAGACCCTCTCGGTCAAGTTGCGCATCGAGATGGAGTATATCGACCGCCTGCGCCCGCAGCTTGGCGTGATGAGGTGGCACGACCGCGTGCTTGAGCGGCTCTACCGGCACACGAAGGAGGAGACGGCGCGCAGCTGCCGCGTGCTTGAGCGGCTGGCTGCACAGTATCCCTTGGTGCTGGTGAGCAACTTCTACGGCAACATCTCCACCGTGCTGGCCGAGTACGGGCTTGACGGCCTGTTCGGCCATGTCGTTGAATCGGCCGTGGTCGGGGTGCGCAAGCCCGACCCCCGCATCTTCACCCTGGGTGTCGAGGCCCTCGGGCTCAAGCCCGGTGAGGTGACTGTGGTTGGCGACAGCTATGACAAGGACATTGTGCCCGCGCGCAAGGCCGGCTGCCACACCGTGTGGCTCCGGGGCGAGGGATGGACTGACGCGCAGCCCGACGGCAGTGCGGCAGACCGGGTGATAAGCAGCATTGAGCAGTTGATTGACTAAACGACAAATCATAAAATAAACTGAAAAGAAGTTATGAAACAGACAAATGTTAAACCGGCTGACGGTAAGTTAGGTATTCTGGTTGTGGGCTGCGGTGCAGTGGCTACGACCTTTATGACGGGTGTCTTCATGACACGGCGCGGCCTGGCAAAGCCTATTGGCTCGATGACCCAGTACGACAAGATGCGCGTGGGCCGTGGCGCAGACAAGAAATATCTGCACTATGGTGACATTGTGCCCCTGGCCAAGCTCGATGACATCGTGTTTGGCACGTGGGACGTGTACCCCCAGAACGCCTACCAGGCTGCCATGTATGCCGAGGTGCTCAAGGAAAAGGACATCAACCCCGTGAAGGACGAGCTGGAGAAGATAGTGCCCATGAAGGCTGCCTTCGACAGAAACTATGCCAAGCGGCTTGACGGTGACAATGTGAAGGACTGCAAGACGCGCTGGGACATGGTCGAGGCGCTCCGCAAGGACATCCGCGACTTCAAGGAGAAGAACGGCTGCGCCCGCATCGTGGTGATTTGGGCCGCCTCTACCGAGATCTATGTGCCCGAGAACGAGCCTGTGCACGGCTCGCTTGCCGCCCTTGAGGCCGCCATGAAGGCCGACGACCGCGAGCATGTGGCTCCCTCCATGTGCTATGCCTACGCCGCACTGACCGAGGGCGCACCCTTCATCATGGGCGCTCCGAACACCACGGTGGACATCCCCGCCATGTGGGAGCTGGCCGAAAAGACCAGGATGCCTATCGCCGGCAAGGACTTCAAGACTGGGCAGACGCTGGTGAAGAGCGGCTTCGCACCCATCATCGGCACCCGGTGCCTGGGACTGAGCGGCTGGTTCTCGACCAATATCCTGGGCAACCGCGACGGACTGGTGCTCGACGAGCCCGCCAACTTCCGTACCAAGGAGGTGAGCAAGCTCTCCACACTGGAGACCATCCTCAAGCCCGACGTCCAGCCCGACCTCTACGGCCATGGCAACGACGAGGACACCCAGTACTATCACAAGGTTCGCATCAACTACTATCCGCCACGCAACGACAACAAGGAGGGATGGGACAACATTGACATCTTTGGCTGGATGGGCTATCCCATGCAGGTGAAAATCAACTTCCTCTGCCGCGACTCAATCCTGGCCGCGCCGCTTCTGCTCGACCTCTGTCTGCTGAGCGACCTGGCCGCGCGCGCGGGACGCTATGGCATACAGCGTTTCCTGAGCTTCTACCTGAAGAGCCCCATGCACGACTACACCAAGGGCGAGGAGGCTGTGAACAACCTCTACCAGCAGTACACCATGCTGAAGAACGCCATCCGCGAGATGGGTGGCTACGAGGCTGACGAGGAAATGGACTGACCTGTCGGTGAAACTGCCGGTGGCGCTCCGCCTGGCGGAACGCCACCATGACTATAAGTATCACCCGGAGCGGATGGCTCCGGGTGATATTCTCCATTTTTATCATTCCTGTTGTTTTAAGAAAAAGATTGTTTATGACCAAGTTCCACCCTCACCGTCTTCCAACACCGTCTGACCATGCCGCACCCTCGTCTGGCCGCGGCGGCAGGTGGGCGCTGCTCCTGATGGGGATGAAGCTTTTGCTGCTCTTTCTGCTGTGCTCGCCACTCACCCTCCATGCCCAGCTCACCGGACATGTGATTGACGCGGAGACGGGCGACAGCATACCCTTTGCCAGTGTGGTTTACAAGGGACACGAGATTGCTGTGGCCTCCAATGCCGGCGGCAGGTATGCCATCGCCCGTCACAACGGGTGGGCGCTGACGTTCAGCGCCGTGGGCTATGTGTCGCAGACGGTCACCGTGACCGCCGGCACCGGCAGCGTGCTCAACGTAAGACTGAAACCCGCCACCCGCGCACTCAAGGGGGTGACCGTAAAGGCCAGGAGGCACAGGTACAGCCGGAAGAACAACCCGGCGGTTGAGCTGATGCGCAAGGTGGTGGCGCACAAGAAGCAGACACGGCTGGAGAACCGTGACTACTACCAGTATAACAAGTATCAGAAGATAACGCTGGCCTTTAACGACATCACGCCCGAAAAGCTGGAAACGCCAAGGCTCAAGAAGATGCCGTGGGTGAAAGACCAGGTGGAGATGTGCAGCTACAACAAGAAACTCATCCTGCCGCTCTCGGTCGACGAGACGGTGACCCAGAAGGTTTACCGCAAGAAGCCCCACAGTGAGAAGAGCATCGTCAAGGGACAGAACTCGACCGGCATCAACGACCTGCTCCAGACGGGCGACATCCTCACCACAACGCTCAAGGACGTGTTCACGGATGTCAACATCTATGATGACCAGGTGCGCCTGCTGCAGTATCCGTTCACCTCGCCGATTGGCAAGGACGCCATCGCCTTTTACCGCTTTTACATTGAGGACACGGTCTATGTGGAGCGCGACCGCTGCATCCATCTCCATTTCCTTCCAAACAACCAGCAGGACTTCGGGTTCCGGGGGGACATCTATATTCTGGCCGACTCAAGCTACCAGGTGAAGCGCTGCGAGCTGACCATCCCAAGGCGCAGCGACGTGAACTTTGTGGAGAACCTGAAGGTCATCCAGGAGTTTACACAGCTGCCCGACAGCTCCTGGGTGCTCACGGTCGATGACATGGTGGCCGAGCTCAAGGTGGCCAGCTTCCTGCAAAAGGCCATCGTCATCCGCACCACGCGACTGTCCGACTACGCCTTTGACCCTCTGCCCAGACAGCTGTTCAAGGGCAAGGCGCGCGAGGTGAAGGAGGCGGACGCCATGATGCGCGACGAGGCGTTCTGGGACAAGTACCGCCAGGTGCATCTCACCAACAGCGAGAGCCGCATGGATGCCTTTATCCACAACATGGAGCAAATCAAGGGATTCAAGTATGTCATCTTCGGCGCGCGCGCCTTTATCGAGAACTTTGTGGAGACGGGGCACCCCAGCAAGGTGGACTTCGGGCCTATCAACACAATGTTCACCAGCAACTTTGTCGACGGGTTCCGCACGCGCATCAGCGCCCAGACGACGGCCAACCTTAACAAGCACTTGTTCTTCAGCGGCTATTACGCCCACGGCTGGGGCAGCAAGCGGGAGTACTACCGCGGTGACGTGATATGGTCGTTCAACAAGAAGGAGTATCTGCCGCGCGAGTTCCCCAAACGCACGCTCACCCTGTCGTCTACGTATGATGTGTGCTCGCCCTCTGACAAGTTCATGCACACGGACAAGGACAATGTGTTCACCTCGCTGAAATGGGCCAAGGTGGACAAGATGATGTTCTACAACCGGCAGACGCTAACCTTTGAGCGCGAGGAGGACTGGGGATTCAAGACCACACTCGCGCTGAAGGCCGAGGAGAACGAGGCTTGCGGAAACCTGCGGTTCACGCCGCTCTCGGCGGAGGCCGGCGCCGGCGAGGCCGCCCCGTCGCTGAAGTTCCGCACAACTGAGCTTCGCGCCGAACTGCGTTTCGCGCCCGGTGAGACGTTCATCAACACCAAGCAGCGCCGGCTGAAGATTAACCTTGACGCGCCGGTGTTCACCGTGAGCCACACCCTGGGACTGAAGAACGTGCTGGGCGGCGATTACAGCTACAACTACACGGAGGCCAGCGTTTACAAACGCTTCTGGATGAACAGCTGGGGCAAGATAGACTGCTACCTGCGTGGCGGAATACAATGGGAGAAAGTGCCATATCCGCTGCTCTGCATGCCAGCCACCAACCTGTCGTATATCATTCAGGACCAGACCTTCCAGCTCGTCAACAACATGGAGTTCCTCAACGACCGCTTTGTGAGCGCTGACGTGAGCTGGGACTTCAACGGCAAGCTCTTCAACCGCATTCCGCTCATCAAGAAGCTCAAGTGGAGAGAGTACATTGCCGTGAAGTGCCTGTGGGGCGACCTCTCTGACAAGAACAACCCCTATCTTGCGCAGAACGCGGGTTCGCCCTTGCTGATGGCATTCCCCGAAGGCTCGTTTGTGATGGACAGCAAGCAGCCGTATGTCGAGCTGGCCGTGGGCGTCCACAACATCTTCAAGCTGTTGCATGTCGAGTATGCACGGCGGCTCAACTACCTTGACCTGCCCACGGCCCACCGTGACGGACTGCGCTTCATGATACGCATGACGTTCTGAAACATGGAGGTTTTTTGGTAATCAATGGAGGTTTTTAGATAATCAATATAAATAGTTTATGAAAAAGTTTTTGTTGTTTGCCGTGCTGGCATTTGCTCTCGTATCGTGTATGTCAGCTCAGAAAGGGGGCAGGTCTGCGTCGGTCACCCGGGCAGACCGCCCGGTTGGCAAATTCAAGGCCGTGCGTGTGGAGGGCGCGGTTGACGTCGTGTATGCGCAGGGCAAAGACTGTTCGGTCTCTGTTGTGGCCCCGCAGTCATACTTGTCAAGGGTGATGACAGAGGTCAAGGACGGCGTGCTCGTCGTGCGTTTCAAGTCTGGCATGATGGACTTGCTGCGCGACATGGACGACCAGGCCATCAGGGTCAGGGTGACATCGCCCGACTTGGTGGCTGTGAGTGTGGTTGGCAGCGGTGACTTTGAGTGCGAGAGGCCACTGGACACCGACAGGCTCAGCCTGTTGGTCAGGGGCTCCGGAGACATTGACTTCAGGTCGGTGATATGTGACGATCTCACGCTGCGTGTCGACGGGTCGGGCGACATAGAGGTGGACAAGGCTGATGCCTTGCGTGCCGATGCGTCTGTCCGGGGAAGCGGTGACGTGAAGCTGAGGCTGAAGAACACCAGGAAGACCAGTGTCGAACTGGCGGGCAGCGGAGACGTGGAAGTGGACTTTGAACAGTGCGGGGTGGCCGACTGCTTGCTCACCGGAAGTGGCGACATCACGCTCAGCGGCACACTGGAGCAGCTTAACCAGAATGTGCGCGGAAGCGGAGACCTGCACACGGCGCTGCTGAGGCTGCATCCTGTGAAGTGAAACTGTTGAGCGTGCAAAGAGAATCGGCCGCCAGACCTGCAGTCTGGCGGCCGATTCTGGCCGGTAGGGGTACGGGCGCGGCAGTCCAGCCGCGCGTGAACCGGCTGCCTGTCAGTCTCGTCTGAAGATGTCGCGCGTGTAGACCTTGCCGCGCACATCGTCAAGACAGCTGTCGTAGCGGTTGGCGATGATGGCCTGCGACTGTGCCTTGAACTCGTCAAGGTTGTTCACCACGCGGCTCCCGAAAAACGTGGTGCCGTTGGCCAGGGTAGGCTCATAGATGATGATTTCGGCCCCCTTGGCCTTGATGCGTTTCATCACGCCCTGTATGGAGGACTGCCTGAAGTTGTCGGAGTTGGACTTCATGGTCAGCCGGTAGACCCCAATCACGCAGTGTTTCTCCTCGGCGGGGTTGAAGTCGCCCCGGTTGTAGTAGTCGTAGTAGCCGGCCTTGTTGAGCACGCGGTCGGCGATAAAGTCCTTGCGCGTGCGGTTGCTCTCCACGATGGCCTCAATCAGGTTTTCAGGCACGTCACTGTAGTTGGCCAGCAACTGCTTGGTGTCCTTGGGCAGACAGTAGCCGCCGTAGCCGAAGGAGGGATTGTTGTACTGGTCGCCCACACGGGGGTCAAGGCTCACACCGCGGATGATGTCTGCCGTGTTGAGCCCCTTCATCTCTGCATAGGTGTCAAGTTCGTTGAAATAGCTCACGCGCAGGGCCAGGTAGGTGTTGGCAAACAGCTTCACGGCCTCGGCCTCTGTCAGCCCCATAAACAGAGTCTCTATGTCCTTTTTGATGGCCCCCTCTTGCAGCAGGCTGGCAAACGTGTGCGCCGCTGCCTCCAGCTCGCCGGCCCGGTCGGCAATGTCGCTTCCGGGATGGCCCACGATGATGCGGCTGGGGTAGAGGTTGTCATAGAGTGCCTTGCTCTCGCGAAGGAACTCGGGCGAGAAGAGCAGCCGCAGGTCGCGGCCGTATCTGGCGTAGAGACTGTGGCAGTAGCCCACGGGGATGGTGCTCTTGATGACCATCACCGCCTTGGGGTTCACCTCCCTCACCAGCTCGATGACCTCTTCCACGTGGCTGGTGTCGAAGTAGTTTTTCACCGGGTCGTAGTTGGTTGGCGCCGCAATCACTACAAAGTCGGCATTTCGGTAAGCCTCGCGGCCATCGAGTGTGGCGCGTAGTTTCAGCGGCTTCTCGGTGAGATAGCGCTCGATATAGTCGTCCTGGATTGGCGATACCTTATTGTTCAGCTTCTCCACCTTCTCGGGAATCACATCGACTGCGGTTACCTCGTGATGCTGGCTGAGCAGCGTGGCGATGCTCAGACCCACATAGCCTGTGCCCGCGATGGCAATTCTCATGTTCTTGTCGGTTGTCATATCTCTATGTTTTATATGGTCAAAGTCTTTATCGGAACAGCGCAGGAAAAATGCACTGAGAGCTTGCCCTGGCATTGCCGGGCGCAGTCTGTCTTATGCAAAGTTAGTGAATACGAGAGGAAAAAACAAGATTATTCATCAGAAAGTGGTACTTTTGCAAAATGAATATCCAGCCGATAGCCTTTTTTCACGCTCCGCTTGGCTCCAAGTTTGGTGTGCCAAGGCAGAGTGGGCTGGTGCCCAGTCTGCCCGGTGAGATTGTGTTTGTGCCCGAGTGGGCCCGCGAGGAGGCCGTCAGGGGGCTGGCCGGCTTTGACTGGCTGTGGCTGGTGTGGGGCTTCTCGCTCAATGAGCGTGCCCCCAAGCGGCCGACGGTGCGTCCGCCGAGACTTGGAGGCAACGCCAGGATGGGAGTGTTTGCCACGCGCTCACCGTTCCGTCCCAACAACCTCGGGCTCTCCTCGGTGAGGCTTGACCGTGTGGAACAGGCCCCCGGCGGCTGTCCCATAGTGCATGTGCTGGGGGCCGACCTTGCTGATGGCACTCCCATCTACGACATCAAGCCCTATCTGCCCTTTACCGACAGTCACCCCGGGGCGCGCTGCGGCTTTGTTGACGCTGTGGCCTGGCATCCGTTGTCCGTGGAGTGGGCGTGCGGGACAGACCTGCCGCTGGCCCCGCATGAGCGGGAACTGTTAGAGGAGGTGCTGCGCCACGACCCCAGACCGTCATACCAAGATGAGCCGGCGCGTGTCTATGGCATGACGTATGGCACGTTCAATGTGCGGTTCAGCGTGAGCGGAGGGGTGCTGGTGGTGCGCAGTGTCAGTGCTGCCAGCAACCGGTGAGATCTCCGGAGTGTCCTGTTCAAATCATGAAAGAAAGCGTATCAGCCGGAAAAACCGGCAAAAGTTAGGCTGTTATTCAAGATTTTAGTAATTTTACAACCCTCAACCAGGGATATGGCAGACTGCATCGCCGCAAAGAGGGACGGGTGTGCGTTGTGCTTGCAGTGCTGTCTCTGTTACCGTTAAAATTGTAGTGTGATGATTGTTTTGGATGTAGTGTTGGCAGCAATCTGCCTTTTGTGCCTGTTGCGCTTGCGCTCGATGGCCATCGAAATGGTGCGCTTGCGCCGCAGTGACCGGATGAAAAGCACCTTCTTAAAGCACCTTAGCCGTGAAATCCGCACGCCGCTCCACTCTGTCTGTGGCCTTGCCGAGGTGATAGCCAAGGAAGACCTCTATCTGTCAAAGGACGAGAAGCAGACCATTTCCAACCAGATTGTGCACAATGCCGGGCTCATCAGCACGCTGCTTGACGAGACTCTGGTCCTCGCTTTCGGCTCAAATGGCCGCCACCTGGACGAAGAGAGCGTCAGCCCAAACGCCATCTGCCGCCGTTGCGTGGATACCTTCGTGGGCATAATGGCTGCCAATCCCAGTGTGCGTGTCATGTTTAGGCGCGAGCTGAGCGACGGGTTCTTTGTCCAGACAGACCCCAGGGCGCTTGAACTTGTGGTCAACAGGCTGCTGGCCCTCTCCTGTAAGTTTACCAAGGAGGGCGAGATTGTTGTGGGATGTTCCACCACTGAGCGGGCTGGCAAGCTGGTAATCTATGTTCAGGACACGGGCCAGGGCATACCTGACAGCCGCCGCAGACATCTCTATGACTGGTTTGAGCGGCCTGACGAGCACCGTGACGAGTGCGAGCTCGAACTGAGCATCGCCCAGAAGATGGTGATGAAACTCGGCGGGTTTGTCCATGCCGACAGCCAGTATCACGGCGGCACACGCATGGAGATAGTGCTGCCAGTGAGGTGACGTTTGCAGTATCGTCACACAGCTGTAACGTTTTTGTAATGTCACATTCTTACTTTTGTAAGCAAAAATGAGATGACGTTCGCTAAGACTGTGACCATTGGCCTGTTTGTGTCCGCCTTTGTCCGTAGTGTGGCACAAGACTTCACACCGCATATTCACGGAACCCTGCGCAGCAAGTTTGAGGTTCAGACCGAGGAGAATGAAAGCCGTTTTATGGTGCGCAACGCCCGCGTCAGCATTGACGGCCTCGTGTTGGAAAAGGTGGGCTACAAGGCTGAGATTGACCTTTCTGACGAGGGGCGCATCAAGATGCTGGATGCCTACACCCGGTTAGTGCCTGTGCGCGGCCTGCAATTCACCGTTGGACAGATGCGTGTGCCTTTTACGGTTGACGCCCACCGCTCGCCCCACCGCCAGTATTTTGCCAACCGCTCGTTCATTGCCAAGCAAGTGGGCAATGTGCGCGACGTTGGTGCCACCCTGGCCTATTCGTTTAATCCCGGCTTCCCCGTCGTGCTTGAAGGCGGACTGTTCAACGGGTCCGGACTGACCGACCAGAAAGACTATTGGACCAAGGGCGTCAACTATTCGGCCAAGCTGCAGCTGATGCTGCCGCGCGGTTTCAATGTGACGCTCAGCGGGCAGAAAATCAGCCCCAACGGGCACACTGTCATGATGACCGATGGGGCTGTGGCCTACCACGGACATGGCTGGCATGTCGAGGCAGAGTACCTTTACAAGCATTATAGCCATGGCGCTTTCGCTGCGGTGCAGGCTTTTGACGGTTTCGTGAACTATGACATCCCGCTTCGCCGCCAGGGGTCTATGGTCAAGAAAATTTCCCCCTTGGCGCGCTTTGACTGGATGACCGACCACAGCGACGGTACCGTTGACGACAAGGGACTGTTGAAGCTCACTGACTGCAAGCGTGCCCGGGTTACCGGCGGTGTGACGTTCAGTCTCGGCCTTCCGTTTATCTCAGACATCCGTCTGAACTATGAGAAATATTTTTATCGTGACGGAGCCACTCCGAAAGAGTCAGAGCGTGACAAGCTGGTGGTTGAACTGATGACAAGGTTCTGACCGCCCCGTCATGTCCATGTCCGCCAGCTTACTGCTTGAAGCGGATGACGATGTGGCTGAACCCCATGGCGCGGAGCAACTGGCGAAACTGTGCGTCAGCGTGGTCGCGGGCGTTGCCAAGGTTGTCTGCGGTGAGGGCCGTGGCCAGCATCCGCTGCTTGGCGCGCTGGTAGAGTGCCTCGCGGTCTGCAGGTGTCCAGTGCCCGCTCTCATAGAATGACTGGGTCCGCGCCTCGTCAACAAAGTCACTGTCAAGCAGTCCGACAGGCGGCAGCAGCACGAACACACTGTCTCCCCGCGCCTTAATCCAGTTTTCGTCCACGTGCTTGAGGTTGATGCCCAGGCGCAGCGTGCCATAGTAGATGCGCACCAGGTGGTCGTCGGTGAAGATGCCGCGGCGCACGGTGTCTGCCATTTCCTCGGATGTGACCGACAGAAATTCCCATTCGCCGATGGCCTTGATCGACGCTATCTGCTCGGGAGTGATGCCTATCCTGTCGTTCACCTCAATCTTGGCCTCGCTCTTTCTGGCGGTGCGGATGGCAAGGTGTATGGCCGTGGCCAGCGCTATGGCTGCAACGGCGATGAGTGCCAGTCGCCAGTGGCGGTAGATGGTAAGTATGCTCTTGTTCATTCCAGTATCGTTCTGAGGTCACTGTTGGTGTATTGCTTGCGGAAGGCCACCGTGATGTTCTCTTCCTTGAAGCCCATCCGCACAAAGGCTGGTATGAGCACTGCTGCCGCATTGACTCTTGCTGTCTCAATGATGCCCAGCCTTGGAATGCTGTTGATGATGGACTGCCGTCCCTGCCGCTCGTAGTTGGTGAGTTCTGCGTCTGAGAAACTGCTTCGTGTCAGCGGCACAAAGGCTTTGATGTGCCGCTGGTCAACCTTTGTTGAGGTGAGCGCCACTTTGGGGTCTGGCAGGATGACGGTCACCTTTTCGCCCCTGCGCTCGATGTTTTTCTCTGAGAACTGCGAGAAGTCAATGTAAGCTTTGAGGCGCGCGTCAACAGGGATGGCCACCTTGCGCTGGCCTACCGGCATCTTGATGTCATACTCCTTGTCCAGCAGCTTGCCCTTGAGCCGCACGTCATCCTCGTGAGTCACTATCTTGTGAATGTTGTACTCCGCGGTGTAAAGGCGCGAGCACTGCCGCACCTGCATCACTAACATGGGCAGAGTGTCGATGCTTTGAGGCGGTGGGGCGGCGCTTTTCGCACTGCGCCTGTGGCAACCGGACAGAGCCAGAGAAATGGTTGCGCACAGAATAATGGCCGTTCTTGATGTCGCTGTTCTCAATGTCTTGTGTGCTAATCGGTTCTTGTTTCTGTATCTACTGCAATGGTAGTGCCGCGAGTGCAATGGGAGCTTGCTCACAGATTGCCGAGTGCAGCCTGCCTTCTGCAAAGATAGTGCAAACCAAAGACACCGCAAAATGTATGCGGAAAGAAATGACCATTTGCCGCCGTACGCTATATTTTTTTGAACTTCGGTTAAACTTCCGATGTCAATAGCCGTCATAATGATAGTTGGGACCCCAAAAACACAGTGTAGAATAACAAAAAAAACAAACGACAATGAAAAAGTTAGCGATTGCATTGGCTGCCCTTTTGCTTACAGCGACAACGGTGACAGCTCAAAACAGCAAGACAGGGAAGAAACCGGCTGACCGTACGGAAATGCTCAAGAAGCGCACCGAGTTCACCGTTAAGCGCTATGGACTTGATGACAAACAGGCAGCGCGGCTGCTTGAACTCAACACCAAGTTTGCCGACCAGCTGGGACCGATGGCCTTCAGAATGGGGCGCGGTGGCCGCCGCGGGCCGGGAATGGGGCCTCGCCGGAATGGAAATGCCACATTGGGCAACGGCCAGCGCCCTGAGCTTACCGAGGAGCAGAAAGCCAAGATTGCCGACCGCCGTCAGAAGATGGAGGAATCCATGAAAGCGTATAACGACGGTTTGAAGGGCATCCTGACCGAGGAGCAGTTCAAGAAATACTCAGAGGACATGAAACGCAGGATGAATGGGAAGATGCCACGGCGCCCAGAAAGAGGCAATGCTTCCGACCAGAAGGCGGAATAAATCCGCAAGCAGTGAGAACCATAAGCGAATAGAAAGGCCAGCTTGCTGCTGGTGACAGACAATAGGAAAAGGAAAAAAGACAGACTTTCGGGATGATGAAAGGCGGAGGAATGGGTTCCTCCGCCTTTGCTTTTTGGTATGGGGCAAGTCCGATGGCCAGTCTTGGCCAAGTTTGTCCCTCTTTCTCGCCAAGTTTACTCTTCTTCCTCATTTGCGTTGGTGTCCAGTTGTGTGTCACGCTTGACGGTTACGGCGCCAAATCTTGACACGCTCACCACAAGCGGAATGTACTCGTCGGTTTGCGGATGGCTCACACTGGCGGCAAAGCGCAGCTGGTCTCCGTCAGTCTTGTCGAACACCAGCCCTTCCAGAACACCCGATGAGCGGAAGTCGTCGTCAAGGCACTCGTTGAAGCTGCTCTTCGTAAAGTGGCGTGTGAGGAACACCGTGCCGTCGGCCCTGCGTATGGTCAGGGTGATGCGGTTGTCCACAAAGGTTTGCCCCGCGTCGTCCTTCACCTTGGCCAGACTGTCGTCAGGCACTCTCTTTACCTCGCATACATAGTCCTTGCCAAGCCAGCTCACCGTCTTTGACTGTGTGTACTCCTGCATGCGGATGGGGCCGGACGGAGCCTTGGCCACCACTTTTCTGGTGATGATGTCGCCGCTGTCTTTCTTTTTCCCGCATCCCGTGGTGACGAGCGCGAAAACCGTTGCAGCTATAATCAGATAGATTTTTTTCATAAGATTTCTTCAGTTACTTGTGTGAATGTCCGTTCCCGGAGCACCTGCCCCTTGGCAGTCCTATTCCTGCCTGCGGCTGTCAGCGCACCGTTGCAGCAGAAACTTCTCGGCAGCTTCCATGTCCTTTACCACCACGTTGGCCCCCTCGCGTGCCAGCGTCTCATCGGGCAGCGGGCCGGTGTTCACGGCGATGGTGAAGATTCTGGCCGCCACGGCAGCCCTCACGCCCAGCGGGGCGTTCTCGACAACCACGGCTTCCCATGGCTTTACCCCCGCTATCTCCAGTCCTTTCAGGTAGGGTTCTGGATGAGGCTTTCCCCTTTTCACATTGAAAGCCGACACAATCAGGTTCGGATCCACCAGTCCGGCGAAGTCAACGGCCAGCTTTTCCAGCAGCGAGTGCTGTCCGCTGCCTGTCACCACGACGATTTTCATTCCCAGCCGTTTGATTTCCTGCTGGAAATGCACTACGCCCGGCATGATGGCCGCCGTGGGGCAGGTGGAGAAGATGCGCGACTTCTCGGCATACATCCTTTCCGACTCCTCGTCGGAAATGTCGCGCCCCCACTGTTCCCTGGCCAGCAGCTTGATGGTTTCCACCCCTCTCATGCCCTCGTAGCGGTAGGCGTCAGCCTCGCTGATGTTGAGGCCGAACTGCTGCATGGCGACATGCCAGCTGTAAGCGTGGTTGGGCATGGAGTCGTAGAGCACGCCGTCCATGTCAAAAAGTACGGCCTTGGGGGTGAAAGCCCCAAAGCCGTTGCGTTCCAAATAGTGTTTGATAGTCTGGTCTAACATATCCTGCCGTTTCAAGTCTTATTGCTCTTTGGCCAAGCGTTCCTTGATAGCCTTGCTGTCAGCCTCATAGCCGGGCTTGTCGAGCAGGGCGAACATATTTTTCTTGTAAGCCTCCACGCCCGGCTGGTTGAACGGGTTTACACCCAGCACATTGCCGCTGATGCCGCACGCTATCTCGAAGAAATAGATGAGCTGCCCAAGGTAGTGCTCGTTGAGCAGGGGCATGCTGATGCGGATGTTTGGCACTCCGCCGTCGACATGGGCCAGCTGTGTGCCCAGCTCGGCCATCTTGTTCACCTCGTCGACACGTTTGCCGGCCAGGAAGTTCAGGCCGTCAAGGTTCTCCTCGTCATAGGGGAAGTGCAGTGTCTTGTTGGGCTGCTCGATGCTGATCACGGTTTCGAAGATGGTGCGCTCGCCGTCCTGTATCCACTGGCCCATGGAGTGCAGGTCGGTGGTGAAATCGCACGATGCGGGGAAGATGCCCTTCTTGTCCTTGCCCTCGCTCTCGCCGTAGAGCTGCTTCCACCACTCGCTCATGAAGTGGAGCTTGGGCTGGTAGTTCACCATAATCTCAATCTTCTTGCCGGCCTTCTGGTAGAGCGCGTTGCGCACGGCCGCGTACTGGGCGGCGATGTTCTCGTCGAACGGCACGCTCGCCCCGCAGGCCTTCTCCATCTCCTGCGCGCCAGCCACCAGTCCGGCGATGTCGAATCCGGCACAGGCGATGGGCAGCAGTCCCACCGGGGTGAGCACGGAGAAGCGTCCGCCCACGTTGTCGGGGATGACAAACGACGCGTAGCCCTCCTTGTCGGCGCAGGTGCGTGCCGCGCCTTTCCTGGCGTCGGTCACGGCCACAATCACTTTCCTGGCCTCTTCCTTGCCGCGCTGCTGCTCGCACTGGCGCTTCAGCAGCCGGAAGGTGAGCGCCGTCTCGGTTGTGGTGCCCGACTTGGAAATGTTGATAACGCCGAATCTCTTGTCTTTCAGATAGTCTGTCAGTTCGGCAAGATAGTCTTCGCCTATGTTGTTTCCTGCAAAGAGAATGGTCGGGTTCCTCTTGTCGCCTACCAGCCAGGCGAACGAGTTGCTCAGCGCCTCGATGATGGCGCGTGCGCCAAGGTAGCTTCCGCCGATACCGGCCACCACCACCACCTCGCAGTTGTCGCGGAGTGTCTTGGCGCAAGCCTGCAGCTGCGCGATAAAGTCGGGCGTGATGGAGGAGGGCAGGTGCAGCCACCCTAAGAAGCCGTTGCCCGGACAGGTGCCATCCTCAAGCGCTTTCTGGGCCGCTTTCACTTGAGGTTCAAACGCTTTCACTGCGCCCGGTTCCAGGAACTGGGCCGCCTTCCTGATGTCTAAGCTGATATTCTTCATCGTAGTTATAATGTGTTTGTTAATGTTCCGCTTGCCTGTGCCTATCTGAACGAGTCCGTGAGCAGCTTGATTTCAACCTGCGGGGATATGCGTTCGTACAGGATGTTGTACATGGCGTCGAGGATGGGCATGTTCACGTGATAGTGGCGGTTGATTTCCTTCATGCACTTGGTGCCGAAATAGCCCTCGGCAATCATCTCCATCTCTATCTGCGCGCTTTTCACGCTGTACCCCTTGCCAATCATGGTTCCGAACACGCGGTTGCGCGAGAAGTTTGAGTAGCCGGTGACCAGCAGGTCGCCGAGGTAGGCCGAGTCGTTGACATCGCGCTCCACGGGCATCACGGCCTTGAGAAAGCGGGCCATTTCCTGGATGGCGTTCGACATGAGCACAGCCTGGAAGTTGTCGCCGAACTTCAGTCCGCTGCATATTCCCGCCGCGATGGCATACACATTCTTGAGCACCGACGAGTATTCGATGCCCACCACGTCAAAGCTTGTCTTCGTCTTGATGTAGTCGCTTCTCAGCACGTCGCAAAAGGCTTGTGCCTTCGTCTTGTCCGCGCAGCCGACGGTGAGGTAGCTCAGCCGTTCGAGGGCCACCTCCTCTGCGTGCGACGGGCCTGCCAGGCAGGCCAGGTTGTCGTAGTGAACGTCGTACACCTGGTGGAAATATTCCGAGCACACCACGTTCTCGTCGGGAACGATACCCTTGATGGCTGTCACGACAAACTTGTCGTTAATCCGAGTCTTGAGCTTCTTCAGGTGGTTCTTCAGGTAAGGCGACGGCGTGACAAACACCAGCGTGTCAAAGCGCTGCGCTATCTCGTTGATGTCGCTGGAAAAGTCAATCTCGTCGGTGTTGAAGCGCACGCTCACCAGATAGGCCGGGTTGTGCCCCAGCCGCTTGAAGTCCTCTATGCGGTCATCGCGTCGCATATACCAGCCGATGTGGTGCGTGTGCCCCACGATAATCTTGGCAATGGCTGTGGCCCAGCTTCCGCCTCCGATGATGGCTATCTTTCCACAATCGAACACCTTGTACTGCTGTTTAGTCTTTAATGTTCCTTGCTCTTCTCTATCCACGCCTCAAACGTGTCCGGCTTGGGGTTTTCAAGGCCAAGCTTGTATTTCTTGTTCACGCCGCACACGTCCTGCTGCAGCTTCTGCGCCTTGACCTCCCTGAGGTCGGAGGTGAGGTAGTAGCCGGCCTTGTTGAGCAGGGGCACCCATTGCTCGCCCACGCCCAGTGCCGCCCATTCGGCCGCCGAGCTGCGCGGAGCCTTCTTCTCGGGCTTCATCTGGGGGAAGAACAGCACCTCCTGGATGTAAGTCTTGCCGGTCATGAGCATCACAAGCCGGTCGATGCCGATGCCGATGCCGCTTGTCGGCGGCATGCCATATTGCAGCGCCCGCAGGAAGTCCTGGTCGATAATCATCGCCTCGTCGTCGCCCTTGTCGGCCAGCCGCATCTGCTCCTTGAAGCGTTCCTCCTGGTCAATCGGGTCGTTCAGCTCGCTGTAGGCGTTGGCCAGCTCCTTGCCGTTCACCATCAGCTCGAAGCGCTCGGTCAGCCCCGGCTTCGACCGGTGCATCTTGGTCAGGGGCGACATCTCAACGGGATAGTCGGTGATAAAGGTGGGCTGGATGAACGTGCCCTCGCAGAACTCGCCGAACAGCTCGTCAATCAGCTTGCCCTTGCCCATGGTCTCGTCAACGTCCATGCCCTTTTCCTTGCAGAACGCGCGTATCTCCTCCTCGGTCTTCCCGTTGCAGTCAAACCCGGTCTTCTCCTTGATGGCGTCAAGGATGGGCAGTCTCCGGTAGGGAGCCTTGAAGCTCACCGTCTTGCCGTCAATCTCGCGCTCGGTGGTTCCGTTGACCGCCACGCACACCGTTTCCAGCAGCTTCTCGGTGAAGCTCATCATCCAGTTGTAGTCCTTGTACTGCACATAAAGCTCCATGCAGGTGAACTCCGGGTTGTGGTTGCGGTCCATGCCCTCGTTGCGGAAGTTCTTCCCGATTTCGTAGACGCCCTCGAAGCCGCCCACGATGAGCCGCTTCAGATAAAGCTCTGTGGCGATGCGCATGTACATGTCCACATTGAGCGCGTTGAAGTGCGTGATAAACGGGCGTGCGCTCGCCCCGCCGGCGATAGCCTGGAGCGTGGGGGTCTCCACCTCGGTGTAGCCGGCCTCGTCGAGCACGCGGCGGATGGTGCGTATCACGGTGGCGCGCTGCAGGAACGTGTCCTTCACGCCGTCGTTCACCACCAGGTCGACATAGCGCTGGCGGTAGCGCAGCTCGGGGTCGTCAAACTTGTCATAGGCCACTCCGTCCTTGTACTTCACGATAGGCAGGGGCTTCAGGCTCTTCGCCAGCAGCGTCAGTTCCTGCGCGTGAACGGAAATCTCGCCTGTCTGGGTGCGGAACACGTAGCCTTTCACGCCCACAAAGTCGCCGATGTCAAGCAGCCGCTTGAACACCTTGTTATATAAGTCCTTGTTCTCCCCGGGGCAGAGCTCGTCGCGCGAGACGTACACCTGTATGCGGCCCTTGGAATCCTGCAGCTCTGCGAAACTGGCTTTTCCCATCACACGGCGCCCCATCAGGCGGCCGGCTATGCACACCTGCCTGGGCTCGTCCTCATCCCTGAAGCTGTCCTTGATGTCGGTGCTGAATGCGTTGGTGGGATACTCGGCGGCGGGGTAGGGGTCGATGCCCATCGCCCGCAGCTCCTGCAGGCTTTCGCGCCTGCCAATTTCCTGTTCGCTCAGTTCTAAAACGTTCATTGCTTTTATCTTGTTTCTTTTCGTTTCAAATGTCTCTAAAGTCTCCGTTTTTCCACCGCCTTTCTCTTCCTTGCCGTGCTCGTTGCCAGCGTGGATGGCCCTTGCCGCCCTTGGAAACGAAGCCATGCCAAGCGTGTAAAGCGGGCGTTATTGGGTGCAAATTTAATAAATAATTCCGAACCAAACCAAATTTTACTGATATAATCACGATGGAGCAACAGGCCCGCCCGCCCAGGCAGCGCGTGTCTTTCGCACAGAGCGCTTGCCGTGAACGCTCGTCCTTAGCCAGTGCTTGTGTTAACAATCCTTGTTTATTCTTAAATGTAATAGGTGAAAATCTGTCCTTTTGTGCTCGAAATACGGCGTTTTTCAAAAACAAAAGACATTTGGCTGCAAATAGCTCGCGCTCGCGTGTGCAAGTGCAAGCCACAGGGTTTAAGTGGGATAGGTGGAATGTTGTAGACCGTGTGCAGACTGTGACTGCGCCAGACGGTGCGTTTCGCAGTCCCGAATGTACCGTCTGGTCATGCCATGCGCACCGTCTTGCTTGGCGATTTGCACAGAACGGCCCGCCAAAATGGTGCGCCCGGCGCGGCCATGCGGCCAAGACTGTGGTGCGTGCCGTACTTCAAGGCCGGTTTTTGATGCGCTGAATGCTGTATCCGGCGAGCAGATCATGCTAAAGTAAGGTGCGAATTGAGCGTTGGAACTGTTAAATGGCGGGTATTCCAAAAAGTTAAAAAACGTTTATTACTAATGTTTTCTTGCCTGTGATTTGTATGACAATGCAAAAATAAATACCTTTGTTGTATAAGTAACCTAAACGATACCTCACTTATGGCTGAAGCGATAATCAAATCAAGAGTGATTGGTGTGGACGTTAGCTTTGAAACCACCACCATCGCGATAGTGGACATCCGTGGTTCCGTGATAGCAAAGACCGATTTCCCCACGGTTGACTATCCCAATATCAACAGCTTTGTCAACAAGCTCTGCGACACCATCGTCAATCTGTCCGATGCCAATGGCGGCTATCATACCATCCGCTCGGTGGGCATCAGCGTGCCCAGCGGCAACTACCGCACCGGTTGCATCGAGAACTCCCCCAACATGCCTTGGAAGGGCGTTATTCCGCTGGCCGCCATGCTGCGCGACCGGCTCGGGCTGGCCGTGGCGCTGGCCAATGACAGCCATGCCGTCGCGCTGGGTGAGCATTCCTATGGCAGCGCCCGCGGCATGCGCAACTTCTGCGTGGTGGCCATCGGTCACGGCCTGGGCAACAGCATCTGCTCCAACAAGGAGTTTGTGCTCGGCGCCCATGGCTTTGCCGGCGAGCTGGGCCACACCTGTGCCGTGGAAAACGGGCGCCAGTGTGAGTGCGGGCTCCGAGGGTGCCTGGAAACCTATGTGGCCGAGAAGGGAATCGTCCGTACGGCGCGCGAGATGATGGAAGCCAGCGACAGGCCCACGCTCATGCGCGACTGCACGCATCTCACGCCGCTTGTTATCAAGGAGTTCTGTGACCGGGGCGATGCGATGTCCATCGAGGTCTACCGCTACACAGGCCAAATCCTTGGCAAGGCGCTGGCCTCCTATGCGGCTGTGATCGACCCCGAGGCCATTATCATTGCCGGAGGCATCTCCAAGGCCGGCCACTGGCTTTTCGACCCGATAGAGGAGACTTATAACCAGAATGTGTTCCACAACATCAAGGGCAAGGTGAAACTGCTGCTTTCGTCGTTAGAGACCCGCGAACGTGACGCCCTTGGCGCAAGCGCGCTCGCCTGGGAGGTGGAAGAGTACTCGCTGTTCAAGTAGGCAGCATGGACTTGGAGCCTGTCATTCGGAAACTGGGCCCTGTGCCCGACATCTCAACCCGGCTCGGCATGGCGTTCCACTCCACTCCCGAGCCGGACGTGTGTGTGGCCACCATGCGGGTGGACGAGCGCACCCGCCAGCCCTTTGGTGTGCTCAGCGGCGGCGCCACGGTGGCCCTGGCCGAGACGCTGGCCGGGGTTGGCTCGCTGGCGCTCTGCCCCGGTTTCATTGGCATGGGCATCAGCGTGAGTGCCAGTCATGTGAAACCGGCCCTTGAGGGCGACACGGTGACTGCCCGGGCGCGCATTGTGAGCCGGCGTCGCCACCTGCATGTGTGGCATGTCGACGTGACCGACGGGGGAGGAGAGCTTGTCTCCACTGTTCAGGTGACCAACTTCATGCGCGAGCTTCGCGAACGCTGACAAAATTATGCGGCAGCAGGGTGCCGCTGTATGCCTGTTTCCAAGCAGGTGGCAGGAAAACCGCTTCTGTTAACTGTGGACTGAGAGACGGCATTCTGAGTGATGCTGAATGCCCTTTTTCTTGCATTTGCCCTTGTCACTTATGCAATTCTAAGAATTTGTACCCATTGAAATGGACAAGATGCTCTGGCGAATCTGCTATCCACACTTCCGTTTCCCATGCTATATCTTTCGCTTTTTGTCTGAATGTATTTTTGTTCTCAAATGCCGTGAAGAAAACGGCATTTGCAGTGCAGCCTGATTCCTGCAATTTACGTTTTACCTTTCTGACTCTTATTTCATTCCATTCACCGGTTGAATGGTAGGCTTCAATGAGATAAAGCAAGTTTTTCTCTTGGCTATATGCTATGACATCAGGCAATTCTTCATGTGCTAAAGTAAAGAATTTTATTCTCTTCAGTTCAGCTTCTTCCAGGTGCAGAAATTTATCTTTCGTATCTCCTACATACAACACCTCCGCACCAAAGCCAAACAAAGGAAGGAAAACTTCTATAATAGCTTTCTGTAAGTCATTGTGTTCTCCATAGGACAGGTCTATTTCCTTTCCATTTGGAAGTGTGACGAGAACTTTCTGCAAATCACGGCGTTTCTCCAATTCTTCTTTTAGAGACTTTGTTTCTTTTATAAATCCGTTTAGAAAGATGTTCCATTGTGGCGAGCTGAAAGAATGTAGCAGATTCGCAAATGATTTGCTTAAACCATAGCCACGCGATGGATTGTTTGTCGCTTGTTCTTCAGTTGAAGAAGAATTCACGACAATGCCAGCCTCAACTAGCAATTTTAAGTCTTGTCGTCGTATATCATCATACGAGCCAGACGAGATATTTTCGCCAAGATGTTCATTCTCAAAGACAATAATGTCACGTGTTCTTGTAAAACCATCTTCAAAGGAACATGCTTCAGAGAAATCTTTTTTCATTTTTCCAACTGCAAGGCATGCCTTGGCCATGCGTTCTAATTTACGGTCTGTATTCTCAACTGGTATTCCTATGGATTGAAATACATCTAAAATATCGAACACCATATTCCTTACTTTTATTGGTGTGCCAGCCTGTATCTTTATTTTCATATCGCAAATAAACCGTTTGGAACAGTCCTACTCTTTATATAATCTTTTGTTTGTTGTTCCATGTGATATGTAGCCTTTACTTGCAAAGCTATTTTATATGCAAGAAGTGGAGGCACGGCATTCCCAATTTGATAGAACTTCTTAGTTTCTGTGCCAGAAAATTCAAACCAGTCGGGAAATGTTTGAAGACGAGCTGCTTCACGGTCTGTAACCCTTCTACGCCTGCCGTCTGCAAGTCTCACTCGCTGCATGTCACTTGTAGCTCCAGCCAGATTTCTGCATGTGATGGTGCGTGCAGGCCTGTCAGGATACAAATCTCGCGGATTGACACAATGTGATTTCTTTTCGTACACGGCAATGTATTCGTCTTGTCTCGGTGTAAGGATTTTGCTTTCAGGTTCGGGATTCAACATGGTGTCGCCGATAGCTTCTTCCACCGTCCTTTTATGAGTTTCTATTGTTGGAAAGCGAAACGATGCCCTATGCCCTACACATATAAGCCTTTCTCTTCTTTGTGGCACCCCGTAATCGACAGCGTTTAGCACTTTGTAGTCAATGTAATATCCCAAATCACCCAATTCTTTAACAACCAAGTCAAAGTACCATCTGTGCCGTCCTAAGATGTTCGCAACATTCTCAAACACAAATACATTTGGTTGTATGCGACGAACTGCATCTATAAATACAGGGAAACCGTCTCTGGCATCTTCCATACCCTTTTGGTTGCCGAACCTACTGAAAGGTTGGCATGGTGGTCCTCCTATTATTATACCGATATTGTCACTCTCTGGATAGTTAAAGCCTACTTCCAAAAATTGATTGTGGCATTCTCCATTAAGATTTGTGTTATATGTATCAACAGCCTCCTGTACCATTTCAAATCCTATGGTTTTAAAGCCTACAGCTTCAAAACCCAAGGATAGCCCTCCGCATCCCGCAAACAAGTCTAAAACAACTGTTTTTTCCTGAATTTTAGGTTTGAGAAGTTCATCAATGAATTTACTATATTCCGTCATATCGTTGTTCTTTAGTGACTTGGTGAAGTCTAAATCATTAAGTCCACATCATCGTAGGTACAACCTTTATACAAAACTCGTCAAAAAACTTGAGATATGCAAACAATTCCTGGAAAAACTCGTCAAAGTAAGAAGAATAGATGCCCTAATCTTGCCTTGCCATTTGTTCGCTGAAAAGCCACCAGGCGCATGAGGCAAACGGAGAACCGCAGTTTTCCGTTTGTCTCGTGCGCTTTTGTATTTGTCTGCGCTTTCCCTGTCTTTTTTGTATCCTTACGCCCCTGCTTGAAAATTGCGCAAGGTTTTGCGCAATCGTTTTCTTGGCCTTTCTTCCGCACCGGCCTATTTTTGCAACAGCCAAAGGGCATCATGTTCTGTCCCTAAAAGCCAAAGGCAGACAATGTGACTTTTTATTATTAACCAAAAACAATTAAAGATGAGAAAGAGAATGTTTGTTCTCGCGGCTGGGGCCGTCATGGCCTCCGGCTGCATGGCAGGGATTCTGAATACGACCCTGCTGTGGCCTGAGAGGCCGTTATGTATGCTTGCAGACTTGGAAAGATTGGCGCCGGCGAGCACCGCACGGCCATTGACACGCATCTGGGTGCCGGCGTGTATGCCGTCACACTGAGTGCTGACAACCTGCAAGGACGGACTTTGATTATGTTAAAACAATGAAAAGGGCTTTGTTCTTCATGCTGCTATTTGTAAATTTGCAGATAGCAGTCACCCGAAGCGGAATTACCGTTGGCGTGGCCACGGCTTCGGCCCAGACGATGATGTACGAGGAGCTGCCCGGCGTTGAGGTTGTCGGGAACCTGTATGACTGCAAGTGGGGGGGGCGGCCAGCACATGGCCAAGAACATGCTGGAAGCACACGAGAGCACGTGTTCTCTGAGAAAGGAGACCTGCACAATATGCGGACAGGAATACCCTGTTGTGACCGCCGGTGGCGAAAGTCACAACTGCCAGAAGAAGGACACCGGGGAGGGCACTGGGGACACAGGAAGCGGCAACGGGGACACTTCCAACAAAGGGAATGGAGGAGGCAGCTCGGGGAGCGTAATCCCCGGAAGCGGAAAGCCCGACGCGACCAAAAGCGCAAGGAACGCTGCTGACTACGCTACGGCGCATGCCTACCCCCAATATGTGAAGGGCAAATGTGGGTATTGCGCGAGAGCGGTGCGCCTGGCGCTCCAAAACAGCGGGTTCAGCATCTCACCGCCATATCCGCAGTCCGCTAGGCAGTATGGCCCAGTATTGACAGGGCTCGGGTTCAGCGAGATTCCAAAAGACGGCTATGTCCCACAAGCCGGAGGCGTTAGGGTCTTCCAGCCGGCACCGGGAGGAAGCGTACATGGGCATATTGATATTTACAATGGCTCGAAGTGGGTTTCTGACTTTGTGGAGCAAAAAGAATTTCCTGGACAAAAATATGAAAACTCGTCCTATAAAATATACAGACAACAACAATGAATATGAAAACAACAATGAATATGAAAACAAAAATACCATTATTTATAGCCTTTCTTTTGGCAATGACAACGGAAATGTCTTCAGCAGAGCCTTATAAGAAATTGCAAGCAGACACGATAATGTCTCAACAAGGCAATAGGGCATTGTTAGATCCTAACTTGTCCATTCTTCGTATCTTCTACACAAAATATTGTGATGCAGTAAATATTGATCCAAAAGATTACTATTCACCACAGTCTGACACGCTTGTCGCAAAATATTGCACCAAGAAATTCTATGCGGAAATAAAGGATGAGATAGCAAATGGTGTGGCATACGACTTGCTGACAGATGACTACGGAATGTCAAAAGATGCAGCCAAAACTTTGGAAATAACAAGAATCGAACCTTTTGTTTATCAAGTAAAGTATGTGACAAAAAGTGTCACATGGGGCCGTAAAGAACCGACAGAAACCGTAACACTGAAAGTCAAGATGCAAGACGGAAGAATAGATGATGTCACTAATGCTGAGCATCCACAGTTCTGACAAGGAAAACAAGACTGGGTGTGGAGAGGAGAGACACTCTCTTCACCTCAGTTTATAATCTTCCCTTACTATTTACACGCTGAAAAGCCACCCTGCGAATGAGACAAACGGAGAACTGCTGTTTCCCGTTTGTCTCATTCGCTTTTGTATTTGTCTACACCCTCAATCTGATTCAGAGAGGCAAATCTTGTAATCGCACTTTTTTGAGCTTTCAATCTCGTTTTTTCGAGAAAGAGACAAGAAAATGGTTGCTGATTTATAACATCCTTATTATGAGGTATATACACGGCATCTGCTGTCTGTGCTTTTCCAGTCTTTTGACACCCATCACACCCTTGTTTGAAAATTGCGCAAGGTTTTGCGCAATCGTTTTCTTGGTTTTTCTTTAGTCCTGGACTACTTTTGTAATCACCAAAAGGCACAGACACCTGTAACTAAAAACCAAAAAACTAAAATGAAACAAATAATCAGAATTGTCATTTGGGGAGCATTGATGATGTGTACAGCAAACGGTATGGCTCAGGAATGTATAGATGGGGAAGTGGACTATGATGGAAAGGATAGGCCCATCATGATTACCTCTGACCACGATGTTATCAACATCACCACAGACTCTGTTCTTGACAACATGCGCATCGTTGTGAAAAATGAAAAAGAAAGGGTGATATATGACAACCAGGTGACCATTGTGCCTGGAACCAACACCTTCTATGTGCCTACGGAGTCCAGCTTGACAAGGAGTACAATCGAGCTTTACTATGGCAGGATGCATCTGATAAAAAGACCGGACGAGCAGGAAGGACAATAATCACCCAAAGTAAGACGAACCATGAGAAAAGCTATAAAAAAGGGTATCTTGTTTCTGCTGGCGTTGGCACTCCTGTCACAGCCGTTGGTGGCACAGGGACAGGATAAGGATGGCGTGGAGGTGCAGAAGGCCTTGGATTTTCTGAAAAAGAATATGGAGGGCTGGTTCTCGCTGCGAAGTGACAACCTGACCAAGTATTACACCTATATAAATAATGTATTTGAGCGCAATAGCACATTCACCAACGACCAGTTTCGCGCAGCATACAGGCAGGCACAGCAAGTCTTCCCTTTTGAACCCGAAGAATGTGACACGCTGTATGACAGCCAGAGTGTGAGCGCAGACTTTCTGCGAGAGAACACTGAACTGGCATATCGGATGTGGAAGAAGAACAGCAGACACGTGTCCTTCGAGACATTCTGCAACTACATTCTGCCCTACCGGGTGGGGCACGAGCCTGTGGCGGAATGGCGAAAAGCCTATATGGAAAAGTATGGCCAGGACGTGGCTGTCTATCCCACGCGCCAACACAACCAATACCACACCATCAGTATGCACAACCGGCTGAACAAGGGATTCAACGGCGCGGTGTACTATCCCAACAGGCCCATGCCTGAGTTTGCACTGAAAGACCTTATACCAATGAAGATGGGCAATTGCGAAGCCTACTCATACAGAACTGTGGCCCAGCTGAGAGCTTTTGGCATACCGGCAACAATGGATTTCGTTCCACAGTGGGGCAACCGCTCCATGGGTCACTCGTGGGCGGTGATGTTTGTCAATGACAGTTATACACTGCCAGTGGGAATGAACGAGACACCTGGTTCACACTTTGACGACCGCCCGGAGCTGACCATGCCAAAGGTGTACAGAATGACATTTACTAAGCAAGAGTGGCTAAAGGAGATAGGCGAGGACAAAGGTGCGCATCTACCCATGTATTTCCAAAGCCAGCGCATCTTGGATGTGACCGATAACTATGTGGAGACAGCGGATGTGACCGTCAAGGTGACTGACAACAAGCAAGCACGTTTAGCAAAGTGGCTTTTGCTTGGTGTGTTCAACAACAGGGACTGGGTACCGGTGGCGTTCGCAAAAATAGGGAATGACGGAAAGGCGAGGTTCGACAGGATGGGCAAGGGCGTGGCTTATATTCCTTTCTTTTATGACCAATATGGCAGTCGTCATTATACAGCAGCCCCTTTCATTCTCAACCAGGATGGAACGATGACGACACTGAAGCCGAAAGAAGGCAGTTCCAGAGAGGTTGTGGTGACAAGAAAATACTGGGAGTCGGAGACACTAAAGAAATATAACCGCCAGTTGGAAAGAGGAGTGATAGTGGTGGCAAACGATGCCAACTTCAAGGACTCATTAGTGGTAGCAACGGTCAGTGGCATCACAGAGAATCGTTTTCACACTCTGCCTCTGGAATACACCGGGGAGTACAAGTTTATCAAGTACATATCTCCCAATGGCTCGCATGGGAACATCGCAGAGATTGAACTGTATGACGACCTTGACAGCATTGTGAAACCCATCCGATGCTTCGGTGGCTCATGCGCGTGGATTGAGCACTGGCCGGAAAAAGTGTTTGATGGCAATGTGCTCACATCGTACAGCAGAATGAGTGCGATATCTGGCAGCCTGTCATGAGAAAAATGCAAATTGGCATACTGCTGTGGTCTGTTATGGGGAGGCACTGAGATACACTTCGGCACCGGGAACACTCATCCGGTCGGCCCAATGCAAGGCCTGTGTCGGTGACACAGCAGGGGCCGTCAGACAGTTGAACACAGTCTGCTATATGTTGCCAGGAAAACTGTCGCCAAAAATACTACTCATGAGACTGTACCGGCAAATGGGGGAACGTGAGAAAGTTGTTGGAATGGCCAAGTGGATTGCTGAGATTTCTGTGAAACACCCCACCGACAAGGTGGCGCGAATCAAGCAAGAGGCTGAGCGAGTGCTACAAGAAGAATATGCTTCAAAATAAAAGAGTGTATGTTGGATTTGCATAAATAGTGTTCGATTCAACCATAATATAGATATGATATGTGTATATTGTCAGTTTTTCTGTTTATGTTTGTAACAATTTCATAGTTAACCTGTTCTATCCATGACAACACCAAGCATGAAACCACCCCGCCATTTCTCCTTAACCAAGCGCGTCCGTGCCCTGCCAAACCTTATTTTCATCATCTTCTTGGCTGTCATGGCCGTGGGGTGCGACCGCCACAGGTTCAAGTACAGACTTGACATGGCCGACAGCATGGCTGCGGTCAACAGCCAGAAGTCCGACAGCATACTGGCCAGCCTGGCCGACTCCATCGCCATGGGCAGTGAGGAGGAGCGGATGCGCTGGCGGCTCATCAAGGCCAAGGCTTTGGTCTTCGGTTATCACGGTTTCACCACAGACACCCTTATCCGCCCTGTCATTGACTTCTGCGAGCGCAGGGGGACTGACGGTAAGATGCTCAGTGAGACCTTTTATTATGCCGGAAAGACTTATAAGTCAATGAATGACTATCCCCGGGCCATGGACTATTTTCAGAAAGCCCTTGACGCCATTCCCAAAGAGGACACCGAGTTGCGTGGAAGGACATACAACCAATTAGGGTATATCTTCAAGGCACTCTGGCTTGAGGACAAGGCCATTGAGATGTTCAAGAGGGCCGACTCGTGCTGTGTGGCCACTAAAGACAGTCTGTCACGTGTTTTCACCCTGCGCGACATCGGCACTGCATACGAGAATAAGCAGATGACAGACTCCGCACAGTCTTATCTCGTCAAAGCGCTGCATCTGGCGCAGCAGCTCCATAACACGGAGATGGAGGCTGGCATATCCGTACAGCTGGCAGGCCACTATGTCAGAAGCAGGGACTACAGACAGGCCATGAGTTATCTGAGAAAAGGGCTGGACTACAACGACAAGCAGGACAGAAATGCCATATTCTCGGTTGCTGCACGTCTGTATGCAAGGATAGGGAGGATTGACTCTGCCCTGTATTTCTATCGGAAGCTGACTGTGTATGGCATTCTTCCCGCACAAAAGATGGCACACAGGGAGTTGGCCAACTATGCCATGCGGCAGGAAGATTTCAGACTGGCACAGCGGCACCTCAGACTGTACGAGACGATTGTTGACTCCATCTTTGCAGTCACCTCCATACAGGCCATCAAGCAAAAGAGTGATTTTTATGATTACAGTATCCGGGAACGTGAGAACGAGCGGCTGCGAGAGGAGAGTGAGCACAAGACTTACGTCATTGTTCTTTTGTCGCTGCTTGCCACGGTTGTCAGTCTCATGGTGATGTTTCTTGTCAAGTATATACGGAAAGAGCGGAAAGAGTTGCAATACAAACTGGACAAGTACAACCTGCTCATCGAGCGGATGGAGATGCAGGCCACATCTGTCCGACCGGAGGATGCAGCCTTTGAGAACAGTCCGATAGGTGCGCGTCTCAAGCAGACGGTCAACAATCCGCAAGGAAAGGTTTGGTTCAGCGAGAAGGATTGGACGCAGCTCAACCACGCCATCAACACCGCATACCCTGATTTTAACAACAAGTTGGCCGACCTGTGCAAGATGAGTCTCCACGACCAGCGTACCTGCTGGCTGCTGAAAGCCAAGGTGCCTTACCAGACCATCTGCACGCTCCAGCACTTCACGTCATCCGCACTCACCTCGTCAAGGAGCAAGCTCTATATGCGCGCTTTCAAACGAAAGGGGGCAGCCAAGGACTGGGAAGCCATCATCGCCTCATTATAGACACTCCGCAGCAAAGCTGATGACTGACAACTTGACGCGCACCTTGACGCCCCCCCCGCTGTCAATGACATTGCCAGTCAGCAAGAAACTTCGTTGAGGGGCATGGGGGCGTGGGCGGGGAGGACGGTTGTTCACTCGCCCTCCCTGTAAAAGTCAAGCGCTTCAAGGATGTCCTCCCTGGAGGCTGTCTGGTTGATGCGGATGTCGCCAACGCCGCCAAGCAGGGTGAAGTTGATGGTGCCCGCTGTGTTCTTCTTGTCGTGCGTCATCAGTTCCAAGAGCGCAGGATAGTCATCGCACGTAAAGTCATACCTGCCGTAATGGGTGTGTATGTAGTTCACGGCCTGTCTGAGCGTGTCGGTGGGGAAACCTGTCTTCTTGGCACTCAGGTAAAGTTCGCACACCAGTCCGTAGGCCACTGCGTAGCCGTGAAGGATGGGGCTGCGCCGGAGGGCCAGCGACTCAATGGCATGGCCCACCGTGTGGCCGAGGTTCAGGGCCTTGCGGATGTCCTGCTCGGTGGGGTCTTCGAGTACAATACGCTCTTTGACCGCCACAGAGTCGGCCACCATTCGGCCCAGTTGGCCGAGGTCGGGCGACAGGATGTCGAAACCTAACAGTTCGCCCAGCATCCGGCTGTCGCTGATCAAGCCGTGCTTGAGCATCTCTGCATAGCCCGAGCAGAGGTTGGCCGAGTCCATCGTCTTGAGAAACGCTGTGTCGAGAATCACGCAGCGCGCGTTGTTGAACACCCCGACCTCGTTCTTCAGTCCGTTCCAGTTGATGCCCGTCTTTCCGCCCACCGAGGCGTCGACCATCGACAGCAGGGTGGTGGGAATGTTGATATAGCTGATGCCACGCTTGAACGTTGAAGCGGCAAAACCGCCGAGGTCGGTCACCATGCCGCCGCCAATGTTGACCAGCAGCGAGTGGCGCGTGCCTCCAAGGCGGCCCAGCTCAGTCCACACGTGTCCGAGCGACTCAATGTTTTTGTGGCTGTCGGTGGCGCCAATCACAATTGTTTGCGCCCCTCGCATGCAGTCAAGGTGGCCGACCAGCGGCCAGCAGAGGCGGGCGGTGGTTTCGTCAAGAAGAACAAACAGGCGGTCGCAAGCGCACTGTGCGATGGCCGTGCCCAGACTGTCAGCCAGGTTGGTGGAGTGGATGATTTGCTGTTTCTCCATATTTATTTATAGGTAAGGTGCTCAAAAACTTGCTTGCTGGCAAAGTTACATAATTCCTTGCAAAAAGCCATATAAAACGGTCGCTTCGTAAGGAGAAACCTTTTGAATTGTAGAAAATACATTTAATTTTGTCATACGTGTTAAACTTTACAGTCACTTGGCCGTCATAAAGGTGTCCGAAAGCCAATGATAAAAAACTGGAAACAAGATATGAGAAAATTTCTACTGGTGCTGGCCGTCACTGTTATGGCCATGTCTGCGTATGCCCAGCGCACGATAACGGGCAAAGTTGTTGAGGACGATTCGAAAGAGGCGCTTGCCTCGACAACCATCAAGCTGTTGAAAACGGACAGTTCGATGGTGGCTGGTGTGCTCACGGCAACTGACGGCAGCTTTGCTGTCAAGGCCCCGGCCGACGGGAAGTATATCCTGAGGGTGACCTGTGTGGGTTTCAAGAGCTACACGCGCGACATCACCGTGAGCGGCGGCAAGAATGTGGCACTGGGCACGCTGCCGCTCAAGGTGGATGCCATCATGCTCGAGGGGGCGACCATCACCAAGCAGGTAGCCAAGGTCACCCTGAAGGAGGACACCTTTGTTTATAACGCCGCAGCCTACCGCACGCCCGAGGGCTCGGTGGTTGAGGAGCTGGTGAAGCGGCTGCCCGGAGCGCAGGTGGACGATGACGGCAAGATTACCATCAATGGCAAGGAGGTGAAGAAGATTCTTGTTGACGGCAAGGAGTTTATGACCGGTGACACAAAGACGGCCATGAAAAACCTGCCCACCTCTATCGTTGAGCGGGTCAAGGCATACGACCAGAAGAGCGACCTGGCCAGGGTGAGCGGCATTGACGATGGCAACGAGCAGACCGTGCTTGACTTTGGCGTCAAAAAGGGGATGAACAAGGGCTTCTTTACCAACAATGACGTTTCGGCCGGCACGGAGAACCGCTATGCGGCAAGGCTCATGGCGGCGCGGTTTGACAGCAAGCTCCGCCTGATGGCTTTTGGCAACGCCAACAACGTGAGCGACAGGGGGTTCCCCGGAGGAGGGGGACGCTTTGGCGGTGGACGTGGCGGACTGAACTCTTCGAAAATGCTGGGTGTCAACATGAACTATGAGAAGAAAGATGTCCTCAAGTTGGACGGCAGCGTGAGGTGGAACCACTCCGATGGCGACACGAGGACCAAATCATCGACCGAAAGCTTTGTGAACACGCAGGGGTCGTTTTCAAACAGTCTTAACCAAAGCTATTCGCGTGGAAACAACTGGAATGCGCAGATGCGGCTGGAGTGGACACCCGACACCATGACCAACATTTCGTTCCGGCCAACGCTGAGCTTTTCCACCAGTGACGGCTTCTCCTATGGGCAGTCGGCCACATTTATCGAAGACCCTTACCTTTACGCAGCCGAACCGTTGTCGCAGGAGGCCTTTGACATCATGGACGAGAAGCAGCTCATGGTGAACAGCCGGGCCAACCGCTCGCTGTCATACTCGGAAAACAAGAATGTTGGCGGAACGCTGCAATACAACCGCAGACTGGGCAACAAGGGGCGCAACCTCACGGTGCAGGTGCAAGGCAATTACAGCAAGAATGACAGCAAGAGCCTGTCGATGAATGATGTGCACATCTACGAGAACGAGAACCGCCCCAGGCCCGATTCAACCTATCAGACCAACCGCTATAACCTTACTCCGCAGAAGAACTACAACTACAGCGGCCGCTTCACTTACAGCGAGCCTATCATGAAGGCCACGTTCCTTCAGCTCAGCTATGAGTTCCAATACAAATACACCAAGAGCGACCGCTCTACGTATGACTTCAGCAATCTTGGCGAAGGCTTCTTTGGCGGCGTGGGGCACGGCTACCGCAACTGGAGCGGCTATCTCGGACGGCTGGACAACCCTTATACCGACTATTACGACAGTGACCTGAGCCGGTTCTCACAATACAAAAACTACATCCATGACATTGAACTGATGCTCCGCGTCATCCGCCAGGCCTACAACTTCAATGTAGGTGTGACGGTGATGCCGCAGCGGACAGAGTTCACCTACCGCTATCTGAAAACCGACACCGTGGCCACACGCAACGTTACCAACATCACTCCGACGGTGAATTTCCGCTGGAAAATATCAAAGGTGAGCCAGTTGCGCCTGAACTACCGCGGAACGACAAGCCAGCCCAGCATGACCCAGCTGCTGCCCATCAGCGACAACAGCGACCCCCTCTACGTGACAAAGGGTAACCCGGGCCTGAAACCGGCGTTCACCAACCGCCTGTGGGCCAACTACAACAACTATATACAGAGCCGCCAGCAGTTTGTCAGCGTGTTTCTGAACTACCAGACAACACGCAACTCCATCAGTAACATGGTAACCTACCATCCCGAGACTGGCGGACGGACAACGCAACCCGTGAACATCAACGGCAACTGGAACATCCAGGGCAACGTGATGTTTAACACGGCCATTGACACGGCGGGGTTCTTCAGCATGAACTCAACCTCAGAGGTGAGGTATGCCAACAACGTGGGCTATGTCACCCTGAACAGAAGTTCGTCCTCGCAGAAAAACTACACCAAGGACTTGCAACTGTACGAGCGGCTGGGCTTCAGTTTCCGCAACGACTGGCTGGAGGTTGAACCCAATGGCTCGGTGAGATACAGGCATGCCAGCAATGAGCTGCAGCCAACGGCCAACCTTGACACCTGGGACTATTCGTATGGATTTAACGCCAACGTTCGTCTGCCATGGAACATGACACTGGCCACTGACCTCAACATGAACAGTCGCCGGGGCTACAATGACGCTTCGGTGAATACCAACGAACTGATATGGAACGCGCAGATAAGCCAGAGCTTCCTCAGGGGCAACAGCCTTACGTTTACGCTTCAGTTCTATGACCTGTTGCAGAGACAGTCGAACTTCAGCCGCTCTATTTCTGCGATGCAGCGAAGCGACACGCAGTACAACTCAATCACGAACTATGCCATGCTTCATGTCATCTACCGCATGAACCTCTTTGGCAGCAAGGAGGCGCGGCGGGAGATGAGAAGGGGGCCGGGAATGCCTCCTCCTGGCGGGCCTGAGGGCCGTGGCAATCGCGGTGGCCGCGGTGGTCGTGGCGGTGGCTTCGGTGGAGGCGGCTTTGGCGGCCGTTTCTGAGAATGCAGGGCATCACATATACAGTGCAAGCGGGGAGCGACTGCCAGTCGCTCCCCGCTTGCACTGTATAGATGTGTGAAAGCTGGCCTGTTACTCCTCGCTGCCGGCCTCCTCGCTATTGCGGTTGTCAATGTTGTCACCCTCGGTGGGTGCCATGTCTTTTTCGAAGTCACTTATGCCGTTGGCAATCAGGATGTTGTACCACTGAATGAGTTTCTTGATGTCACTGTTGTGAACTCTGTCGCGGTCGAACTCTGGCAGCACTTTGGCAAAATACTCGCGCAGCTCGCCGGCTGGGGCTTTCCTGTAGTCAAAGGCTGACACCTTGCCGTCTTCCAAGTCACGCAGACTGGCCAAAACCTTGTAGAGAGGCACATCGTCTGTGTCGGTGAACATGGCTATGTCGGCCAGTGAGGTGACACGGTCTGTGGCAAAGGCCGGCTGGCGGCGGTGGGTTTCATCAAGTGCCTCGACAATGAGGCTGTTCTTGCCACGCGACACTAGCTTGTAGAGTCCGGGCTTGCCAGAAATGGCTAAAATTGTCTGTAACATGTTGTTGCTTGTTATGATTGTTTCTTATCTGTTGATAAATTCTTCTTGCTGTTTGCTTGCCGCGTCAGCAAGGCCGCTTGCTTGCCCTGCACCGAGTGCCCTGAGACAGCGGTCAAGCTCGAGCGCCACGCTGTCGCCATCGCCATTATGAAGCTTAAAGTCTGCCAGGGCGGCCACCCGCTCCTGTGGCCATTGCCGGGCAATCCATTCGCGAGCCTTTTCTGGAGAGATGTGGTCACGCCTGACAATCCTGCCGATGCGTGTGGACAGAGGGGCGATGACAGCCACCACCTTGTCGACCAGCCTGTTGAAGCCCGATTCGTACATGATGGCACACTCCATCCACCGCAGCCCGCTCTGCTCGAAGTCGCGGGCCACAGCCGGATGGACAATGGCGTTGATAGCGCGGGCATTGTCCTTGGAGGCCAGCAGAAAAGTGGCAATAGCCGCCTTGTCAGGTCCGCTGTCCGTATAGGCGTGCGGGCCGATGAGCTGGCACAGCTGTTGGCGGAGTGCGGGCGATGTGCGCATCAGACGCTTGGCAGCGCTGTCACAGTCGTAAACCTCAATACCCCGCTGCCGCAACAGCTGGCAGACATAACTCTTGCCACTGCCAATGCCGCCCGTGATGCCAATCTTAACCTGTGTGCCCATTCCTTGCTGCGTTTGAAATACTACTCCTCCTCAATGAGGTAGTCCACTTCCTGGATGCTCAGCTTGGCGCGTGTCACCCCGTGGGGCACATGCCGCAGGTGAAGCGTACACTTGTCAGATGGCTTGCGCTTAATCTCCTCATAGTCGACAACAACCTTGAAGTCTTCTGGGCCTATCCGGCGGAAGATGCTCACGCCCGTGACAAAGCTGACCGTCACCTTTGACGGAAATGTGCGCAGCACCCTGCCCTCAGGCATATTGATGCCTTGGATGGGGACGTCGTCAATGCTCTCTTCTGTAAGCACATCAGTATAGAAGCGCAAGGTCACCGAACGTGGCACAATCTTGGCTCCGTGGATGGCAGAAAGGCGTGACTTTACGGTCAGTGTGTCGCGGAAATTGGTGTAGTTAAGCGGCTCGGTGTAAACCATGTGTATGCTGTCCAGCTGCCCCTGGATGGCATACACATCAACGCTTTCCGGCTGGCAGGTGTATCCAGAGATGAAATACAGGCTCTCTGGCACAACGTTGCCCGCCAATTTCACCGGCACCCGCTTGTGCTGGCCGTAATTGTAGAAAAACTCCACCTTGTCCGGCTTCACGGCGATTATCTTCGTTGAGGTTGACAGTTGCTGGTAAACAGCCTTTTGGATGTCAAGGGAGGGAATCGAACCGCGCCCGCCATTGCGGGCATAGGTCTTGAAATTGAATGCCAGGGCGTGAAGGCGCTCGCCGTACATATAGCTGATGAGCTGGAGGCCCTTGTCGCGCAGGGTGACTTTAACGGTGTCGTTGTCGTCGGTGGTAAACACAATGTTCTTAGGCACACCCGTGATTTTCACAGGAATGAGAAACTCTTTCTCGTAAGTCTCGTTAAGGGTCATCTGAAGCCAGAAGATGCCCGAGAGCATCAGAAAGAACAAAAAAATCAGAAAATCCTTGTTCAGCCAGCTGAACAAGAAATTTCTGACTGTGGTGTATGTCCTGCGAACAATGCCCATGGTTTACTTTGCCTGAGCCCTGGTGCTGGCCATGTCCTTATAGACGCAGCTGCGGTCTACGCGGATGACCACGCCCTTGGCCACCTCCACCTCAACGGTGTTTGTGGCGAGGTCAATGCGCTTCACTGATCCGTAGATGCCGCCACCGGTGATAACCTGCGTGCCTTCGGCCAGTGAGTTCTGGAATTTCTGGATTTCTTTCTGCTTCTTCTGCTGGGGGCGAATCATGAAGAAATACATGATGGCGAACATGGCCACAATCATGATAATCATGCTCAGGCCACCGCCGCCTTGTGCTGCCTGTGCAGCAAGGATAACTGTTGTCATTGTGATGGAAATTAATATTTGGTGTTATTTGGATTGTTCGGATGTGCTCTTCTTTTCTGCTGGCACTTGCACCTTTTCCTTGTGCCTGTCCTCCATATGCTTCATCAGCTTTCCAGCGTCTATCAGATGGTGGGCTATCGTGTCAAGCATACCGTTGATGTAGCCGCCCGAGCGTGGCGTGCTGTAAAGTTTGGCGATGTCAACATATTCGTTGATGGTCACACTGATGGGAATGCTGGGGAAGGTCATCATCTCGGCAATGGCTATCTGCATTATCACCACATCCATGTAGGCCAGCCGGTTGAAGTCCCAGTTCTGCGAGACCTCGCTCATGTAGTGCTGGTAGTCATCTGCATTGAGGATTGTCGCGCGGAAGAGCCTGCGGGCAAAGTCCTTGTCCTCCTCGCTGTCGTATTCGGGCAGCAACTCCTGCTTGTCCTTGTTCTGTTCCTCAAAGCGCTTGATGGTTTTCAGCACAAAAGTGTCCACTATCTCCTTGTCATCGTTCCAATAGAGGCTCATGTCCTCGAACATGGAGTCAAGCTGCTCGTTCTCCTGGATGAGTGTGCGGTAAATCTTGCGCCAAAGCTCACGGTCGGCGGCATAGGAGTCTTCCTCGCTCTCCATGTAATCCTTGTAAATCTTGCTTTCTATAATCTGATTGTAGAGGCGCTTGATAAACTCGGGCTTGCTGTCCCACGACATCTTTTGGTTTTCCATGAAGCTGTTGAGCTCTGCGTTCTCCTCGACTTGCAGGGCAAAACGGTTGTAGGCGAAACGTGTGGAGGGGGCATCCGTGCCGTCACGGCGGGCCTTGGCCTGAGCCACCTCCAGGTGGCGGCGGGCCTCTTTGCTGATGGCAGCGATCAGCGCCAGCAAATAAATGTAAAGGTCGTATGATTTTGAAAGGCTGAAAAACAGTTCCTTTTCAGCAGTGTCAATGTTCTTGTTGCCGTTCTGATAGTACGCATAGGTTAACTGGACTACCTTAACTCTAATCAGTTCTCGATTGATCATGTTTAATCTTTTCTAAAATCGTCTTGATGCTTTTGTTGATTCTCCAATCGCCGTTCAACCGTATCCAGGCATCCAACGCTTGCAAAATTAGGCAAAAAAGCGCGATGTGGCAAGAAATGGGTTGAATAATTGCTTTTTTTTATTATTCTTAATGAAAAACCAGGCAAGCGTCCTTAAAACCAAGTCGGTCTTTGGAACAAAAAGGCTGTGAATTGGGCTTGCACCAATCTTTTCGCCCCTTGTCACTGCTTGTTTCGGACAGCAACCAGCGGCGGAGCCCAATGGCCGATTTGGGTTAAAAAGGACTAAATGTTTTGTATTGTACGATAAAAATATATACCTTTGCACCGCTTTTTCAAGCACTCGATTCTATTTTCGTGTGATGGTGAATTAGGCAAGACAAACAGAACAACTTAATTTTAGAGTAACACATTTAAATTATGAAAGAGATTAACGTAAAAGGTACAGCGCGTACCGAGGTAGGTAAGAAGGCTTCGAGGGAAATCCGCAAGCAAGGGCTTGTTCCCTGCAACATCTACGGAGAGGCGAAGGACGAGAACGGTCTGCCCAAGGCCATGGCTTTTGTCGCCCCGATGTCCGAGCTCCGCAATGTCATCTACACCCCTCATGTGTATGTGGTAAACCTGAATATCGACGGCGTTGAGCACAAGGCTGTGCTGAAAGAGCTGCAGTTCCACCCTGTTACAGACACCCTGCTGCATGTAGACTTCTATGAGGTGACCGATGAGAAGCCCATCGTGATAGGCATTCCTGTGAAGCTGAACGGTTTGGCCCAGGGTGTCCGCGACGGTGGCCGCATCAACCTCTCTATCCGCAAGATTAACGTGAAGGCGCCCTACAAGGCCATTCCCGAGCGTCTTGACATTGATGTGACCAACCTCCAGCTGGGCAAGAGCATCAAGGTGGGCCAGCTGAGCTTCGAGGGGCTGGAGATTGTCACTCCCGCAGAGGTCGTTGTATGCTCCGTACAGACAACCCGTGCGTCAAGGTCTGCCGCTGCTGCTGACACCGCTGCCAGCTAACAGCATTTCCGGCAGGGGCCGGATGGCTGGTGAAACATAAACTTGACAGACTCCGTGTTATGGACAAATACTTGATTGTTGGGTTGGGGAATGTCGGTGACGAATACGACGGAACCCGCCACAACACAGGATTCATGGTATTGGACGCTTTCGCCAAAGCGTCCAATATTGTTTTTGACGACAAACGTTACGGCTTTGTTGCCGAGACAAGTGTGAAGGGGCGCAAGGTTTTTCTGCTCAAGCCGAGCACCTATATGAACCTCAGCGGAAACGCCGTGAGGTATTGGATGAACAAGGAGAACATCGCCCTTGAGCATCTGCTCGTTGTGGTTGACGACCTTTCCCTGCCGCTCGGGACGCTTCGCCTGAAGCCATCGGGCAGCAACGCCGGGCACAACGGACTCGGGCACATCCAGCAGGTGCTGGGCACCGAGCATTACAGCAGGCTGCGGGTCGGGATAGGCAATGATTTCGCCCGGGGCATGCAGGTAGAGTGGGTGCTTGGCCGTTACAGTGCGGAAGAGCTCAAGGTGCTGGAGCCGAAGATCGAGACCGCTTGCGACATCATCAAGAGCTTTGTGCTTGCCGGTGTCGATTTCACCATGAATGCCTTTAACAAGAAAAAATGATGGAAGAGGCTCGGATAGACAAGTGGCTGTGGGCTGCGCGCATTTACAAGACACGCTCAATGGCCGCTGATGCCTGCAAGAACGGCAGGGTTACCATCAATGGGGTGGGGGTGAAACCCTCGCACATGGTCAAGGAGGGCGAAACGGTGGCTGTGCGCAAGTCGCCCGTTACCTATTCGTACAGGGTCCTCAAGGCTATTGAAATGCGGGTGGGCGCCAAGTTCCTGCCCGAAATCTACGAGAACGTGACAACGGCTGACCAGTATGAGCTGCTGGAGATGAACCGTATCAGCGGATTTGTTGACCGTGCCCGGGGCACAGGCCGCCCCACCAAGAAGGAGCGGCGGTCGTTGGACGCTTTTTTGAACGACGAATAAACACAAGTGCTTATGAATAGAATCATTGGTTATTTAGGTATGACGGCAGTATCGGTGGCACTGCTCTCTTCGTGTGACAGTTTTATCGGAAGTGCAGAGCCCACGACTTTTCATGGCTTTGATGGCCTGGAGACAGAGACAGTCTATGCCAACACACCCAAGACTTTTGTGACATTCCTTGCCTATGGCGACTGGAATGTGACCAAGACCGAGGGCGTGGACTGGTGTACGTTTGATAAGACCCAGGGTGTTGGTGGCTATTGGTATTATATCAATGTCACCTGCAAGCCCAACACAACGGGGCAGTGGCGCTACGCCAAGTATAAGCTGCAAGACAAGGACGACACTGATGTGACCGCTTCCTTCGGCCTGTTCCAGTATGCCACCAGAGGCGATGGCAGCATGGGCGGGTCGCCTTTGGTGAAGACGGTCACCGGAGACGACGGAAGCCTGATCGAGCTGGAGTATGACGGCAACGACTGCGTGAGCGCATTGAAGATGACGAAGAACGGCACAGTGCTCCGTGACCTGCACATCACTTACGCGTCTGACTCGGTGATGCATGTGAGCACGGGCGCCTCTGTGCTGAAGGCCAAATATGACATGGGTTTCCAAATGGCTGAAAGCAATCTGTGCTCTGAGACCGACACGTTCGGCGTGACCACTCAGTCTGACCTTTATGTGCAGACTGCCTTTATGGTCAAGGAGAGCAAGTCGAACGGCGAGTATAACGCCCAGTCTTTGCTGTTCCTCAACCAAAAGTTTGGCGGAGACAACGAACACTGCGCCGACAGCCTGAGATATCAGCGCCGCAAGGCCGACGGCTCGGTGAACACTGTGAAGATGAAGCTGAGCTACAGCGACTACGACAACCGCTACCAGTCAATCGATGTCAACCAGCTCTTGCTGGGCATCGAGGAGTGCAATCCCTACAACCTGCTCTGCTTCTTCCGCCACACGCGCAACAGCAAGGTGCTTAAAGGGGCCTCGACGGCAGACGGGAACTACACGGTAGACACCAAACTCAACACGGATAAGAGCGTCAGAACGCTCGCAGTGACACGTCCTGACGGAACGAAGGTGACTTACACCTTTGCCTATTATGACGAATAGCACTCGCCGGGGGATGCGCCGGTTGTGCCTGGCGCATCCCCCGGCATCATGCTTATTGTAAGGTGGAAGCGGCGTGACGGCCCTCCAGCCTGGGTGGGTGTTCAAAATCCGTGAAGTGATTTTGGCACACAAACGTAAGAAAAATTAAAGAGCCGTGCCGGCCGTTTTGTCGCCGGCGAATGAGGAGTGCTTGTCTAACCTCCTCAGACAGAAAGGCGGTCAGCCCCAGACCATGGGCTTCCCCTTTGAATGAAGACTGTCTAAATAAAAACAAGAACAATGAAACAACAAACAAATTCAAGCAACGCAGCACCCTCATCGCAGCAGGTGTCAATGCTTTTTATGATGATGAGCGTGCTTTTCTGTGTCTTTCTGATTACCGCCAATGTGTTGGAAACCAAACAAATTGCGTTTGGACCTGTCAACATCACAGGCGGTTTGCTCGTCTTCCCCGTGAGTTATATCATCAATGACTGTGTGTGTGAGGTGTGGGGCTATGGCCGCGCCCGCCAGCTGATTTGGCTTGGCTTTGCCATGAACCTGGTTTTTGTCGTGTTCGGTGCCATTGCCGATGCCGTCCCGGGTGCTCCTTACTGGAACAACGAGGCCGGCTTTCACGCGGTCTTCGGACTTGCTCCGCGCATTGCGGCTGCCTCGTTTCTCGCCTTTTTGGTAGGCTCGTTCATCAATGCCTACGTGATGAGCCGAATGAAAGTCTGCTCCAACGGGCACCATTTCTCCCTCAGGGCCATTGCCAGCACCGTCTTCGGTGAGACCGCCGACTCGCTGGTGTTTTTTCCCCTGGCCCTGTCAGGAGTGGTTCCGCTCAGCGAAATGCCCTCGCTCATCATCTCGCAGATAGTGCTCAAGACCCTCTACGAGATAGTCGTTCTGCCCGTCACCATTCGTGTTGTGGCCTTTACCAAGCGCCGCGAGGGCGTTGATGTCTATGACCAGGACATCAAATATGGCGTGTTTAAGTTTTAGCCCAACCGGCTTTATGGCCGATTGGGCTTGATGCACAGGTCTTTTCTCTCCGTGAGACGCGGAGAGGCAGCAAAGCAGGAACATCATAATAATCCCAAATCGGTCATTAGATTTCGTCCCGGGTTGCTGTTTGTTTCGTGCAGCTTGCCACGTAAGTGTTGAAGGCATAGCGGGCTATGGCGAAACACTTACGGCAGCAAGATGCCGAAAGAAACAGTGACAAGGGGGCGGAAAGAGGGAAGACTTCTCACTTTTTTGCCTATTTCGGTATAATGACCGATTTGGGATAATTTAGAAACAAGTATGTCAGAAAGAAACGATGAGGGGCTTCATGCCCTTGGAAAGAAAACACAGTATTTGACCGACTATGCGCCGCAGGTGCTTGAGACATTTGTCAACAGACATCCCGACAATGACTACTGGGTGCAGTTCAACTGCCCTGAGTTCACGTCGCTCTGTCCCATTACCGGACAGCCCGACTTTGCCGAAATACGTATTCTGTACATGCCCGGCGAGCGCATGGTGGAGAGCAAGAGCCTCAAACTTTACCTGTTCAGTTTCCGCAACCATGGCGACTTCCACGAGGATTGTGTCAATGTGATTATGAAAGACTTGGTGAAACTGATGGACCCCAAGTACATCGAGGTGACCGGCTTCTTCACCCCGCGTGGCGGCATCAGCATCTATCCCTTTGCCAACTACGGGCGTCCGGGCACCAAGTATGCTGCCATGGCCGCGCGGCGGCTCGCTGCCTACCAGGCCTGTCCACGCAGGTGACCCTATTGTTTCCGTTTTCGGTAGAAACTCTTGTCTCCGTCTTTGAAGCGCAGCACAAGCGAGTCTGCCTGCAGGAGCACAAGGTCTGCCGTGTCGCATATCTCGCGTGGTTTCCTTTGCTTGTCTGGACCAGCGTTAGCCATTGCGGGCATGGCCTTCTTGAGAATAATCTTTCCGTTGAATATACGCCACTCGCTGTACAGGGCGATAGGTGTATATTCAACCATGCTTTGGTCGTCAGTGGTGCTCGCGTGGCGAATATTGCCGATGGGAAGCACCGTATATTCGCGCTTAAACTGGTAGCCCACCTCCCGCGGGACAAGCAGTGCAGTCTTTTCCGAGTCGCTCATCTCCTCCAATATGCGCCGTTGCAGGCGCTTTGGCATCTTTGATATGTTGCGCAGTTTCGGCATCTGCTTGAAGCACCAGCTGCCTTTGAGCACGTCAAGGTCAATCACTTTCAGCGCCTCCCCCGAGTCTTCCGGATTGACAGTCACGGCCAGTTTGTCACCGATGCGCGCCTTTCCGAACACCTGTCTGCGCAGCGTGGCGTTGATAATGTCGAAAGTGTCAGGGTCGCCACCGCTGTTGGGCAGCAGCACAATGATGGAGTCCGTGCAGCCGTCGCACGCCAGTCCGTAGAGCGTAGAGTCTCCTTTCGCGTTTTTCTCTGTTGAGATGGCCATGTTGCCATCCGATGTTTCCGCGTCGCCTTTCTGGCTGTTTCCTCCGCATGCCGCAGCCATGAGTGACACCATCATGAGGCAAGCCGTGCTTCTTAAGTCCATAGTCCTACTTTTATTTTGGGGCAAAGTCAGTGCCAGCGAGTGCAGTGAAAGCTTGTTTTCGCACTGCCGAGTGCCGCCTGACTTATGCAAAGTCAGTGCCAGCGAGTGCAGTGAAAGCTTGTTTTCGCACTGCCGAGTGCC
>ERZ808286.44-NODE-44-length-100891-cov-5.502192_pt1 | contig 100891 bp, 84 predicted proteins | sample MGYA00521276_ERZ808286 | MGnify/ENA primary metagenome ERZ808286 (study PRJEB31516, sample SAMN03275607) | gut metagenome | biome: mammalia-associated habitat; material: feces | host: Papio cynocephalus | place: Kenya | collected 2012-08-01 ... | reverse complement strand
AGCCTCGCGCCACGGAATTGAATTGAAATAATTGTTTCCCATAAAAATCTCCTGTTTTGCGCCGATTGAAAATTGACAAACGGCTAAATATTTTTTTCGGGCGGTCCGGCAACAAGTTGCCGTCGGGCTATCCGTGGTTCCGCGCTCCATTGCTTCACTTCGTTCCGCAACAAGCCACTTCTATCCCTACCGCTTTGCATTTCTTATGCGTTTATTCTAAACCTTTATGTATGTTGCGTAAAGTGAAATATTTTAAAATCAGTTTTGCGATAAATGCATTGTTTTCGGCGCTTTTAGAAGTGAATTTAAGTTTTGTCTATGGCTGAAAAAAATTAAATTTATTGGATTTATAATGTTTTCGGGAGAATCATTTGGTAAAAACAGAATTTGTGTGTATATTTTGAAATACTTTAATACTTGGAGGTATTTAAGATGAAAAAAATTGTGGCGGCGATTGTATCCGCCATGTTCTGTTTGGGAATGCTTTCCGCGCTCGATATTTCGGTCGGTGCAAGAGGCAATGTGAATTTCGGTGTGGGTTCTAAGGCCTGCGGATATGATTCTGCTGACAAAAACAGCGGAAATGTGGGCGGCGGCTTCGGAATTTATGCTGATTTCGGGCTGCTGAAACTTGGAAGCGGAAAACTTGGAATTCAACCGGAATTTGATGTGAATTTCAACAACGGCGCGGCGGTAAACTATACTACTAGCGGCAACACAATATTTTTGAAGTCTTCAACGGCAACAGAGGTGACCCGCAGCGCATCGTCCATAGATATTCCGGTTATTGTCACATACAACATGAATCTGGCGAAATCCTGGAAATTCGGGCTTGGCGCCGGAATTTTCGTATCTTTTCCTTTTGACGGAAAATGGACTTCGACGACCACAATGACTGTGAACGGAAAATCAAGTACAGGCTCCTCCGACGGCGCATACAAACTGAACGGCGCGAATTTCGGAATGGTTTTCGATGTGAATGCCGGCTATAAACTGGGACCCGGTTTCATCGTGGCGGATTTGCGCTATATGTTTGACTTTGCGAACACAAGGAATTTGTCAGATAACGGCGATCAGACAGACCTTTTCAGCCGGGGACTTCTGAATCTTGGCGCGGGATATGAACTGAAATTCTGACATTCCGCTTACAGGTGAATTTTTTTCCGCGGCACAAAGATAATCATCATTAGTGCCGCGATATATGGTATCACCAGCGGTAAGGCGGCAGGAATTTCCGGAAAAAAATTCTGGATTCCGGATGCCGCTGTATCCGCTATGCATATCACAAGAACAGATATTATTGTTCCGTAAGGATTTCTGTTTCCCAGAAAAACGGCGGCCAGCGCAATCCAGCCGCGGCCGCTTGCTATGTTCGGAACAAAAGACGAGACCCTGAGTGTCAGAAGGCAGCCGGCGGCAGCTCCGAAAAGGGCGCATATCGCCCAGGATGCAGACCGGAATATGGCCGGATTTTTTCCCCTTGCGGCAAGGACATCAGGATCTGAACCGGTGATTCTGATGCATATTCCTGATTCCGTATTTTTTAAAAAGACGATGGCCGCGGAAATAAAGATTCCGGTCATGACGACAGATATGGTTTTTGTCATTGTGAGCGGAATTCCAAACTCAGGCGATGAGAGAACACCTCTTGTTCCGAAGAATTTTACCGACAGAACCGACACCGCCGACTGAAAAAGGAGATTCATTCCCAATGCGGAGATGAATCTGTCAGCCTTTGTCTTCTCGATGAGCCTTGAAATAATAAAAACCGTGGCCGCAGGAACTGTTACCGCGAGAATTCCGCCGGTGACCATGGAGCCGGTTTTGCCGCTGAACAGAAAGAACAGAAATCCAGAAAAGGTTATGAGCCCGTCAAGAAACAGGGCAAGCGCCCCCGCATATTCGCTGAAAAGCGCGCCGGCCGCGCTTAGCATCAGCGGGCAAGCGCCAGAAAGAAGATCCAGAAAGAACATACTCCTCCACTCAAGTTAAATTTTAGCGCGATGCGGCCTTTTCCGATGCGCGATTGCCGGCATCGCTGTCATAATCAGTACAACCGCCTGAATCAGTCCGCTCAGATCAAAATTCAGTCCGCTTGTCAGTGCTGTTCTGTCGGCGGATGTGGTGAGCCACGAAAGTCCGGCCGAAACAGGAATTATCGCCACCGGATTTGCTTTTGCGATTATCGCGCACGAGAGCGCGCTCCAGCCCATTCCTCCGTAGAATCCGGAATGGCATGTGAAATATGTTCCGCATACGGCGAAAAATCCTGCCGCTCCGTGTAGCGCGCCGGAGATTAGAGCCGCAGGGACAAGAACCTGGCCTTGTCTTATTCCTGAATATTTTGAGAATTCCGGCGAGATTCCGTACAGCTGGAGCTTTCTGCCGAATTCCGTTCTGTTCATGACGATAAACGATACCGCGCAGACTATGACCGATGCAGAAGCGGATGTGTTCAGCGGCGACGGAGGCAGAAGTTCCCCGAATCTGAATTTCTGCTGAATGAACGGTGTCGCAAGCAGATTTTCCGTGCTTCCCCGGAACGGACCTGCAACAAGCGCGTCAATCACCGGAATGACCGCTGCGGACAGGAGAAATGATGTCAGCAGGAAATCCACGTTCCTGAATTTTTTGAGAAGCGCGGAAATCATGGCTGTGATTGCCGCCACCGCCGCTGCTCCTGTAAAGGAAATCAGCATGGCCGGTATTGCCGGCAGAAATTCCAGCCGGTTCAGGATTACCGCCGCCGCAAATCCGCCCAGATAAATCTGGCCTTCGCCGCCCAGATTGAATTCTCCGGCTTTTATGCAGAAGGCTGCGCCTGATGCTGCCGTCATGTAGATACATGCCAGATTCAGCATTGACCCGAAGTAGTATTTTGAGATGAAAGTTCCTGTCAGAAATGAGATGAATCCGCCTGTCATTTTTCCGGTTCTCCGCCGCATTTTGAAAAGGGATATATTTTTCCGTCTGCGAGTGAGTATTTTTGTCCGCATATTCCGGCCGGAAAATCATCTGCCGCAAGGACTACAGCCGCACAGCCTTCTGCCGCTGATTCCGAGAGCCTTGAGCATATTTTTCCTGCCGCCTGAACGTCCAGCCCCTGCAGCGGCTCGCACAGAATAAGAATCTGCGGTTTGAGAATTGTCTCCCGTTCAAGAATCAGCCGTTGAAGCATGCCTCCGGAAAGAACCGCGCATTTTTCCTCCGGCCTGACGTTCACCTGCGCCTTTCTGATTATTTTTTCCGCGAAATCCCTGCGCTCGCTTTCCGCTTTAAAATTGAATTCTGATGTAAGAAGCTGGATTATGGAAAGTTCCGGATTTGATGCCCTGTAAATTCTGTCGGACGGAATTATTCCGATTCTGAATCCGGTTTTCTTTCTGAGTATGTACGGACTGAGGGGCTTCCGTGCAAGGTCGGCGCTGAATGTCGCCGTATTTACGGGCGGTTGGGAATTTTCCGCAGACCGACAGCCGGTGTTTTCTATTCTGATTTTTCCCTGCACCGGAAAATCCGCCATCCCCGTGATTATGTCCTCCAGCGTGCCGAGCCCGTTTTCCTGCAGCCCGGTGACCAGCGTTATTTCTCCTGAATGTGCCGACAGATTTATTCCGAAAACCGCAGGTCTGTTTGAGGGGCGGGCTGAAATTCCTGTGAATTCAAGGCGTGTCGCCGGATTTTTCGCGGCTTCTCCGGAATTTCGGCCGGTGTGCGCAGCTGGTGTGCCGGCCGGGATTTCTGTTTTTTCTTTTCGGGACGGATTTCCGGTCAGAATGTCCTTTATTACGGAAGGAACGGTTTTGCCGGCGGAAAATTCTGCCGCGATTTTTCCTTCGGCGAGTATTGTTATCGTGTCGGCTGCCGAGACCGCCTCGGCTATGCTATGTGTTATGATTATTATGTTCATGCCGCCCGCCGCAAGGAGCTTGAGTTTTTTGTACAGGAAATTCCGCTGCGCGGTGTCAAGAAGCGCTGACGGTTCGTCCAGCAGCAGAATTCCTGGATTTGTCATCAGCGCGCAGACAAGGGCTGCAAAAAATCTGGTATCGCCTCCGCAGTTCCTTACAAGTGCGGAAAGTCTCACCTCCGGCATCCATTCCGCTGCAAGTGCCGCCGCCTTTTTTCTGTTCATTTTCCAGGATTTGAATCCGGCGGCAAGCCGCAGGTTCTCCCCGACCGATATTGAATTTGCCAGAAGCGGACGCTGGTGAACGCAGCTGATTCCCGCTGCGAGAGCCTGGTCCGGCGATGAAAAACGGACTTCTGTTCCGTCCAGAAGAATTTTTCCTTCCTGTGGAATTTTTTCTCCGTACATGACGGCAAGGGCGGTTGATTTTCCGGCACCGTTCTCTCCGAGCAGCGCATGAATCTGTCCGGCCCGGAAGCGGAAATTCACATTGTCAAGAACCGTCTTGCGGGGATATTTTACAGTCAGTTTTTCAATTGCCAGATCCATTTCTATTTTCCGACTTTGAGCGTCCCGTTTTTTATGGCATCCACCAGCTGCGCCATTTTTTTTCTGATTTCAGGCGGAACATTTTTTATGTAAGCCTCATCGTCCTGAACAAATTCAATGAATCCGTCCGAAACTCCGACTGTCTCCGCCGTACCCCATTTTGTTCCGCCGGCAAGGAATTCGTCCGTCATTTTGGAGGCCATCCTGTCCTGTCTCATGACCGTGCTGGATATTATGTTCTGCGGAGCTTTGCTGAATCCGTTGTCGTCGAACCAGGTGATGTATATGCCGGAATTTACAGCTGATGTCAGGACTCCTTGCGCCGCGCCTCCGCATATCGGAAGAATCACATCGGTTCCGGTTTTTATCAGCGCGTCCGCAATTTCAGCGGCTTTCGCCGCGTCATACCAGTTGCCCACAATCCTGAATTCGGCAGTGCTGCCGGGAACCGCATCTTCCGCTCCTTTTTTGAAATACGGAAAAATTATGTTGTCCATGACCGGATATTCCTGTGCCGCGATCAGGGCGAGACGGTGTGACTCCGACATAAGTCCGCCGATGTAGCCTGTCAGATAGGCCTGCTCGTACTGGTTGTAGCTGACGGTCGCCACGGATTTGTTGCCGAAAAGCTCCGCATCCAGAAGAATGAATTTCTGGGACGGAAACCGCGCCGAAATCGGCTCAACAATTGCGGGAAGGGACGGATTTGACGATATTATCACGTCGTATCTGCCTTCGGCGGCAAGAGCGGTAAGTTTGTCGCTCCACTGCGCCTGATTCGTTCCCGCCTGGAAGACATGAACTGATGCGCCGGAGAAATCTCCGTTTTTGCTGTTGAATTCGTCGGCGGCGCTCTTTACGCCTTCCGCAAGCATTGAATATACCGGGCTGCCTTCAAGAATTCCGGGAATAAAGACCCCGATAGAGATGCCTTCTTCCTTTTTTGCGCTGCAGGAGCAGAGCAGAACGGATGCGGCGATTATAGAAAGAATTTTACGCATTTGAAACCTCATTCTCTAAGAGAAGATTTTATATAAAACAAATATAATTTTATATAAAAATAATGTCAACAGGCAAAAAAAAACGTGCGCGCAAATCGGGAGCCGCACGTTTATGTGTTTTTGTCTATGCGTCTTACGAGAAATAAGCCTTATGGAGAATTCTCACCGTGCGTTCCGCTTCGTTGTCATCGACAATCATGCTGATGTTCACCTTGCTCGCGCCCTGGCTTATCATCTGCACGTTTATTCCTTCCTCCGCAAGCGCGTCGAATCCGGCGGCAAGAATCGCGCTGGAATGAGCGGCGTCGCATATTATCGTGACTATCGCCTTTCCTCCGTGCATCCGGACCTCGGCCACATGGCCAAGATCTTCGGCAAGTCCCGACAAATCATTTTTGGAGTTTACCGTAAGCGAGACGGAGACTTCGGAGGTCGCGATTACGTCTATGCTTATGTTCCATTTTAGAAACTGGTTGAACACGTGCGCAAGAAATCCCGCCGCACCGAGCATTCTTGACGATACGATGTCTATGAGCGTTATGTGTTTTACGGTTGTGATCGCGCATACGGGCGGAACTTTTCCGGAATGTTTTTCCACGATGATTGAGCCTGGACTGGATATGTTGTATGAATTCTTTACGCGGACCGGCGTCCCTGTTTTTCTGCACGGAACCATTGAGCGCGGATGGAGAACCTGCGCGCCGAACATCGCCAGCTCCTGCGCCTCCTCGTAGGTGACTTCCGGAACCGGCTTAGCGTCCGGACAGATTCTCGGATCGGTTGTCATTATTCCGTCAACATCTTTCCAGGTCTGGATTTCCTCGGCATCCATCGCGGCTCCGATTATCGTCGCCGTAAGGTCGCTTCCTCCGCGTCCAAGCGTCGTGATGTTGCCGTTCCTGTCTTTTGCAATAAATCCTGTGACTATCGGAACAGAATTTGAGATTCCGTTTTTATATGAATTCAGATGGGCCGGAATTGTATGCCACACATCGTCAAGCAGTTCCGCCGCCATAAAGTTGCTGTCGCTGGTTATTCCGATGTCCCAGGCATCAAAGAATGAGGCAGGAATTCCTTCTTTTTCGAGAAATGCGGACATGATTCTTACGGAAAGCCTTTCTCCGAACGAGACCAGATAGTCGCGCGTCTTTTTTGTAAGCTCGCGGAGCATGGAAATTCCTGTAAGAAGCTGCATCAGTTCAGAAAGGAGCGATTCCACGCTTCTGCCGTCAATTCCCAGAATTCTTACCGTCTCGCGGTGAAGGGCGGCGACATTTTCTATGTCAACCTTTCCGTTTACCGCCTCGTCCGCCGCCTCAAGAAGAAAATCGGTCGTGTCGCCCATCGCTGAAAGCACTACAACCGGACGCTGTTCCCTGTACGCCTTTATTATTGAGGCGACATGTCTTATTCGTTCCGAATCGGCTACGGAGGAGCCGCCGAATTTCATGACTATCATAGTTTTGTCCTTGGACGGAAGGGAAAATCCGCCTGTTTTTAAAATATAACCGTTATTCTACAGTTATAGCTGCATAAAATCAACTTTTTGAGTCGGGATGTCTATTTTGCCGGCGCGCACGGTTATTTTTCCGTTCAGCTCCGTGCCGGCCGCGCTGATTGAGGTCTGCATGTCCAGCGATGGAATTATAAAGAGGCAGTCGTTTCCGCGTCTGTCAATGCAGACGGCCTCTCCTGTCCAGTCGGGATTCTGTATCAGATAGACAAGTTTCCAGTGCGTCTCGCTCAGTCTGGATGCCTTTTTCGCCGCGACGGAAGCCGCATCACCTGCGGAAATGCGCTCAAGCATCTCGTCCTTTGTCATCAGCCGCTGTTTTTTTATGAATGCGCGCAGCTGCTGATGGGCGACAAGATCTCCGTAGCGGCGCAGAGGACTTGTCACCTGGCTGTAGAATGAAAGTCCAAGGCCGCTGTGCGGCGCCGGTGTTATTCCGACGCTTCTCCGGCGCATACACTTTATCAGCGCGAACTGCCCTGCAAGACCTTCCGGCAGCTGTTCCGGGAATGAGGATGATTCCTGGCTTATGTATGGAAACGGAATCTGGTTTTTGAACGCAAATTTCGCCGCGCCTTCTCCGGCCAGCAGCATCATCTCGCAGATCATCTCGTTGGATTCGTAGTGCTCATTCTCCTCTACGGCCACTTTTTTTGTGTTCCTGTCCACGCTGATATGGACTTCCGGCATTCTTATTGATATTGCGCCGCGTGATTTCCGCCGTTGCGCATTTTTTCGTGCAATCTCAAAAAGCGGCTTGAGTTCCGCGGAATCTTTCATTCTGTCGGCCTGTCTGTAGGTGAGCCGTTTTACGGTAATCCGGGTTCTGATTACGGAACAGTCGTCAATCTGCCCGTCCTCTGCAAGTTTCAGTCTGAACGAGAGAGCCGAGCTTTTTTCTTTCAGTCCCAGCGCATAGTCTGCAAGGCAGTCCTCGCAGAGCATCCGGCTTGCTCCCTCAGGAATATAGAGCGTTGTGCCGCGGTTTCTGGCGGCAATATCAATCGGGCCGTCCGGATTTACGGATGACGCGGGATCCGCAATGTGAACCCAGAGATATTCTCCGTCAAAGGCGACGGCATCATCCGGATCGTCAGAATATTCGCTGTCAATCGCGTATGCTGTTCCGGGAATTTCCGTGCGTTCCTCTTCCGGCATGGAGCTTAGCCCTTCGCTTGCGGAGGAAAATGAAAATCCGAACCGTGATGGGTATGGATTTTTTGTCACGTCCCAGATTCCGGTGTCAATCAGCAGCTGATGGGCTTTTTCCGGAGTCTGTGTGAATCCGGCTTCCTGCATGGCCTTTGATTTTTCTGTTTTTCCGAGGGCAAGCGCTTCTATCTCGCCCATGAATTTTGAATCCTCGGGAAGAATTTTCTTTTCCCTGAGTCTTGATATGAATGAGGCGCGGATTTCCTCGGCGTGTGATTTTTCAAATTCCTTCTGTTTTATCGCCTCAATCGCCTGCCTGCTTCTGGGGACAAAAAGAATTTTTCCGTTTTTGAATGCGGCGGAATCAAGGTAGAATTCAGCGGATGCAAGAAGCGCCGCGTAGACAAACCAGCTCTCATCGGGTAGAAATTCTCCGCGGCACAATCCTGCCAGATCCTCAAGCGAAACCGCCTGTTCCGCGGAGCCATCATCGGATATAAGAAGCTCGTAGGCTTCTGCCATCTGTCCGGCAATATTTCCGTCCGAAAACGAAATCAGTTTTTCTATCGACGATACGGGGCCTTTGTGCAGCGGAACAAAATCCTTCTCCCGGATTTTCTGCTCCGCCCATACCGCCTTTTTTCCGCCCGGACTTGCCGGAACCGCGCAGTATTTTATTACGAATTTCCCGTCTTCAATGCCGGTTATTACGGCCGGCTGGTTTTTGTATATTACCGCGGAATTCTTTTCCAACTCAGTTCGCCTTTATGCTGTTCTTTACAATGACATCATGCGCCGAACCTTCGCGTATGCTTGCCGGAGAAAGCAGCGTGATTTTCGCCTTTTCCTGAAGTTCCGGAATTGTCACCGCGCCGCAGTTGCACATGGTATGGATTACCTTGCTCGTAGTTGTCAGCACATTGTCGTGCAGGCTTCCGGCATAAGGAACATAGGAGTCAACTCCTTCCTCAAAAGCCATTTTCTTTGCGCCGCCCAGGTCGTAACGCTGCCAGTTTCTTGCTCTGTTTGAGCCTTCGCCCCAATACTCCTTTACGTAGTTTCCGTTTACGATGAGTTTGTTCGTCGGGGACTCGTCAAAGCGGGCAAAGTAACGTCCGAGCATGACGAAATCGGCTCCCATCGCAAGGGCAAGGGTGATGTGATGGTCGTGCACGATTCCGCCGTCCGAACAGATTGGAATATATACTCCTGTTTTTTTGTACCATTCATCGCGGGCCTTTGCCACTTCGATTGTCGCTGTAGCCTGGCCGCGGCCGATTCCTTTCTGCTCTCGCGTTATGCAGATTGAACCGCCGCCGATTCCGATTTTTATGAAGTCCGCTCCGGCTTCCGCAAGAAAGTTGAATCCTTCCGCGTCGACAACGTTTCCCGCTCCGACTTTCACGTTTTCTCCGAAATTCTCATGAATATCCTTGAGCGCACGCCTCTGCCATTCCGTAAATCCTTCCGAAGAGTCAAGGCAGAGAATATCAGCGCCTGCCGCAAGCAGCTTCGGAACGCGTTCCATGTAGTCCCGTGTGTTTATTCCGGCTCCTACGATGTAGCGTTTCTGCGCGTCGAGCAGCTCCAGCGGATGCTCCTCGTGGCTGGCATAATCCTTGCGGAAGACCAGATACTGCAGATTTCCGTTCTTGTCAACCACAGGAAGCTGATTTATCTTATGCTCCCAGATAAGGTCGTTCGCCTCGCTGAGCGTTATTCCTGAGTCCGCCTTTATCAGTTCTGCAAGCGGCGTCATGTATTCCGAGACCTTCGCTTCAGGCCGACAGTGCGACATGCGGAAATCACGTTCAGTTATGATTCCGACGAGTTTGCCGTTGGATGTTCCGTCTTCCGTTACGGCTACGGTGGAATGTCCGGTCTGCGCGATTTTTGCCACAAGCTCTGAAAGTGTCTGTGTCGGCATGATGTTGGTGTCGGAAGTGACGAATCCCGCTTTGTATGATTTTACGTGGGAAATCATCGCCGCCTGGTCATCGATTGTCTGGGAGCCGTAGATGAATGAGATTCCGCCTTCCTTTGCCAGCGCCACGGCGAGCGTGTCGTTGGATACGGACTGCATTATTGCGGAAGTCATCGGGATGTTCATGGTGAGGGGACAGGTTTCTCCGCCTTTCTTGTTGAATTTTACTACCGGTGTCTTGAGCGATACATTTGCCGGAATGCAGTCAGCTGATGTGTAACCGGGAATCAGCAGATATTCATCGAATGTGTGGGAAGGTTCCTCAAAAAAGTAAGCCATTTACGAACTCCTGTATATGAAAATTTGAATGCAATAGAAAAGATTAATGGATGATTATAATGAAACGCCGGAATAAACACAATAACAATTATTCTCTGTCAGAAATCCTGATTCGGTACATACGCGCTGCACACTCATGTCTGATTTTTCAGTTGGAACCGAGTCCGAGATCTGGATGTCGAAACAGACTCCGACCGTAAAAATTTTTTCCGGGGCGGAATTTCTGCCGTAAAGTCCTTTGAGGAATCTGTCGTAGAATCCTTTTCCCCGGCCGAGCCTTTCGCCTGCGGCGGAGAATGCGCGTCCCGGCACAAGTACAAGAATTCCGCCGCCGCTGTTTTCGCATTTGAATTCTTCCAGTTTTTCGGACGGCTCAAGAATTCCGAAGCTTCCGCGTTCCGTCTGCCGGTCAAGGTCATCAATGTAGAAGAAATTCATCAGATTTGTGCCTGGAACAATCCTCGGAACCGCGGTTCTTTTTCCGTCCGCCGCGGCCGTGCCGATCAGCGGAGAAATGTCCGGCTCGTCAAAAAGCGGCATATAAGCCAGAATTGTCCGAGAATTTTTGAATTCTGGTGAATTGATGATGTGTTCGCAGATTTTTTTCGAGGCTGATTCCGCCTCTCCTGTCTTTATGAATTGCCGTATTTTTTCAGATGCGATTTTGCGGAGTTCCTGTTTTGTCATTTCCGTTTTCTTTTTTGCCGGAGTTTACAACGGACGGAATAAATCCGCGGAATTCCGGTTAAAATAAAAAAGTCCGGAAAAACCGGACTTTAGCGGCTGCTGCAGGTTTTGAACCTGCGACACATGGATTAACAGTCCATTGCTCTACCAGCTGAGCTAAGCAACCATCAGTTCATCTCTGAACGTGAGTAACAGAATATTGAAAAATCATTTTTATGTCAATATCTGCGGTATGAATAAAAGCAAATTTTACCGGACAAAGCTTTTCCGGGCGCAGATTATGTTCAGAAATATCCCCGATTTTTTGTGCGCCGGCGATATTCTAAAATGTCCTCACAATCTGGAGGTTTCTGATGTTGTTGGATAAAATAAAATTCTGTTCCGTTAGGCTTTTTGCGGCCGCCGTGCTTTTTTCCGGATTTGCGGCCCGGCTTTCTGCTCTTCCTGCAAAAAAATATGTCACCCAGAACGAAGACGGAAGCATTTCGGTTTTTAACATTGACGATGACAAGGTTTCTGTAAAATACAATCAGAGGGTTGACGGATTCAGGAATGTGACGGTGATTTACGGCGACAAGGTGAAAAAGCAGAATCCCGTCACCGTTGATTTGTCGGACTTTGGAGGAAAGGAAATTCTTGTGAATTTTTCCTGCGAGATGAAAATCGAGGATTCCACCGGCGCGGAAAATGATATTATATGGATGATAAATGAAGTCAGCGCGGATTTTCCGAAGCTTTCCGAGGAGAAATTCAAGTCAGGCGAATGGAAGAAAATTTCCGGCTCGGCGATGCTTTCACTCTCCCAGAAAAAACAGTTCTATCTCAGTTCGTTCGGGCTTGCCAAGGAGAATCTTGTTTTTTATATAAAGGATTTTGAAATGAAAATTGAAGGCGACAACCTTATGGGAAAAACGGTTGAGCTTAAAAAATGGCTCGAAGTTCCGTCGCTGCAGCAGGCGTACAGTCCTTATTTTGATTATTTCGGAATTGCGGTTGAGTACAATGAGCTTAATTCTCCGTCCGTCATGAAAGGTCTGAAATATCACGCCGGTTCGGTTACCATGGGAAATGATTTGAAGCCCGACTTCCTTTTTAACTGGAAAAAGCCTTTGTCATCTGCGCTGGAGGATTTTGTGGCGGAGGACGGAAAATCCTACAAGGTTCCAAAGGGAATGCCGGATTTCAAGAATCTTCCTATGATTCTTGAGCTTGCCAAGGACAATGGGCTGAAAATCCGCGGACATGTGCTTGTGTGGCATGAGCAGACGCCCGCCTGGTTCTTCAATGAGAACTATAAGTCCGGGGCAAAAGCCGTTCTTACCGACCGGGACACGATGAATGCCCGGCTTGAGTGGTACATAAAATCCGTCCTTGAGTATGTCCGTGACTGGGAAATCCGGAGAAACGGCGGGGAGCATATTATAACAGTCTGGGATGTGGTGAATGAAGCTTGCGCCGACAATGCGACCGAGACTCGCTGGCTCCGGGAGAACAGTTCCTGGTTCAAAATTTTCGGAGATGAGTCTTATATCGTGAATGCGTTCCGTTATGCGAACAGATATGCTCCGGCGGATGTCCTTCTCGCATATAATGATTACGGATGCTACGGCGGCTCCAATCTTTCGACCGGAGGAAAGACAAATGCTGTTCTCCGTGTTATTGATGCGGTTCAGTCCGCGCCTGATGCGAGGCTTGATGTTGTGGGTATGCAGTCTCATGTTGGAATGAATTATCCTGCCGTCACCGGAACAGACAGCTACGAGACTGCGCTCAGAAAATTTCTGGCGAAGGGTGTGGATGTCCAGGTGACCGAACTTGACATAGCCAACGGAGACAGGCCGTATAATTCCATCGCGCTTAGGGAAAAATACCATGAATATTTTGATATGTTCCTTCGCAACCGCAAGACCGCCGGCCAGAACGGAATTTCAGGAGTCACAATCTGGGGACTCCGTGATGAGGCGACCTGGCTGAACTTTCAGAAACAGTACAAGGGAAAGCCGCAGTTTCCGCTGCTTTTCCAGGGCGAAGACTACAGGTGCAAACCTGCGTTTTTCGGTGTTCTCGACGCAGCTCAGAATATGACGGACAAAGACACCGCGAAATAGAATTTTGTTTGCGGCGGAATGTTGCCGACATCATCTTTTTTCCTTATACTGACTGCATGTCCTACGAAGTTACAGCTACAAGAAGACGGCCGCAGCATTTTGATGACCTTATCGGTCAGGAATTTGTTGCGGAAACGTTAAAAAATTCAATAAAGTCAGGGAAAATTGCCCACGCGTATCTTTTTTCAGGACCGCGCGGCTGCGGAAAAACTTCGACTGCGCGTATCCTGGCGAAGGCGCTCAACTGTCAGAACGGACCGACCGACTGTCCGTGCGGAGAATGTTCAAACTGCCGCGAAATCACCAAAGGTTCAAGCCTTGACGTAATAGAGATAGACGGTGCATCCAATACGAGCGTGGAGAATATCAGGCAGATAAAGGATGAGGTTCTTTTTCCGCCGAACAGCTGCCGCTACAAAATATATATAATCGATGAAGTCCACATGCTTTCTACAAGCGCGTTCAATGCCCTGCTCAAAACGATAGAGGAGCCGCCACCGTATGTGATTTTTATTTTCGCGACCACGGAGCTCCAGAAAGTTCCTGCGACAATAAAAAGCCGCTGTCAGCAGTTCAACTTCAGGCTTGTCGCTGTAGAAAAGATAAAGGAAAGTCTGGCGCAGGCGGCTTCGGAGCTTGGAATTCTTGCCGACGATGAGGCCCTTTTTTGGATTGCACGGGAATCCACCGGCTCGATGCGCGACGCCTATACGCTTTTTGATCAGGTTGTCGCATTCAGTGACGGCCATGTCACATACGATGGAATCCGTGACAAGCTCGGCCTTGTCGGAGTTGACCGTCTGAATTCGATTTTTGATGAGTGTGCCGCCGGAAATACGGACAAAGTGATTCTCCTTGCGGACAGTTTTCTTCAGAGCGGAATTTCGATAGAACAGTTTGTCTCAAATTGCGCCGACTATCTGCGTAGCCTTATGCTGATAAAAAGCGGTGTCACCAGAGAGTCGCTGCTTGGAAATCTGCCCGATCGTTACAGCAGGAATGTTCTTGCCGCATGGAATTCCGTTCAGATTGAGCGCGCGCTGTCTCTTTTTCTTCAGCTTTACCGCGACATCCGGTATTCGCTTTCGCCACGCTATGAGCTTGAGCTCGCTTTTTCAAGACTGTGCTGGCTTTCGGAATATGTATCTCAGGCCGAGGTGAAAAAAGCCGTTGACGCGGCGCATAATCTTCTTATGGGAACCGGAGGAAATGCCTCCTCCGATGTGAAAAATGAGCCGTCTGTTTCTGCATCCGCCGCCGTACCGGAACAACAGAATTCTTCCGTCCCGAAGAATTCTGCCGGAACAGGAAGTTCTGCCGCATCTGCTGGAATTCCTCCGGGGCTTCCGCAGTTTTCGATGCTTTCCGAACTGAACAGAAACGGAGACAACGCTTCGGGAGCTGAGCCAAGCCCTTTTCATGAAGGCGGACCACTGCCGCCGGAAAAATCAGTGGTGCAGGGACTGGTCCGTTCTGCCGGCGCGGAATTTGAAGATGCCGCCGCGCAGGATTCTTCCGCTGAGGATGGATGGGCTGATACCGAAGTTCCTCCCGACGGTGGTTATCCTGACCCGGATGTTTATGAGATGCTTCCCGATACTGCGGATTCTGCCGGCGGGGAAGGGGACACGGCCCCGCAGCTTGAGGAATTCATCATGACTGCCGGCGGACGGAAAATATCTGTCGCGCAGCTGCGCGGTTCGGTTACGGCCGGACTTTCGCTCAATGACGGATTCACCGCGTCAGCTTTGGACAAGACATCCCGATGGACGGTGGAAGGTGATTCGGTTTCAACGGAACTGACTTCATCCTATGAATTCTCCCTGATTCAGAAGAAAATTCCGGTTGTAAGCGCGGAAATTTCAAAAATATGCGGCCGTCCTATGTCGTTCAGCGTGTCGCTTGCGGCGGATAAAGCTGCCGGAACGGAAAATACCGTTCAGATTCCGCCGCAGGTTCAGCTTCTGTGCAACGTGTTCAAGGGAACAATTGTCAGCGGCAGGAGATGACGGATGTGTGTTTCAGGGCGCTTGCACCGTTTTTTCAGCTTTGATTTTCAGCTTTGAATTGAATTTTTATTCACAAGTTTGCGTCGCGAACTTTATTTGAGCTTTTATAGACAATATCAGGAGTTATTTATGGCAAATAAATTTGAAATCGGACAGCCTGTTGAGACTTCCGTGGTCGCGGTTACGGACACAACCGTTTTCCTTGATCTGAATGCGAAGAGCGAGGGTGTTCTTGACCGTGCTGAGCTTGCCGACGAGAACGGAAATGTCAGCGTGAAGGAAGGAGACCGGATAAAGGTTTTCTTTGCCGGCGAGGTGAACGGGGAAATGCGTTTTACGACGAAAATTTCCGGAGGAAAGGCTGACAGAACGATGATAGAGAACGCCTGGAAAAACGGAATTCCTGTTGAAGGCCATGTGGAGTCTGAGATAAAAGGCGGATTCGATGTGAAAATCGGCGGTATCCGTGCATTCTGCCCTTATTCTCAGATGGGATTCAGGAAAAAAGAGGAGCCGGCGTTTTATGTCGGAAAGAATCTGACTTTTATCATCCAGGAATACAGGGAAAACGGCAGAAACATTCTTGTGTCAAACCGTGCGGTCGGCGAGAACGAATACAATGCGCATCTTGCAAAGCTTGCCGCCGAAATAACAGAAGGTTCTGTGGTCGCCGGAAAGGTCGAGTCAATCCAGAAATTCGGAGCATTCGTTGATGTTCAGGGATTCCGCGCTCTGCTTCCCGCGTCCGAGCTTTCTTTTAGTCATGTTGACGATGTGGCTTCGGTTGTGAGCGAGGGGCAGGAACTCAGTCTCAAGGTGATAAAGACGGACTGGAAGAACGGACGTGTCACCCTGAGCCTGAAGGCGATGCTTGAGGATCCGTGGGAGACCGCCGCAGAGAATTTTCCGGCAGGAACGAAAGTAGACGGAACGGTCAGCAGAATTGCTGATTTCGGGCTTTTCGTGAATCTTGCGCCTGGAATTGACGGACTGCTTCATGTCTCGGAACTTGGCGGACTGAACAGGAATTCCAACCTCAGAAAAATCTATTCACCCGGACAGAAAATTTCAGTGGTCGTAAAAGACGTGGACACCGGCGAGAGACGTATTTCCCTGAAGCCAGCCTCGTCAGCGGAGCAGGAAGACACAGCGGTGGCATATCTGTCAACGCAGAAAGATGACGGAGAGACATACAATCCGTTTGCCGCGCTTCTGAAGAAAAAGTAGATCTTATTTGAACAGGAATCACCGGAAAAGGCATGGACTTCCGGTGATTCTGTGCATTTATTTTTTTATTGCATATTTGTCTGTTAGGGTTCAGTTGATTCCGGTTAAAAAACAAAAACCACTCATTTCTGAGTGGTCTGCTATAGCGGGGGTAGGACTCGAACCTACGGCCTCCGGGTTATGAGCCCGACGAGCTGCCAACTGCTCTACCCCGCGTCGTGTTGAAGTATAATAATGTGTTGTTCCTGTAATGTCAAGCGTTCGGCGACGGAATTCTTAAAAAATATTATCATTGCGGATTGTCCAGCAGACGGGGCGATGGACGCGTTTTTTTGTCTGTCGCCTGAGAATTTATTCGGAATCCAGAACCGTTTTTGTGCCGAGATACTTGACCCTGCATTCAATTGCCGAAAAGAGCACGACTGCGGCCGAGAACCATCGGAATCCGTTGTTGAATCCGGCGAAGAAGTCATAGAATCCGTGAATCAGCACCGCCGTGACAAGGCATGAGAGTCTGTTTTTTCTTTCTTTCCTTGCAAAGACAAAGATTCCGCAGATTCCTGTACATGCCGCATGGATTATGTCTGTCGAGAAAATCCTCAGAAAAATCTGCGAATACAGAAGCTGTGCGCCTCTTGCCGCCGCCGACTGAAGGTGGTCAAGAAAATAGACTGTCGATTCAAAGCACCCCAATGTAAGGCCGGAAAAAAGTGAAAGCAGGAAAAAACTGATAAGCGTGCCGTTTTTGTGCGGAATGGGCAGCAGGCATACGGTTTTTATGGCTTCCTCGACCAATCCGTAAAGAAGCAGCGATTTTAGAAGCGTGTAAAGAAGCGGTGAATTCTGTTCCAGAAATCTGATGTCCGGAACAAGAAATTGTATTACTGAAATCGGCAGGACTGCGGCGAGTCCCATCAACGCTGCGACAAAAAGATGTGACGCCCTGAGTCTGAATCCGAGCAGGAACACCGGGAAACAGAGGAGCAAAGGAATAAAGCAGAACAGAAAACCCATTCCATGAGCATAACGCAATAGTTGGACTTTTACAATTACAGATGATATACTGCCGGAATGAAAAATTCGGTGATTCTGTTGGGATGCAAACATTCAGGCAAGACGACGCAAGGAAGCCGGCTTGCGCTTCAGTCCGGGCGCATTTTTATAGATACGGATGATTTGATTCAGGAAATTTGCGGCCTCACACCGCGTGAGCTTTATGTGAAGGACGGTGTTTCCGGATTCATGCTTGCTGAGGAGAAAGCCGCCGAAACAGCTGCCGCGCGTGCTGATTCGGCCGGAGGAGCTGTAATCGCCACCGGCGGCGGAATCTGCGACAATCCTCCGGCCTTAAATGCGCTCAGGGGGCATGGAGTTTTTGCTTTTCTAAAAGTTGATGTGAATTTTTCTGTTGAAAGGATTATGCGTAAAGTCACGGAGCCGGAACCTGGTAAATTTGAAGGTGTTCCGGCCTTTGTCCTGGCTAAAAATCCGTCCTCCATGAAAGAGATACGGATGTTTCTGAAGGAAAATTTTGTCTCAAGATACGCGCTGTATCAGGACATTTCCGATATTACGGTTGAGCTTGACAATGCGCCGAGAGCGGAGAATTTCCGGCGCATTGTTGCCGCATTGTCCGGCTGTATCTAGCGGCAGTCTCCGTCGCAACCGCAGTTTCCGTCACAGTCGCCGCCGCATCCTCCGCAGCCCTGAGACATCGCTTTCAGCTCATCTTCCGTTGCGTCCCGGACATCGACTACCTCAACATCAAAATGAAGGTTCTTTCCGGCAAGCTCGTGGTTTCCGTCGATTTTGACGTTGCCTTCAGAAACTTCTATTACGCGGACAATCGAAACGCCTTCCGGAGTCTGCACCTGAAATTTCATTCCTGGCACAATCTCTTCCTCTGTTTCGAATTTGTCGCGAGGAATATCCATTATAAGCTTGTCATCGAATTTCCCGTAGCCTTCCTCCGGATTTATCGTGACGCTGAATTTGTCGCCGGGTTTCTTGTTTTCGAGCGCTTTCTCCAGGCCGGAAATCAGAATTCCGTTGCCATGGATGTACTCAAGCGGCTGCCCGTTCTGAGACGAGTCGATTGTCGCTCCGTCGTCGCCTTTCAGTGTGTAATGGATTGAGACCATTTTGTCCTTTGAGATGTTCATTTTTCCTCCGTTTTTATTGCTGTCAGAAGTCCATTCCGGCGTAATTCTGTGCGTTGTCCTGGACTACTTCGGTTACCTCGGGACAGGCATCTTTCAGATACCGCTCGATTCCCATCTTCAGTGTCATAAGCGCCATCGGACAACTTCCGCAGGCGCCAACCAGATTCAGATGAACACGTTTCTGCTCATCTATTCCCACATATTCCATGTCCCCTCCGTCTGCCTGAAGCTGCGGGCGGAACATATCAATGGCTTCTTTTACAGTCTCTTCAAGTGTCTTTGCCAAGTCTGACATGAATACTCCTATTATATACTATATAATAAGAAGAATACAAAAAAAAATATCAAAATTCTATACGGGAAAAGCAAAAACAAGAAGAAAGAATAAAAAAATAAATTGACATTTACTGAATGTCAAAATCTTATTGATTCTATCATAACATCAGTTCGATTGACAATGGGCAGATGCCTGATCATCGAAGGTTTTATGTATAAAAACAGGTTTAACGGGAGAAATAATGTCGCAGGTGTGAATATCGCGCGGATCAGGAAATCTAAAGTTCCCAGAATGTCACAGCGCGCCCTTGCTGAAGCCCTGCAGCTGATTGATCATGATGTGGACAAGAACGCCGTTCAGAAGATGGAATCCGGTGAACGTTTCATAAATGACATAGAACTTTGTGCGATTGCAAAGGTTCTTGATGTGAGCTACGAGGAGCTCCTTGCCGGAGATGTTTATTCTGACAGTCCGGAAGAAAATGAGCTGACCGGGATTGCGGCGGAGGATTCCGGCAGCTACAGCTGAGATTCTCTTTATGGGAGAACCGGTTGTCTGCCGGAATTTGTTTTGGAGCCTGCCGGATTTTCAGCCGAGAGTCTCCAGTTTCCTGTTCAGTTCAATCATTTTTGCGTGCAGATAATGATCCACCGTCTGCCGCTCAAGAATTCCAAGCGGTTTTCCGTCCGGATCAACGACAGGAACAGAATCCGTGTCGTTGTCCTCAAAAAGGCGGTACACGTCAGGAAGCGGTGTCGCCGGCGTACAGGTCACGGCCGGTCTGTCCATTATGTCCATCGCAAGCATGGTCTCCGCAAAGTCCCCGATCTGCATGACTTCTTTCAGGTGCTCAAGCGTTATTATTCCGGCAAGTTTTCCGTCTGTCATGCTTTTTACAACGTAATTCAGGTTCGGCTGCCTGCTGAATGAATCAAGGATTGTGTGAATCTGGTCGTTCTCGCTGACAATTGACGGCGAGTCCGCGCGGCACACATTTATTCCTGCGGAGGTCACGTCTCCGGCCTTTGCGGTTTTTCTGATGTCCTCGACCGTGACGTTCAGTCCGCATTCTCCGGCTTTCGTGACTCCGACTTTGACGCAGATCGGACCTATCAGCTGGACAATGAATGTTGTTGCTGTGATTATCAGAAGAATCTGCGGCCCGATGGAATCCGGAAAGTCATTTCCTGCGGCAATCGAAAGACCGATTGCGACGCCGGCCTGACTGAGCAGACAGAACGGAAGGTATTTCCGGACTGTAGCCGGTGCCTTTGTCAGCCATGCGCCGAATGTCGCGCCGATTGATTTTCCTACGGTTCTGCCTAGCACATACAGAACCGCTATCAGGCCGAGGAACGGCGTTATTATCCAGATGTTCAGTTTCGCGCCGACAAGCACGAAGAAAAGGACATATACAGGCGGAGTGAATTTCGATACGAGTGAGAATACTGACTTTGTTTTTGCGGGAGCGAAATTCACCATGAAAAATCCCAGCGACATCGCGGCAAGGATGTTGTCAAAGCCGAAACGCTCGCAGATTCCTGTGCAGAGGAAAAGACTTCCGAGCGCGAATGAGAGAATTCTTCCCTCGTCATTCGGGAGCTTGCGCAGAATCAGGCTGAGAACAAAGCCGGATGCTCCTCCGATTATAATCGAACCGAAAATGTCGCGCGCGATGTTAAGAAGCTGCTGCCAGAACGACAGGACGTGACCGCCGAGGAGCGGCGCTGCTATTGTAGATGCGACCGTGTACAGAATCAGGGCGACAGCATCGTCCATCGCGACAATTCCGTATATTGTTGTGGTCAGCGGGCCGCGGGTTCTGTATTCCGCAAGAACATCGGTCGTGGCGGCCGGAGCCGTAGCCGAACAGATTGCGCCGAGAATCAGTCCGATTGAAAGCGACTGGTTCCAGTTTTTGGTGAACGCATAGAAAACCGCAGTGACGGCGATTCCGACTATTATCGCCGGGGTTATCGACTCGAACAGAAGAATGCTCACGAACTGTTTTCCGTATTTTCTGATTGTTCCGGCTTTCAGCTCGCCGCCGACAAGAAATCCTATCATCGAAAGCGCGACCGTGCTTACCGGATTGAGCGCCTGGATTACGGACGGCTCAAGAATATGAAAACCTGAAGAGCCGACAAGAATTCCTATGACGATGTAACCGACCACCTGCGGAATTCTGAGCTTCTGGAAAATCCAGCCTCCGAACGCGCCGAGAAACATGATTATTCCCAGCAGAAGCACAAACATTCCCGCCTGCAGCTGCGTAAAGTGGAAGACCTGCGGCAGAATTTCAGCTAAAGGATCCTGCATGATAAAAACGGGAAATTCTCCTGGCGGACAATTTCCCTTCCTCCAAAATTGATAAAATTCATCCCTGAAAAACGCCGTTTCCGGAGATGTCTAAAGTATTTTCTCTATTGTATCCCTGAATCCGCTGTCTGAATTCTCATTGTAGAGCCATCCGTACATAGCCGCAGCGGAGACAAGTTTTCTGCCGTAACCGCGTGTTTCCGAATAGGGAACTGTCTCCAGAAAAATGTCCGCCGGCATATTTTTTTTGCGTCCGAATCCTGATGTGGAGCTTTGGAGCCAGCGGCGGACTCTTGTGATTCCTGCGTTGTAGGAGAAGAATGCCAGCATCACGGAGCCGTCGCATCTTTTAATCAGGTCGGCAAGATAAAATGTTCCGAACCAGATGTTTGTTTCCGGATCAGTCAGGGAATAATTCTCGATTCTGAGCCTGCGCGCAATGTCTCCGCCTGTCAGTTCCATCAGTTGCGTCAGTCCGGTTGCTCCTGCATGGCTTACGGCATCCGGATCAAAAAAACTTTCGCTTCTGATCAGGGAAAAAATCACGGAATCAGTAATATCATATTTTCGGGAATATGTATCTACAAATTCCTGATAATTTTTAGGATAAAGCAGCTTCATCTCCCTGTCCGTCATGTTTCCCGAATAGAAAAACGGAGTCCGGCTGATAATCCGGAGGCTTCTGGTCATGTAGTCATCATTTCCGGATGATATTTTGTTCAGAAAAGCGGAAAGGGAAGCGGCTGTTTCCTGCGGAATTCCTTTTCTGTAAAGATTCTGCCATTCTTCAAAAATCAGCTCCGGAAAACCGAAATGTGAATATCCGGAAAGCAGTTTCTCTGCCGCCGCGTCATATTCATCATTTTCTCCCGGAAAAGCTCCGGAGCAGGCGGAAAGCACGTTCCCAAGTTCCGCTCCGGCAAGGTTCAGGTGATAGGCCGCAAGAATTCTGTAATACGGCTCGGAGCCGCTTCTGCAGGCGCGGCGGAAAAGCTCTTCCTGGAGACTCTGGCTTTCCTGTATGGTGACGGTTCCAGTCTGGAGCAGCCGGGCGTAAATATACGCGAACTGCGCCGATGTCCGGTCGGACGCATAACCTTCCGTAGCGCGCAGGACTTTAAGTATGTCGCTCCATTTTCCGTTCTCAATCAGATATGACAGCAGCGAGTCAAAGAAGTCGTCAAAATATTCCGGATCCGTCCATGTTTTTGCAACGGACTCTATTTCCGCGACGGTTTTTCCCGGCGCATATTCAAGCCTGTTGTCAAGAAGATACCAGAGCGCGTTGTCCTTTGTCTTTGCGTCCGGGGCTGTTTCCGCCGCGCCGTAAAAGCACTGTTCCGCCTGAATATAATGAACCGAAGTTTTTGAGAAAAGCCGCCCGGCATAGAATCTGAAGTAAAATTCCGTCGGCTGCCCGGAGAATTCGTCCGCAAGCGAAAGCATCATCTGCGCATTCTCCGAAAATTCCGATGAGCCGTACAAGAACGCCTTTCCCAGATCGGAGGCAATCTGCGGAACTGCGAATTCTGAATGTTCCCTCAGCAGAGGAATTATGTCTCCGGCGAATTCGGCTGTGAACGTGTAGTTTCTTCTGTATGATTCGAGTCTGAAAGATATGATTCTTTCAAGTTCGTGACCGACTCCTCCGCCTTCCGTCACGCTGAAATCCCGGAAGAATTCATAATGTTCGGATGAGAGCGGCCGTCCAAGAACCCATTCCGCAATTGAATTTTCAGGAACGGCTCCGCCCTGCTTCAAAATGGATTTGAACCTGAGGAGAACCAGTCTGTTCGGGGAGTCTGCCGTACTGATTTCAGATGTTGCCGTTATTAGCCTGCCGAATTCTCCAGCCGGAAAATAAACTTCCGCGGCTTTAAGAAGCGCGTCTCCGTCTCTGTAGCTTTGGACCAGCGAGTCCGCGGCATGAAGCTTCTGCTCCAAGGTCCCGAATTCTGTCAGTTTTTCGGCGCTTCTGCGGGCGCAGTAGTATGTCCCTTCCTTCGCGCATTTTATAAAATGAGTACGTGCCTCGTTCTTTCTGCCATCTTCCAGTTTTCTCAGTCCGGCAAAGTATTCACCGTCACGGCCGAATTCTCCGGCTGAACCCGCGCCGCACGAAACCGTCACGTTGAAGAATATGAGAAAAATCAGCAGCAGCGGGGCGTGTTTTGCGCGTGCGGAATTCAATTCGCTTTATTCCGCCGGGATATTTATTGTGGTTCCCGAAATGATGTAGTCGGGATCCTTTATGTTGTTGTAACGCGCGATTCTGTGGTAACGCCATGGATTTTTGTAGTAGGTGTCCGCAATATCCCAGAGCGTGTCGCCCCATTTTATCTTGTAGACAATATCCTTGGTTTCCTCAGGAATTACAACCGGTTTTTCCGGAGCGACATCTTCGGCTTCCTCGATGACAATGACTTCATCTTCTTTTGCCTTGGGAACAGGCTCCGGTTCAGGAATTTCGGCCGGCTTTTCCGGAACGGGTTTGCTTTCTGCGATTTCAGTTTCCGTCTTGCCGCGTGACTTTGATGAAATCAGGTTGTATTTTGACGGAATGATGAAAAGCACAAGAAGCGTCGCGATTATGCAGATTATCGCGCAGATTACGCAGATTATCACCGGAGTTTTTGTCTTTTTCTTTATATTTTCGGAATCCGACGAGTCGCCCATTTCGGTCTCTTTGTCGTAAAGTCCTGTAAAACTTATTCCTCCGGCGGAAGAATTTGCGGCCGGGGCGGAATCTGTATTTGTGTCGTCGAAATTGAAGAAATTATCGCTGTAGCTCAAGTCCGCGGAATTGTCCGGCTGCACGTCCTCGGATTTGTCTTCCGGCAGGCTTATGTCGTCCAGCTCGAGACCTTCCGTGGTGAATTCCGTGTCGTCAAAGTCCGGAAGTCCATCGTCCTCAGCTGCTTCCGGCTCCGCGGCCGTATGTTGTTCCTGTGACACGATTGTGCTGTCGTCAAAATCGGGAAGAGCGAATGTTTCGTCCTGAGCAGATTTCTCTTCTGGGGCGTCACCGGCCGCGCTCTCATCAATGGAATTCTGTGGCTCTCCGTCCGGAACCGAGAATTCGTTGTCGTCAAAATCGGGCAGGTCGTCAGGAAGAAGAGCTTCGTCCTCAGGAACTGATGTCTCGCCGGCAAAGTCGTCCGGAATTTCATCCGTGACGGAAACTGAAAAATCGTCCGCTGCGCCGTCCGTAGGCTCGTCCCCGGCAAGGACATCCGCCGGAGCGTCAAAGCCGGGCAGGCTGTCCGCGGCAAGCGTCTCATCTGATGCCGGAGTCTCCTGCGGAACGTTGTTTCCGAGGCTCATCGCCGCCGCAAGAAGACCTCCGCTTTTTTTGGGAGGAACTGAATTCTCGTCCTGAGCAGATTTCTCTTCCGGGGCGTCACCGGCTGCGCTCTCATCAATGGAATTCTGTGGCTCTCCGTCCGGAACCGAGAATTCGTTGTCGTCAAAATCGGGCAGGTCGTCTGGAAGAAGGGCTTCGTCCTCAGGAACTGATGTCTCGCCGGAGAAGTCGTCCGGAATTTCATCCGTGACGGGAACTGAAAAATCGTCCGCTGCGCCGTCCGTAGGCTCGTCCCCGGCAAGAACATCCGCCGGAGCGTCAAAGCCGGGCAGACTGTCCGCGGCAAGCGTCTCATCTGAGGCCGGAGTTTCCTGCGGAACGTTGTTTCCGAGGCTCATCGCCGCCGCAAGAAGTCCTCCGCTTTTTTTGGGAGGAACTTCGGGGGAGTCCGCTTCGGATATTTTATATGAATCAGGGACAAGCCGTTCTTCAAGGGTTCTGGAGACCAGCGTTATCGAGGACTTGCTCTGCGCGCCTGTTTCCGTATCTACTATTTTGGCTGAAAGTTTGTTGTCCTTGTCCAGGGAGACCGTAAAAGTTATGTCCGGCTCGCCGTTCGGATGCTCCAGAAGATTGTCAATCTGCAGGGTATCGACATATTCTGCATCATCTATTTTTCCTGTGTCTGACCGGTATAAATCGACCATAATCCGTGTCTGGTTGTTATGGGCGGTCGTCAGATCCAGCGTCTTCTCCTGAACTGCGCCTTCTTCCAGCACGGGATAGAAAGAGCCGTCGGCAAGCTTTATACCAATCGTTTTCATAGGCGTTTCCTGTTTCCTCTTTTAAATAAGGTATCGGTCTTGTTGTTTCGTGTCAACGCGCGGAATACGGTTGCGCATAAAAAATCCGCGGTGAACGCAGACTTATTATCGGCAGTTCCGCGGATTTGATTATGAACATCTTTTAAAACCGGTGTTTCCGGGCGAAGGAAATTTATTTTCCAGTAATATGGCCGGCCGAGGCAATCCGACTTTATGATTTGAATTCTGTTCCTGTGTCCCTGCATAGCAGTTGGACTGCCTGGCGTCCGGTGTAGACTGCAATCGGAAGTCCGCCCGGCATGAGAATTCTCTGTCCGGCAAAGTATGTTCCTTTTATTCCTTTTGCGGTCTGCGGATAGTTCAGCTGCGCGCCGCCCTTTCCCCAGACGCTCATCCAGGAACCTTCGTGTGAGCCGCAGTATCTTTCATAAGTGCATGGTGTCGCCACGTCAATCACCTCAAGACATTCCTTTATCTGCGGAATGAATTCCGAGGCGGTCTCCACAAAAAGCCGTCCCAGCTCGTCCTTTTTCTGACGGTATGTTCCGTCTTCCTTAGCCTTTTTCCAGAAATCATAGCTTGCTCCGAGCAGAAGGCAGGTCAGTGACGTTCCGCCTTCCGGAGCATGATTGCTGTATGCCGCATAGTTGTTTATTCTAAGCTCTGTCCAGGAATTTCCGGCGAATTCAAACGGTTTTTTGAGCGGAAAAATCATCGAGCAGGGAAGGTGGGAAAGGTCGGCCCTGACTCCTGCGGAAATAAAGATGTTCTGTTCCGTCACCGCCTTGGAGCGCATTTTCCGTGCCCAGCGGACATTGACTGGAGCGTCAAAAAGCGTGTCGATGGCGCGCCGTGTGTCCTGTGTGACTATAACCGCATCTGCCGGAATTATTCCGTCCTTTGTCTTTACGCCTCTGGTGATTCCGTTTTCCGTTATGACTTTTTCGGCCTTTGTCCTGTAGAGAATTTTTCCTCCGCAGGAGATGAATGTGTCGAGCATATTCTGCGCCATTCTGACTGAACCGCCGGCCGGATAGCCGCAGTCTCCACTTGCGAATGAGCCGAGCGTGTATATCAGCGAGGTTGCGTTGTATCTGTAGCCGATTGCGCTTTTCAGAAGATGCCGTATATTTTTGTTTTTGAACCGGTCTACGTATTCCATATAGGAGACATTTGTCAGCTCAAGGCAGCGGATGCCGGCAGGAATCATTTTTATAAGTTCCGGGAGCGAAGGATGCGTATGGTGTTTTGTTTTTAGTCCGGGAATGTCGTTCACCGGAAGATGTATGTAGGTGAACAGCTTTATGTCGCGGCAGAGGCGCCTTATCATTTTTTTGTCCTCCGGCGCATATTCCGTAAGGTGGCGGCGCAATTTGTCAACATCGCGGTACATATACAGCCTGTCGTCTCCGTCAATCAGCGTATAGTACGGATCCCGGTTCTCTATCGGATTGTTTTCCTTTAGAGCGCCGGTTTCCCTCCACACCCTGTTCAGCACGAGCTTGGGCGACGAGCCGGTGAGCCAGTGCATTCCGCCTTCAAAAAAGTAACCTTTCCTGCTCCATCCGGTGGAAAGCCCGCCGAAAGTTGAATGTTGTTCAAGAATTGTAACATCAAAACCGCTTTTTGCGGCATAAACACCGGCGGAAAGACCGGAAATTCCGCCGCCGATAATCAGAACCTTTTTATTTTCATCTGTCATTGTCCGTCTATTCTATCATAAAAGGACGGACTTCGCATTAGAATTTTCCTTTTCCGAGGTCAAAAAGAATTTTCACCGCGGTGACCGGCCTGTCTCCGTCGGTCCAGGTGATGTAAGGCCCCATGCTGACAGAAAATTCGTCAATCGGTGAATATTTCAGCATTGCGGAGGCTGTTCCGCTCGTGCTGTCAAAATTCATCATGGCAAAGACGGTAGCCGAAAGGTCCGAGGTGAATATTTTTCCGAACGATGCGCTTGCCGCAAGGTTGCTTCCGCGTGTGGCCTTGATTTCTGTCAGCAGGCCGTCCGCGGCGGAAATATATGTCTCCTGTCCGTTGTAGTAATACTGTGCCGCAAGCGTGATTTTGGGATTTTTCCAGTAGCGCATGAATCCGGCTGTCGCCTGAAAAACCATCTCCCTTGTTCCGCCGTAAGATTCCGCCCACTGGTCGTCCTTCGCATTGTCCTTGCCGAATGCCGCCACTCCTTCCGCAAAAATTCCGATGTTGCGGAATATTGTTCCTGTCGCAGTGAGCATAAGCCTGGGCGATTTCTTGTATTTATACCATCCGCCAAGCCCGAATTCCCATCCGCCAAGAACTATGTCTCCCTTGAGCGCAAGCGCCGTGTTCCTGATGTATGAACCGACTCCGTATTCCGTAAAATTGAAGCTGTTGTCCGGAATTATATACGCCCAGACTGCATTTTGCGTGCCTGGAAAGACGAACTGCGCGCGCAGCGCGAGCGGACCTTCAACCTGTTCCGCGGGATTTTCCGGATCTATCGCCGTAAGGTTTATTACATCCGCCGGGCTGAAGAAATATCCGGTTCCCCAGGTCACCGTCTGTTTTCCGAATCTGAACGCGGCGTAGTCTCCGGCGTTGAAATCTGAAAAAAGCTCCTTTATATAGAACAGATTCTGAAATTCAAATTCTGACGGCGAGATTACGACATTTGCTCCGGAATCCTTGGCCGAGATGAGCATTGCGGTGCTCTGAGTCGTATACGGATAGTGGATTCCGCTCTTCATGTACAGTCGCAGGTTCTCCGACGGACGCGCGTCAACCGTAAGCTGGGCATCCGCCTTGGGAACAAGGAGCGTGTCATGCAGGGAGTCTCCGAACGTCTTTCCGTCCCTGAACGGGGTGACAGAGGCAAGCGAAAGGTCAAAGTTTCCCCCGATTTTTACGGAGCCTGTTCTGAACAGAATTCCTTGACCAAGCTCATCCTCCGGAGTTCCGGAAGTCTCTTCCGCGGAAGACTCAAGCTCCACGATTCCGTCATCGGTAAAAAAATCACCGTCCGCCGCTCCGAACAGCTCGTCATCGCTTTGGGCCGAAATCAGCGCCGGCACAAAAAGCGCGATAATAAGTGCCGCTGTAGTTTTTCTCATAAAATCAGTTCAATCCCTCAAGATATGCTTTTGTGAAAATTCTGTCCGGAAGAGGATCGAATTTCAGGTCGGATACAATCTGAGTCGTCTGCTCGCCGGGATTCAGGTCGTCTCTCATTATGCTCTGATAGCCGACATATCCTTTTTCGGTTTTCGCGTATTTCGGAATAAGGATTGTGCGCATCAGTCTGCCCGAAGCCGAATAGTCGCAGCGTTTCAGGAGCAGAGGAATGTCCTTCCTTATAAAAAGCTCGGATATTTCATAAGATGGGGAATTTGTCGTCGCTTCTATCTTTACCGCCCAGACCTGATATTTTCCGAGAGTCTCCTCCCTGAATTCGGTGACCTTGTAGTTGCGTCGCCAGTGGTTGTCCTCGTTGCTCATGTCGTCAACTTTCATGTCCGAGTCGCCGAGCGCGTCCTTGAGCGACGAGTGTGAGAATTTTCTGCTTATCGGGTCGTATGACCAGATGTTGTCGCCGTCCCTCATGTAGCCGACTCCTTTGTCCGCCTCCGGAAAAATCTGCACCATGGTAAAGATATTCTTTCCAATCCGCTCGAACATCTTGTACTGCAGGTTCTCCTTGGGTTTTCCGGGCTTTTCTACAATCAGCGAGACCGTACATGAATAGTCCCCTTTGTATGCGAGCTGGTCATCGGCGGCTTCAATTATTCCGAATGCCCTGTCCGCCTCCGGCTCCGTACCCGCCGCGCATAGCGCCGAGCATAGTATGGCTACGGCCGCCGTAAAAATGATTCTTCTCGTGATGTTCATAGAATTCTCCCATAAAAATTCAATTTTGATGTCATTATTTTGTGCTTCTCAACGCTTCCGCCGGCTGTAGTCTTGCCGCGCCTTTTGCGGTTCCCCTTACGGCAAGCACAGTCAGCAGAATCATTATGAGATATTTGCTGATTACCGAACCGGCCGACATGATGAACGTAAGATGTCCCTTGCTCAGAAAGAATGAGATTATGTCGTTGTGGATTTCGGGAAGTGTGGCCGCTGTCATTGCGAGCAGAGCAAGAATGAATCCTGCGCAGGCTCCGATCAGCGACAGGATGACCGCCTCGGCGGTGAACATCCGTCCGGAATTCCGTCCTGTCATTCCAAGGGCGCGCATTGTTCCGATTTCCTTTATCCTTTCCATAAGAATCATTCTGTATGTGTTCGCGATTCCTACCATGACAATCAGAAGGATTACAAGCAGAATCACCGTTGTGATTGAGTGGACGATTGCGGTTACCTGCTGAATCTGCGGAACTGCGTCGTTCAGCGAGAATGCCGTGTACATTACGCCCGGAACAAGATTGTTCGTAAGCTGTTTGCGCAGCTGTCCGCTCGGATTGTTCGGATCCTTTCTGTATGCCTCCGCCCTGTCCGAGACATTGTTGCCGTCGGCGCGGATGATGTCCTCAATTTTTTGTGCCGCCTCGTTCTGCCGGCGTTTGTCCTTCATGTAGACGGTAAAGTTGTTGTAGCCGCCTTCCGGAAGTTCAATCAGGGAATTCACCGTCGCAATCGGTGCGTATACCATAAGCGAGCCCATCAGCGAGACTTCTTTTGTTATCAGGGCGACCGTGAATTCTCCTACGTTGCGCTGTCCGTTCACGGTTGTTGTCGAGATAAGAACCTTGTCGCCGATTTTTACGTTGAGCGCATCCGCATTCTTGCGTGTTATGACAAGCGCGTCCGGGGCGGACACGTTGGACAGTTCTCCCTCTTCGACGACAAGTGAATTCAGAAGGTGATTTTCCGCCGAAAAATCGCATCCGTATAAGTTGGCCGCAATTTTTTTGTTGTTGAACAGGATTGTTCCGTCGCAGCCTGTGCGCTGCGCATAATATTCATAGCTGATTCCGCTTTTTTCCAGGACTTTGGCGATATAGTCCGGATCGCGGATTATGCTGTTCAGTTTTTTTGAAACAGCTCCGTCCGGTCCGATTTCGTGCTCCACGCCCTGAACAAAGACATTTCCTCCGTTCAGCTGCGTTATCTGCTCCTCAAGACAGTTGACTGCGCCGGTGGCGAGTCCGTCGATTGCGGTCACCACAAAAAAGCCGAATGCGATTGCCGCGGCAAGCATCGCGCTGCGCCGTTTCTGTCTTGTCAGATTTCTGAGCGCAAGATATATGGTAGTTTTCATTGTCATTCATCTCCTTTTGACAGCGCCTTGAGCGGTGTTATCTTTAGCGCGGCAGAAACCGGATAGATATTCGCAAGAATGCTTCCTGTCAGGATTATCAGCGTTGTGCCGAGATAATTTCCGGCCGTCGGAATGAATTTTATCGAACCGCCGCCGAGAATCATCTTGGCTATGTCGTTGCTCACCGTTATTCCGCACAGATTAAGGATAAGCATCAGCAGAAGCGACAGGACGGAGCCGGCGGCCGCCGAGACCAGCGTTATGGTGACCGATTCGCAGAAAAACAGCTTGCGGACGTAGTTTTTCTCCGCGCCGAGCGCGCGCATCGTTCCGATTTCGCCTGTCCTCTCAATCACCGAAATCGTCATCGTGTTCATTATTATGATGAACACGACCACCGCAAGAATTATGACCATTGCCGTGAACAGGACCGAAATTCCCTCCACGCTTGAAGTGAACGTTCCGGATGCTTCGTGCCAGTCGCAGGCCCGTGCAAGAATTCCTTCATCCTTGAATCTGCCGTTCAGGAATTCAACGGTTTTTTTCGCATCGGAAGGTTTTGCGGTTCTCAGCAGAATAAAATGCCATGCTCCGTCGTCAGTCCGGTTCAGCTGGTCGCGGAGCGTCGTGTCTCCAAGAATTCCGTCAAAATCGTTGTCTTCGGAGGTGGTTATGCTCAGGTCTCCGGAAAAGATGTCCTCATCGCCGCCGAAAAGGTCGTCCTCGGAAAGCTCCGAGACAGATGTGTCGATTCCCTCAGGAATTTCGTTCGGCATTGCGGAGCCGTATGTCAGGTCGGCGAACGAGCGCGCAAGCGACGGATCGCAGTAGACAATCGGGTACATACAGGAATTCTCGTCCGGCTGGCGGTAGAATCCCGTGACTTTCGCGCTGCGCACAACCATGTTCATGTTTGCGCCGACAAGAATCACGTCGCGTTCCAGAAAGAGCTCTTCCTTATAAAACTCGGAGAATTTCGTTTTCAGGCGCTCGTCCACAAGAATCTCGTTCGTTCCGGGAGCAGGAAGCCGGCCTTCGGTGATTTTCTGGCCTGGAAACATTTTGAAGTATGTGTCAGGTTCTCCGGCAAAAAGATAGAACGTCGGGATGTTCATCATGCTCTGGTCTTCCATCTGAAAGTCCGCATATTCTCCGTTCATCATCAGCGCCTTTGCCGAAATCATCTTTGTCTCGGCGGTCACGTTCTCGGTTTCTGAGATGATTCCGTCAACGGCGTTTATGTCCGCTATCGCCGGAATCTGCTGGACTTCCGTAAGATTCATGCTTGAAATTCCGAACAGATCCATCATGCAGCCTTCAGGAACCGGAGCCGAGACCATCACGTCGCCGGTGTAGTGCGCCCTGAAGTCCTTTTCCATTCCTCTGTTCACCGACTCAAGGAATCCGTTTCCCAGTTCCACAACCGCAAGTCCGACCGCTATGAACAGTCCGATTATTATCGTCTTTGATTTGTGTTCCCGCAGATTGCGCAGGGACATACTGAAAATGACGCCCATCAGCGCGCCTCCGTCAGTTCGTACACATCGGAACCGGTTTTGTATTCGTCGTTCCGGATTTTTCCGTCAAATATATGGACTACGTGATCGCACATTTTTACAATCCTGTCGTCGTGCGTGGAGAATATGAATGTAGTCGTAAGTTCAGGATCCTTGTTCAGATCCTTCATCAGTGAGAGAATTTGCGCGCTGTTAGTCGAGTCGAGGTTTGCCGTCGGTTCGTCCGCAAGAATCACCGGAGCTTTTGTGACGAGCGCGCGTGCGATTGCGACCCTCTGCCTCTGGCCGCCCGAAAGTTCCGAAGGCTTATGTTTTTCCCAGTCCGTAAGTCCGACTTTCTCCATTAGAAAATGAATCCATTCGGTGCGTTCCTTTTTGGAGAAACTGTCCACCGGACATTCTGAAATTTCACCCTTCCTGCCGAGCAGCAGCGGGAATTCAATGTTCTCGTATACGTTCAGCACAGGAATAAGATTGAACGTCTGGAAAATGAATCCCAGATGTGAGCGGCGCAGTCCTGTTATCCTGCGGTCAAGCTTTGACGGAAGCGTTTTCTTCTTTTTGTCCGAGCCGTAGTTGTTCAGCCGTCCCGAAGAGTCTGTTCCTGTTTTCTCAAGATTTATTCCGGCATAGACATCGGTTCCGTCAATGTTTATGGTTCCGCCTGTAGGCAGGTCTATCAGCCCGATCATATTTAGTATTGTTGATTTGCCGGAGCCGGACGGTCCTGACACGGCGGCGAATTCTCCCTTCTCAATCTTGAACGAAACGCCTTTTACGGCCTCCACTTCCTGTTTTCCAAGCGGATACACTTTCCGCACGTTCTGCAAGCTGACAACAGCCATCCTTTCCTCCTAATAAAAACTATTGTTCTGAATTGAATCCTACATGATTATGCCCCGGATTGCGTATTTTTTTGTAGCAATTCCGCTTGGAAAATCCGCAACTGCCGGTTGCACCGGGTGAATTTCCCCCAAATGAATCTCTTCCGCCTGTTCGTTTGCTTTTTTATCATGCCTCCCATAAAAAGACTTCCGGAAATATAGCCTACCGAATGATAGGCTGTCAAGCGAACAGAATTTGAGAACTGGAAAAACTGATTTTCAACCGTCCGCTCCATATTAAACAAAAAATTTGATGCCGTCTGAGGCAGATTTTTTGAGTTTCCAGGTGATATTAATTTTTCACAATATTATACAATATATAATATTGTGTCAATAAATAAAGGCTGACGCGTAAGGAACAAAACAGGAAGAAAATAGGACAATATTTGCCCGGGGGGGGGTATAACAAATGCTTGTTTCTTTGTGGCTTTTTAGTTTATAGTGGCAGCATGATTCTTTTCATCGGATTGTCATTTATTTTGTCGCTTATATCAATGCCACTGATAATAAAATTCTGTAAACACTACAGCCTGTACGACTCGCACAATGCGCGGAAAATTCATTCCGGTGACATTCCGAGAATCGGCGGTGTAGGAATTGCATTTTCCTTTCTTGTTTCCGCAATACTCTATCTTGTTTTCTCGGACGGCGTGCGGGATTTTTCCAGTGTTCCGGTTCTTGTCGCGGGATTCATAATTTTTCTGTTCGGTCTGCTTGATGACATTCTGGAGCTTCCTGCCGTCGCGAAGCTTATGGTTCAGCTGGTCGCGGTTTCGGTCGTAACGTTCAGCGGCTACAGATTCACTCAGATATGCGGATGGCGGATTCCTACGGTGCTGAGTTTTGTCCTTACGTTCGGATGGATTCTCGGTGTGATAAACGCATACAACCTTATAGATGGGCTTGACGGTCTGTGCGGCTCGCTGTCGTTTTCCGGATTTGTGACCCTAGGAATTCTCTATATGCTTGCCGGAAGCGGAGAAGCCGGACTCTGTTTTATCCTCGCCGCGTCTGTTCTCGGATTTCTGTGCTTCAACTGGCCGCCTGCAAAGCTTTTTATGGGCGATGACGGAAGCCAGTTTCTCGGATTCATGATAGCCGTTGCTCCTCTTTATACAACGGCTCCTGCGCTCGAATACAACAAATTCCTTATAATGATACTGCTGACATCATTTCCTGTTTTTGACACAATCGCCGCAATCTGGCGCCGTCTGCGCGACAGGAAGCCTGTTATGTCTCCGGACCGTTCCCATCTGCATCATAAGCTGCTGAATATGGGCTACACCAAGAAGACCGCGCTTTATCTGATTGTGTTCATCCAGATTCTGATTTGCGGTGTCGCCGTCCTCTCGTTTTATTTCAAGGGAAAGAAAGGCGCGCTTCTTCTTGCCGAAGCGATTGTCTTTATGGTGATTTTTTTCAGCGTGATTCATTACACGAACCGTGCGGTTATAAAAAAGAACAGCGCCGGCGGCAATCTGCCTGGGCAGAACTGAACTGCGCGGAGCCTTCCGTGCTCCGCCTGGCGTTCATCCGAGGAGAATTTTCTCCAGATTTTCCACTGTTCCGGCGATAAAATCCGCGCCTGCCGACTCAAGTTCCTGCCGTCCGCCGTATCCGTACAGGACTCCGCATGAATACAATCCGTTCTTTTTGGCTCCGATGATGTCGTGCTTTCTGTCTCCTATCATCATTACACCGGAATTTCCGTTGATTCCCTCCGACTCAAGCGCATATTTTATCACTTCGGCCTTGTCGCTGCGGCTTTCGTCCATAAGGCTTCCGCAGATTCTGTCAAAATAATCCGCAATTCCGAAATGCTCAAGAATTCTCACCGAAAACTCCTCAGGCTTTGATGTCGCCACGACAAGAATTCTTCCCTCGCCGCGGAGTTTTTTCAGCAGAGCCGGAATTCCGTCGTAAAGCCTGTTCTCGAACAGTCCTTTTTCCGCAAAATATTCACGGTATTTTGCCACAGCGACATCCGTCTGTTCCTCCGGAAATCCGAATGTTTCGCGGAATGTAGTTCTGAGCGGCGGTCCGATGAATGAGCACAAAGTCCTGTAGTCCGGAATCTCAAGCCCGAAGAATTCAAGCGCGTGCACAAATGAATTTGTTATTCCCTCCGCGGGATCCGTAAGTGTTCCGTCGAGGTCAAAAAAGCAGAATCTGTTGTTCATGATAACTGACTATATCCGAAAATTTCGTCTCTGTGTATTGTTCCCAGCTGATTCAATGCCTGCCCGGTTGTAAGCTGCGGATTTTCCGTCCGGAATTCCTTCAGGTCTATCGAGAATCTGTTCATCGAAAAATGCTGGAAGACAAGGACGTTTTTCCATGCGCCGCTGCTTCCGTAAGTTTTCCGGAATTCGTCCCTGTAGGGTGAGAAAAATCCCCTGGGCTTGAGCTCCGAATATCCCACAAGCCAAAGTTCCGGGGCGTTTCCGTTCTCCGCGGCTTCGCACAGGTTCCTGTGGAGTTCCGCCGTTTTCCGCGCCGACCAGAGCTGCGATTTTCTAATGAGCGAGGAGACCGGGTCTCCGCCTTCCGCCATCATTTTTCTGAGCATGGCGGTCTTTGCGCTGTGGACCGGAGTCTTGTTCAGGATGATTACATTTTTTCTGAAGTCGGTGTCAAGTTCCGGATTTTTCCTGAAAAAATTCTCCGCAAGCTTGCCGGCCTGTCCGACAAGATAACGCCGGTTCACCGCAAGCTGCTCGTCCTTGCCCGGATTGTCCCCGATTACAATCAGCTTTATCCTGTCATCCGGCGATATTCCGTCGAGCGAGGTGTTGTATACGACCGGAGTCTCAACGGGATAGTCAGGAATTCCCGCCTGTTCTGCCGCTTTCCGCGCCATCTTTGCAAGATGCGGGCATTCCTCCGCCCATTTCTCCGTCATTTCCCTGAATTCATCTCTGAATCCGCTGAAGGCTTTCCATTGTGATTCCGTCATTTTTCCTCCGTCCGTCTTTCGGAAATTTCAGCTTCCTGCCTGAATGTGCGTAACACCCGGCTTACGGCAGTCTGCATAAGTCTGTTTGATTTTGTGCCCGAAATTTCCGCCTTTCTGATAAAGCCCACATCGTACCATCCCAGAGAATTTGCCGCCGCATGGATTACAAAATCATCTCTGTACATTCCGCTTTCGAGCACGATTTTTGGAACAAGTCCGATTCCCAGTCCGAGCTGTGCGATTGCCAGAATCGCCTCGTTTCCCTCGGTCTCGGCGGCAATCACGGGTTTTACATTGCGGAGGCGGATCCACCTGTCAAAGCGTGTGCGCGCAAGACCGGTTTTCGGGAGTATGAGCGGAACCGACGATATTATGTCCTGAGGCGAGCCTTCGAGGTCCGTGTAAGGACCGCCTTTTGCCGCGGCGTATACAAGGGGCGTCCTCAGAACGCTGACCGTCTCCATCGTGGAAAGTCCGCTTTCCGGAATGGCGGCTACGGCAATTGCCGCGCGGTTCTCCTTTACGGCACGGATTGCTCCGGCCGGATCTCCGGTTTCTATCGAAAGCTTTATGTTGGGATAATATTCCGCAAGGCGTCTTATGAAATTCGGAAGGACGGTGTAGCAGGCTGTGACGGACGCATACAGATGAAGGATTCCTGACGGTTCGCCTGATGTCCCCGCAAGAATTTCCATGGTTTCCGCCTGCTTTTCCAGGGACTCGGCGGCGAATTTCAGGAAAGTCCTTCCTTCCGGAGACAGTACGGCCTGCCTGTTGGTCCTGTCGAGCAGAGATGAATGAGTCTCATCCTCCAGGCGCGAGATTATTCTGCTTAGCGCGGACGGACTCATGTTCAGCTTCTCGGCCGCACGGCCAAAATGCAGTTCCTCCGCCAGCACGGTGAAGGCGTGCAGCTCATAAAAATTCATCTAAAATTCCTTAATCATGCCGTTTTTATTTCCGATGATTGAGTTATATTATATTTAAAACGCCGGCATAAGTCTTTGATTTTTCGGCGGATATTTGCAAAAACAGTTCAGGCAGTTTTGTTTCAGGAGGAATTGCACAATGAAAAAATTGATGGCGGCGGTGCTTGCGGCAGACATGGGATTTTGTGTCTTCGGAATGGATATTTTTTCCTATGTTCCGGCAGGCGGCGGAGCAAAGAATTATACTCAGACTGACTATACAATCACCTCGAAATTCGGAAATTACTTCAGGACTCCCAGCGAGAAGTCCGTTCACATTCTGAATTCATCAGGCGAGGAGACGCTTGTCTCGACTTATACGGCACGTGATGTCCTTACCGGAAAAATCGTCAAGAACTACAACGCTTCCGGTAAACTTTACGAGCAGATTTCCTATGACGCGGCGGACGAGGTGCTCTGGCGCACGTCTGTGACATTCAACAACGGTGTGAAATCCGATGTTTCGGAATTCGGAAAGGACGGATCGCTCAAGGCGAAGACGATATTCACTTATACAGACGGAAAACTTGTTGACGAGACAGGCTACGACGGTGACGGCGCGCTTGTCTGGAAAATCGTATACAAATATAATCCTGACGGAACTGTCGCATCCCAGTCACAGTATTCTGCGGACGGCGCTCTTGATGAGGAACGCACATACACATACATGGATGACGGAAGAATAGACACGGTTAGCTATCTTGACGGATACATGAATTCTTCTGTTCAGGAAGTGTTCCGCTACACGGACGGAAAGCTCACCGAAATAACAACTTACGGCAGCGGAAACAAAATTTCCGGCAGACTGCTTGTAAAATATGATGCCGCGGGAAATGTGACAAAACTTTCCGACTATTCTGTCGCGGAGAAATTCGGAACCACGGTGAATGAGCTGGTCTCGATGACAGATTTTGTCTTTGAATACTAGCCCGGAGGATTTATGGCACATTGTGTTGTTCCGGAAGCCGAAGCCGTCCTGGACAAGGAGTTTTCCGTCCTGGACAAGGGTTTTGTCCGGCTTGTGGACTATATGGGCGGAGACCAGCGGATAGTTCAGGCCGCCCGTGTCTCCTACGGAGCGGGGACCAAGACCGTCTCCCAGGACGGCGCGCTTATAGATTATCTTCTGCGCCATCAGCACACGTCTCCGTTTGAGCAGGTTGTCCTGACATTTCACCTGAAAATGCCGATTTTTGTGGCGCGCCAGTGGGTCCGTCACAGAACCGGCCGGATGAACGAGGTTTCCGGAAGATATTCGCTTATGAAAGACGAATTCTATGTTCCTGCCGGAGACAAAATTCAGCCGCAGAGCACGGACAACAAGCAGGGACGTTCCGACGAGCCTTTTCCGCCTGAAAAATCGGCCGAAATAATCGCATCGCTTGAATCCGGCCAGCAGTCAGCGTTTGAGAATTATTCAAAGCTGATTGATTGCGGACTGGCGCGCGAGGTTGCACGCATAAATCTTCCGCTTTCGCTTTACACGGAATTTTACTGGGAGATGGATCTGCACAACCTGTTCCATTTTCTGAAGCTCCGCCTCGACAGCCATGCGCAGTATGAAATCCGTGTCTATGCGCAGGTGATTCTTGAGCTTTGCCGCAGGGTGGCGCCGATGGCCACCGCATCTTTTGAGAACCACCAGAATGCGGGCGTGAATTTCTCCGGCGAGGAGATGGATGCGCTCAGAAAAGTTCTTTCCGGCGCGGAGAATCCTCTTTCCGGAAAAAAACTGGAGCGGTTCAACGAGAAGATAAATTCAGGAAAGCAGCTTTAGTTATGTTTTGGAAGATGTGCGCTTCTATTCAAGAAATATGTAATCGGTGAAATAGACTTTATTTATTTTTCCGAGCGTAAGCCGGCTGTTTATCGAATCAAGCAGCTCGGCTTTTATTTTGTCCTCGGATTCGGCAAGAAGTTCCTGTTTTGTTCTGGACGAAAAATAATCCGTGAAAATTCCCGTTATTACAAGGCGTTTGCGCATAAGCTCCTCAAAAAAAACAGCGTCACCTTCGGGGTATGCAAGCCAGGGAGTGATTACAATGGAGATTCCGTTCTCTCCGTTTTTCGCGGATCTTGTGACGGCTCTTATAGTTCCAAGCTCCGTGTAGGCCGCCATGGTTCCGCCGCCGTGATTCAGTTTTACGGCTTCTCCGGGAGCAGGATCCGCGGCGCGCAGGTCTTTTCCTGGTTCGGCTTTTTTCAGGAGAAATGCGGCGGCAGTTCCCGATATTATTGTCACTGCAAGGACTGCAATCACCGCCGACAGAATTTTGTTCACCGTCAGCTTCATTTTATTCCGTCGTCTCCGTTCTGTACGGGGAGAGCAGGGCGAGAAGCCTTCCTGTTGCCCTTGCCGTTATATGCACGCCGTCATCCATCCATGACTCCGACTGGATGCAGCCGGCTTTTCTGAGTTCGGTAATCAGAATGTTCTGGCTGGCCGGAACAATATAGTCCGATATGTCGCCGAAAATCGTTTCGTAGATTTTTTCCTTTAAATCCTCGAATCCTTTCTGTTCTTTTGCGCTTATGCAGACCGCATCTGGAAATCTGGCGCGCAATGCGGTTATGCTTCCTGTCTCGTCTGCGATGTCGGTTTTGTTCAGCAGGATAATCCGCGGATTTTTGTCGGCGCCAATATCCTCAAGTACGGAGCAGACGGTCCCGTATTGGGAAAGCGCGTTGGAGTCTGAAGCGTCCAGAACAATCAGCAGCAGATCCGCCTGTACCGCCTCCTCCAGCGTGGATTTGAATGCGTCAATCAGGCTGTGCGGAAGGTTGCTGATGAATCCTACTGTATCCGTGATGAGTACGCCTGCGCTTTCGTTCAGCGGAAGTTTTCTTGTCAACGGATCCAGCGTGGCGAAAAGCTTGTTCTCCACAAATGCGTCCGCTCCAGTGAGCGCGTTCAGAAGACTTGATTTTCCGGCATTCGTGTAGCCGACAAGCGCGCATGACGGAATTTTTCCGCGCTGTTTGCGCTGCGTCATCCGGTTCAACTCGATTTCCGCAAGTTCATGTTTTGTCTGCGCTATGCGTTCTCTTATGCGCCGCTGGTCAAGCTCAAGCTGGGTTTCGCCCGAACCTTTTGCGCCGTAGCTTCCGCCGCGCTGCCGCGAAAAGTCGTTGTTCATGTGCGCCAGCCTTGGAAGTGAATATGTAAGCCGCGCAAGTTCCACTTGAAGAACCGCCTCCCTGGTCTGGGCGCGCTGCGCGAAAATTCTTATTATCACTTCCTGCCGGTCAAAAACAGAAATTCCGGTCAGCTTTTCCCAGTTTCTCTGTTTTGTCGGTTCTATGTTAAAATCGAATATTATGCAGTCCGCCTCAATCTCGTGAGCAAGGTCGCTGATTTCCTGCGCCTTTCCTTTGCCCATCCCGTAGGCCGGATGAATTTCGAGCCTGCTGAGCGTGAGACGCTGAATCACATCAAGTCCGAGCGTGTGGACAAGCCCCTTCAGTTCCTGAAGGTCATTTCCCGGTTCGCCGACAAGCAGGGCGCGCGGAATTTTCTGCATTTCTTTTTCAACTTCAACCATATCAGATACTATAACTGAACGGAACGCAAACCGCAAGGAAATTCGGGCCGCAGAAGGGATATGCGTCAGCCGGAGAGGGAATCCGCCGCGATTTCCGTGTTCTGCCGCCGGGAACTGAAAAAAAATTCAAAAATTCTGAAAAAAAAATTGACAGCACGAAAAACACGATGTATCATAATGCTTAGTTGGAAACGTTTCCAGTAACGTTATCAGAAACGTTTCCGAAAATCAAAACTAATTTTCAGAATTTTTTCATCAGGAGGAAAAAATGAAAAAAATTATTTTGGGCACATGCTTTATGCTGGCGGCCGTGACTTCAATGTTCGCGGCGAAAAAGGGTCAGGTCCGTTACCTGAATTTCAAGCCGGAAGTTGCTTCCATCTATCAGGAGCTGGCTGCGGCTTACGAGAAAGAGACCGGAGTCAAGGTGATTGTCGAGACGGCCGCGAACAACGCCTACGAGTCGACGCTTACTTCAAAGATGGCTACAAAGCAGGCTCCGACGCTTTTCCAGATTAACGGTCCGCGTGGATATGCCAACTGGAAGAACTACTGCGCCGATCTTTCCGGAACGGAGCTTTACAAACATCTTTCGGACAAATCGCTTGCCGTTACGTCCGGCGGAAAAGTCTACGGAATTCCTTATGTCGTGGAAGGCTACGGAATCATCTACAACAAGGCGATTACAGACAAGTATTTCGCGCTTCCGAACAAGGCCGTAAAATACAGCAGCATGGACGAGGTGAAGAATTTCGCCGCGCTCAAGGAAGTTGCCGATGATATGCAGAAAAATGCGGAGGCTCTTGGAATCAAGGGTGTTTTCGCCTCGACCTCTCTGAAGGCGGGCGAGGACTGGAGATGGCAGACCCATCTTGCGAATCTTCCGGTTTACTATGAATTCAAGAACAACAAGGTTGACCTTGCCTCTGATGCCACAAAGAAAATCACGTTCCGGTACGACAAGGAATTCAAGAACATCTTTGACCTTTATCTGAATGATTCCGTGATTCCTGCGAAGAACGTCGGTGTAAAGACCGTTGACAATTCAATGGCGGAATTCGCTCTTGAGGAGTGCGCCATGGTTCAGAACGGAAACTGGGCATGGGGACAGATTTCCGGAGTTTCAGGCAACAAGGTTAAGGCTGAGAACGTAAAATATCTTCCGATTTATACAGGAGTTGATGGCGAGGAGTCTCAGGGACTCTGCATCGGAACGGAGAATTTCTACTGCATCAACAAAAAGGCCAAAAAGGCTGACCAGCAGGCTACCGCCGACTTCATCTACTGGCTGTATTCGTCAAAGACTGGAAAGGATTATGTCACCAACAAGCTCGGATTCATCGCTCCGTTCGACACATTCTCCGCCGACGAGAGACCGACAGATCCGCTTGCCGTTGAGATTTCCAACTGGATGTCAAAGCCGGGAATCACTTCCGTCGCATGGAACTTCACCCTGTTCCCGTCACAGACTTTCAAGGACAACTTCGGAGCTTCCCTGCTCCGCTACGCTCAGGGCTCAAAGAGTTGGGACGAGGTCAAGGCCGGTGTGGTCTCCGACTGGGCAAAGGAAAGCGAGATGTAGCCGCGTGATTCCGGACGGCGTGTTTCTCCGGAATATGCGCCTCTGGATTCTGTGAAATGTGTCTGAAAGGACGGTTCTGCGGTGTATGTGACTGCGTGTTCTGCCTGAAATCCGCGGAATCCGTCCTTTTTCGTAAGATTTTGTACTATTGCTGGAGGAAAAGCATGAAAACAAAGGATAACAATCCAATAAAAAAGTATTTTCCGATATTCGTTCTGCCGACACTCGTCTGTTTCATTTTGTTTTTTGCGGTTCCCTTTCTTATGGGAATCGGGCTGTCGTTCACGAAATTCACAACCGTAACAGATATTACTGACTTTGTCGGATTCAGCAATTATGTCAAGGCATTCACTGTGGACAACGAATTTCTTCATGCCTTGGGATTCACATCGCTTTTTACGGTAGTATCAATCGTGACCGTGAATGTGTTTGCGTTTGCGCTGGCGCTGCTTCTGACAAAGGGAATTCACGGCACGAATTTCTTCCGCTCCGTTTTCTTCATGCCGAATCTTATCGGAGGAATCGTCCTTGGCTACATCTGGAATCTTCTGATTAACGGTGTTCTGCTGCGCGCCGTCGGAGCTGACATCTCGTTCAAGACGCAGTACGGTTTCTGGGGACTGGTGATTCTTACAAACTGGCAGCTGATAGGTTATATGATGGTGATTTACATCGCCGGGCTTCAGAATATTCCCAGTGACCTTATCGAGGCCGCCCAGATAGACGGAGCTTCTCCGCTTGGAATTCTCTTCAAGATTAAGATTCCGATGGTCATGCCGTCAATCACAATCTGTATGTTCCTTACGCTTTCAAATTCGTTCAAGATGTTCGACCAGAACCTCGCGCTTACTGCCGGCGCTCCGGAAAAGACGACGGAGATGCTCGCATTGAACATTTACCAGACTTTCTACAACAGGAACGCCAACTGGCACGGTGTCGCCCAGGCAAAGGCCGTTGTTTTCTTCATTATTGTGGCCGTTCTCGCGTTCATCCAGCTGAAGGCTACCGGCAAAAAGGAGATTGAACAATGAAAACTAGACAGGAAAAAACTGTAGGAAATATCGTCACGTTCGGAATTCTTGTTGTTCTGACCGTTGTTTTCATCTTCCCGATTCTTCTGGTTCTGATGAATTCGTTCAAGTCGCGTCTGTATGTCTCCGTGAATCCGTTCGCCTGGCCTGCAGGAGATATGTTCGTCGGATTCGAGAACTACGTGAACGGACTTACCACTTCCGGCTTCTTTATGGCGTTTCTGCGCTCGGCCTTTATCAGCGTATTCTCCGTGCTTCTGATTATAGTCTGCACATCGATGACGGCCTGGTATCTTGTCCGCGTAAAAAACAGACTAACAAAGGTGCTGTATTATGTCTTTGTTTTCAGTATGATAGTTCCGTTCCAGATGGTCATGTACACGATGACTTTTATGGTCACTTCGCTTTACTTTGACAATGTTTTTGGAATCGTGCTTGTGTATCTTGGATTCGGAGCAGGACTTTCGGTGTTCATGTTCTCAGGTTTCGTGAAAGGAGTGCCGGTTGAAGTCGAGGAGGCCGCCACAATTGACGGCTGTACTCCGCTTCAGACTTTCTTTATGATTGTTCTGCCGATGCTCAAGCCGACGGCGATTACGGTCGCGATTCTGAATGCGATGTGGGTCTGGAACGACTATCTTCTGCCTTATCTGATTCTCGGCTCCGACCACAAGACTGTTCCTGTCGCGATTCAACTTGCGATGCAGGGAGCTTACGGCTCAACGGATTACGGCGGATTCATGGCGATGCTGGTTCTCTCAATTATTCCGATTGTGATTTTCTACATCAGCTCGCAGAAATATATCATCAAGGGTGTTATAGCCGGAGCGGTGAAGGGCTAGAACGGCGGACACAGGATTTCGGGTGGAATATGACAATTAAGGACATTGCTAAGGAATGCGGATGCGCAATCGGGACTGTTTCGAGGGTTCTGAACAACCATCCCGATGTGAGCGAGAAGACACGTGCAAAAGTCATGGCGGTGGTGGAGAAGCATGGTTTTGTGCTGAACACGAATGCAAGGCAGCTCAAGGCGCAGGAGCGCAGGAATCTTGTGATTATCGTAAAAGGAACTTCGAGCACGCTTCTTAACAGTCTTCTGGAGAAAATCCAGAAAAAACTGGAGCCGCTTCCTTACAATGCCAATGTCGTTATTCTTGACGAGAACGACAACGAAGGAGCGAACGCCACAAGAATTTATTTTGAGCAGAAGCCTCTCGGAATCATTTTTCTGGGAGGATGCTCCGACAGGCTTTCGGGCGAATTCGAGAAAGTTCATGTTCCGAGCGTGCTGATTTCGAATCAGGCGGAGCCTTCGGTGAACCGGTTCCTTTCGAGCGTCAGTATCGACAACTTTGAGGCGGCGTATTTTTCGGCAAGGCATCTGATTCAGAACGGCCACAGAAAAATCGGCGTTATCGGAGGAGGAATGACATCAGACCTTTCTGTCATCCGGTACAACGGTTTCCGCAAGGCGATGGACGAGGCGGGAATTCCGTTCGATTTTGATTCGGCGTATCAGATTTCAAAATATTCTTTTGACGGAGGCGCCGAGGCGGCGGAAATTCTTCTTGAGAGGAATCCGGAGCTTACCGCCGTTTTTACCATGTCCGACGCCATGGCAATCGGCGCGTGCCGCTGGATTCAGGATTCTGGCCGCAGAATTCCCGATGACATTTCGATTGTCGGATTTGACGGACTTTCCATAGCCGGATATTTCTGCCCGCGCATTACGACCATAAAGCAGGATGAGGAGCAGCTTGCCTCCGAAGGGCTTGCGGTGCTTCTCGGCAGCATAGAAAAAAACAGCCCTCCGGAGCATAAGCTGATTCCTTTCGGTTTTGTTTCCGGAGAGAGCGTCAGGAATCTGAATAAAATTTGAACTGATTTTGGAGTCTCTTATGTCTTTACTTGATAAACGGGCGGGCGGAGTTCTTATGCACATCTCATCTCTGCCCGGAAAAACAGGAATCGGAACAATGGGCCGTCATGCTTATTCCTTTGTGGATTTTCTGAAAAACGCCGCCCAGACTTATTGGCAGATTCTTCCGATCGGACCGACAAGCTATGGTGATTCTCCGTATCAGAGTTTCTCCACTTTTGCAGGAAATCCATATTTCATTGATTTTGAGCTTCTCGAAAGTGACGGACTTATATCGGAGTCCGATTACGCAAATGTCCGCTGGGGCGGTTCGGATGCTTATGTAGATTACGGAATTCTTTATACGGGGCGCAGCCGGATTTTTGAGAAGATTTTCGGGAATTTCAGGAAAAACATTCCGTCCGGATTCGCAGAATTCTGTGCGGAGAATGCCTTCTGGCTGGACGATTATTCGCTCTTTATGGCGGTGAAGGATGCCCACGGCGGAGTCTCTTTTGACCGCTGGGAGGACGGAATCCGGCGGCGTGTTCCGGATGCGATGGAATTCTGGAGGCAAAAATGCGCTGACCGGATTGAATATCACAAGATGCTTCAGTTCCTGTTTTTCAGGCAGTACGGCGCGCTCAAAAAATATGCCAACGAAAACGGAATAAAAATCATCGGCGACATTCCGATTTATGTGGCTGCCGACAGCGCGGACGTATGGTCAAATCCCGACCAGTTCTGCCTGGACGAAAACTACAGACCCGTCGAGGTTGCGGGCTGTCCTCCGGACGGATTCTCCGCGGATGGTCAGCTTTGGGGAAATCCCGTCTACAACTGGGAATTCATGAAAAAAGACGGTTACGCCTGGTGGAAGAAACGCCTTGAGATGAGCCTTAAAAACTACGATGTCCTGCGGATTGACCATTTCCGTGGCTTCGATTCGTATTACTGTATTCCTGCGGGTTTTCATGACGCAAAGAACGGACTCTGGCGGAAGGGTCCGGGAACCGCACTTTTTGACGAGATAAAGAGGACTTACGGTGAGCTTCCGATTATCGCCGAGGATCTGGGATTTCTGACCGACAGTGTCCGCAGGCTTCTTTCGGATGTCGGTTTTCCGGGAATGAAGGTGCTTCAGTTCGCATTTGACTCAAGGGATCCTGCGACCGGGTATCTTCCGTACTGCTACACAAGAAACTGCGTGGTCTACACGGGAACGCATGACAACACGACGCTTCTGGGCTGGATGGGTGACTGTTCCGCCGCCGATCTTGAATTTGCGGAATCCTATCTTCGGACGGACAGAAAACATCTTCCCCAGGAGATGATGCTGACGGCAATGGAGTCCGTGGCGAACACCTGCATTCTGACCATGCAGGATCTTCTTGGACTTGGGGCTGAGGCGCGAATGAACACGCCGTCAACGCTTGGAGACAACTGGAAGTGGCGCGCCGTGGAAGGTCAGATTGACGGCAGAACCGGAGAATTTCTGCGCTCGAATACAGTTCTTTATGGGCGTGAGGCCTGAAATTCCGGCAGAATACTTCTTTTATAGAACAAAACAGAAAATTTATATATAATCGCGGCAGTTGTTTTTCCGGAGTTCTGACATTTTGTATAAAAAATGTCAGAACTTGTTCCGAAAATCATATCAAACAGAAATTCAGGAGATATGCAGAATGAGAAAAATTATTGCCGCGGTTGCGGTGTCTTTTTTGGTATTCTCTGCGGTTAGCGCCTATAATCCGCCGGTTGACGGAGAAGGTTTCTTTGAGCTTTCCAGCCCCAAGTCGCTTACCGCCGCCTCATCCGTCGCCGGAGGAGGAATTTTTTCCGCAGGACCGGATTCGATTGTGGTGAATCCCGCCCTTACAGCCGGAGAGCAGCGTGTTGTGCTTAATGCCGCATATACAGCGATGTTCTCGGTGAACGAGCAGAATATTCTCCGTTACGGCAACGCCTTTCAGACAGGAATTCTGATTCCGTCAAAATGGTACATATTCAGCGGATATGTGAACGGTACGATGGTTCCTTTCCTGGAGATGAATCTTGGAAACAGCATCAACATAAAGGCCGGGCTTTCAAAGGAAATTTCGGAACGGCTTGATGTCGGACTCGGACTGAACGCCGGACTTTTCTGGGGTGCCGGAGTTGACTGGGGAATTTCGGGAAATGTGGGCTTTGTCTACAAACTTGGCGAGCTGGGAATTCTCAAGGATTTCCGTGTGGCCGCCTCTGTCCTGAACCTCGGAAAGAACTACAATAACATAAGCCTTTACGGAGTTGACGGCTCTTCCGCCGCCAGTGAATTCCCTACAATCGCGACGATTAGAATCGGTGCCGCGGCGCTTCTTTACAGGAATGACATCATGAAGCTCGGATTTTCGTTCGATCTTTCTACGCCGTGTTTCCAGAATCTGATTCTGGATGCCGGACTTCAGTTTTCCCTGAAGGATATGCTTGTCCTGAGCGTCGCCGAAAAAATCAACATAAGCGAGGCCTGCTGGGGACACGCGAATTATATTCCGTCCGTCGGCCTCAGCTTCAAATTCGCATTTGACGTAAAGAACAACGCCTACCTTGCCCAGAATGACTGGAGCGAGAGCGAGATGACAGTTTCCGCCGCCTACAAAAACATATACTCCACGGTGAATGCTATTTCGGCCGGTGTTGACATCAATCTTGGAATGCAGGACACAACGCCTCCTGACATTAAAATTCTTTTTGACGATGAGGAATAGAAATGAAGAGAAGTGTGATTTTTGGCGCCGGTCTGATTCTGGCGCTGATTCCGTCATTCGTGTCGGCAAAACCGAAATACATATCTCCGAACAGCGACGGTGTCAATGATGAGCTTGTGATTCCGCTCAATATTTCTGAGAAAAGATATGTCCAGGCGTGGAAGCTTGTCGTGATGGATTCGGATAAGAATGTCGTCCGCGAGATAGGAAACAAGGTAGCCCAGCCTGAGAAAATAGGCTTCATATCGTTTTTCAAGCAGCTTGTGACTCCCAAAAGGGGAATTCAGATTCCTGATGCGATAACCTGGAACGGAGCAATGAACAACGGCGAGACCGCTCCCGACGGAAGTTACTACTATTATATAACCGCCACCGATGACAATGGAAATGTCGGCAAGACAAAGGAATATGAGGTCATAGTGGACACCGTCGCTCCGGAGATTGAGCTTGCCCAGCCTTCCGACAGGATTTTCGGTGAGGGCGCAAAATCGGCGTTCAGGGTGAGACAGTCAGGTTCTGTCGAGGATGAATGGACTGGAGTCTTCAGGAACGCCGAGGGGACTGCGGTAAAAACATACAAGTGGACAAACGCCGAGCCTGCGGAATTCAGCTGGTACGGAACTGACGATACGGATGCGCAGGTCCAGGACGGAGTCTACACGTACGAGGTAACGGCGACAGACCGCGCCGGAAACGTGGCTCCAAAGTCTGTCATATCAAACATAATCTATTCTGCTGACAAACCGTCCACTAACATTTATGTGGACGGAACACGCTATTTCTCTCCGCGGACAGCAAGTAAAAACGGAAGGGTCACATTCAACCTGAGCATTCCTGTTCCGGACGCAAGGAGCGGAAACCGGCTTACCGAATGGAATGTCGATATTACGGATTCTTCAGGAAAGACTGTAAGAACATTCCGTGGCGGTGATAATGGCTCGCTTCCGCCGTCATCGCTTGTCTTTGACGGAACGGATGATTCGGGAAATCCGCTTGCCGACGGTGAGTACAAGGCTTCCGTCCATGCTAAATATCTGAACGGTTACGAGCCTGCGGTAATCTCTTCTCCGGTTGTCGTGCTTGATACAAAGAAACCGGAAGCCCAGATACGTGTGTCAGACAAGGTTTTTGGCGCCGGCTCAAAGAATTCTGTTGAATTCTCCCTTATGGTCGCGCCTTCCGCGGGAACTCCGGTAAACGACTGGTCCGCCGTCATAATGACTTCCGACAGAAAGCAGGTTGTAAAGACTTATGAGCTTGGTGAATATCCTCCGCAGACGCTTTCCTGGAACGGAATCTGCGATGACGGAACGGTTGCGCAGAAAGGCGATTATATTTTTGTCATGAACGGAACCGACCTTGCGGGAAATGCGGGCGGCGGAGAATCAAACACCCTGTTCACATTCGATACGACGGAAGCCCAGCTTCTGCTGGCGGTTTCGGATACGGCGTTCTCGCCCGACGGAAACGGAGTCAAGGATACCTTGACGTTCTCTCCTGTAACTCAGACACAGGATGTGGTCAGCTATGTGTTCAATATCAGCGACGGAACCGGAAAGACAGTCTACACGGAAAAGGCAGACCGCAAGCTTCCGCTGAATTTTGTCTGGAACGGAAAGGACGGCGACGGAATTCTGTGTGCTGATGGTATTTACACCGCTTCGCTTTCTGTTACCGCCGCAAACGGTTCTTCGGCTTCTGCGACTTCGGCCTCATTCGAGGTGGACACAGTTCCTCCGAGCGCCGGTGTTTCTGTCCCCTGGACGGCATTCTCGCCTGACGGAGACGGAAATCAGGATGTGATTCATCTGGATGTTGCGGACTGCACATCAGAGAAGCTTTGGACTGCGGAAGTCAGAAATGCATCCGACAAGGCTGTCAGGAAATATTCCTGGACTGGAAAAATCCAGAGTCTGACTGGAAAACCGGAATTTGAATGGGACGGAACGGATGAGTCCGGCAACAAGGCTCCTGACGGAAAATACAGTATCGTCGTCCATTCTACGGATGACGCTGGAAATTCGTTCTTTACGGAGATTGCCGGACTTGTTCTGGACAGCCGCGAGACGAAAATTTACGTTACGGCCGAGTATGACGGAATTTCTCCGAACGGCGACGGGGTTCTTGATGCGCAGAAGTTTACGGTCAGACCGTCCGTAACTGATGGAATTCTCAGCTGGAATTTTGACATCAGGAAAGAGGACGGAACTTCTGTTTACGGATGGTCGGACAAGGACAGTGCGGATCTTCCGGCTAATGTGACCTGGAACGGAACTGACCGTGACGGAAAACCATGCGAAGGAACATTCACCGGAACGCTGAACGTCGTTTACAGCAAAGGAAACCGTGTGAGCGCGGTGTCATCGCCGTTCGTATGTACGGCTACTCCTCCGCAGCTGAAGGTTCAGACTGCGCCGGAATATTTCAGTCCCGACAATGATGGTGTCGATGATGATCTGTTCATAAAGCTTTCCGGAACTACAAAGGCTTCGGTAAAGAACTGGTCATTTGTCATAAATGATCCTAAGGGCAAGCCGTTCTGGAGAACTTCCGGAAAATCTCAGATAACGGAAAGGATTGTCTGGGACGGATTGAGCAATGTCCAGAAAGATTCCCGCGGAAACGCCGAGCGCGTTCAGTCCGCAATGGACTATCCGTATAAGTTCACGGTCACGGATACCCTTGGAATGACTTCTTCTGTGGAAGGCGTGATTCCGGTGGATGTGCTTGTCATCCGTGACGGAAATGTCCTAAAAATGGCAGTTCCTTCCATTATATTCCTCTCCAACGAGGCTGAATTCCAGAAGGCAGCCGGAAATCTTACTCAGGATCAGGTTGACAAGAATATCCAGATTCTTAACAGGATCGCCGAGATTCTCAAGAAATTCAAGGATTACAAGGTTACGGTTGTCGGTCACGCCAACAGGCTTTCGGACAATGTCGACGAGGAGACCGTTGACAATCCAAGGGAATGGGGCCGCGCCCTTATGCCGCTTTCCAAGGAGCGTGCCGATGCGATTAAGGCTTACCTTGTCAAACGCGGTGTAAACGCTTCAAACCTTACGGCCGACGGCCGCGGAGGAACTCAGCCGGTTGTGAATCCGAAAGACCGCGACAACAACTGGAAGAACCGCCGCGTCGAGTTCATACTCCAGAAGTAGAGCGGATTTCAGATTATATCTGAATTAAGAAATGAGGCTGTCCGTCATAAGGCGGGCGGCCTCGTTTTTTATGACCGTGCTTTTACCGGGATGTTTTTGCGGCAATATCCCTTTTCCGACAACTCGACTCTGATTGACAAACATCAGTTCTATTGTATAATGCTTACTACAACGTTTTCGTTGTAAAATTCAACTCTTCCGACAGGAGATAAAATTGAAATTCGGACATTTTGATGATTCAGCCCGCGAATACGTGATTGACACACCGCGCACTCCGTATCCGTGGATTAACTATTTGGGAAGCGAGAAATTCTTCTCCCTGATTTCTAATACAACCGGCGGATATTCGTTCTACACCGACGCGCGCCTGCGCCGTCTGACGCGATACCGCTACAACGATATGCCGCTTGACAACAACGGCCACTATTTCTTCATAAAAGACGGAGACACAATCTGGAATCCGGGTTGGCAGCCGACTCAGACCGAGCTTGACTCCTACGAATGTCGCCACGGTTTCGGCTATTCAAAATTCATCTCCAAAAAGAATGACGTAAAGGCCGAGGCTCTCTACATGGTTCCGAACGGCGAGAACTGCGAAGTGGAGATGCTGACGCTGAAAAACGAGGGAAAGGGCGAGAAGAAGATCAGTCTTGTCTCCTTTGTTGAATGGTGCCTTTACAACGCTTCCGACGACTGCCAGAATTTCCAGAGGAATTTCTCCACCGGCGAGGTTGAGATTGAGGGCAGCGCAATCTATCATAAAACCGAATACCGCGAGCGCCGCAACCACTTTGCATTCTACTGGTGCAACGAGAAGATTGACGGATTCGACACCGACCGTGAGACTTTCCTCGGACTCTACAATCCGATTTCCGCGCCGAAGACCGTTGTCGAGGGAAAATCCGGAAACTCCGTCGCAGACGGCTGGTCTCCGATTGCGTCCCACCGACTGAACATCACGCTCAAGGCGGGCGAGGAGAAGACGCTGATTTTCGTGCTCGGCTATATCGAGAATGAAAACGACAGGAAATTCCTTCCGGAAGCCGAGAAGGAGAAGGCCCTCAAGGCGGGGCTTCTGCGGACAAACACCGCTTCCGGCGTAATCAACAAGGAGAAGGCTTATGCCCTCCAGCAGAAATTCGACACGAAGGAAAAGGTGATGAAGGCGTTTGACGAGCTTCATGCCTTCTGGGACGAGACGCTCTCTCACTTTGTGATTAAAACCGGCGACGACAAGCTTGACAGGATGGCCGTATGGAACCAGTACCAGTGCGTCGTCACATACAACTTCGCGCGCTCCGCCTCATATTTTGAGTCGGGAATCGGCCGCGGGCTCGGCTTCCGCGACACATCACAGGATATGCTCGGCGCGGCGCACCAGCTTCCGTCCGCCAGAATCCGCGAGCGTCTTTACGATGTCGCCGCCACGCAGTTTGAGGACGGCTCGGCCTACCATCAGTTCCAGCCGCTGACGAAACGCGGAAACGCCGACATCGGCTCAAATTTCAACGACGATCCGCTCTGGCTTGTTCTGGGAGTAGGCAACTACATCCGCGAGACCGGAGACAAGGACTTCCTCTCTGTTGATGTTCCTTTTGACAACTCCGAGACGAACAAAGCGACTATGTTCGAGCATCTGCGCCGTTCATACAACTACATTCCGAATCATATCGGACCGCACGGACTTCCGCTTATCGGCCGCGCCGACTGGAACGACTGCCTGAACCTGAACTGTTTCTCCATGAATCCGAACGATTCTTTCCAGACCTGCACAAACAAGGAGGGCAAGAACGCCGAGTCAGTCATGATTGCCCAGATGTTCGTTTTCGTCACGCCTGATTACGTCCAGATGTGCCGCCTTATGGGAGACGAGGAAGAGGCAAAGAAAGCTGAGGTCGCCTGCAGAAAAATGGAGGAGGCAATCTGCACCGCCGGATGGGACGGAGAATGGTACGTCCGCGCCTATGACGATGCCGGAAACAAAATCGGCTCAAAGGAATGTGAGGACGGAAAGATTTTCATCGAGACTCAGGGATTCGGAACAATGGCCAAGGTCGGAAAGGACAAAGGCTATCCGGAAAAATCGCTTGACAGCGTGAAGAAATATCTTGACTCAAAATACGGAATCGTGATTCTTTCTCCTGCTTACCAGAACTATCACGTGGAGCTCGGCGAGGTTTCCTCATATCCGCCGGGATACAAGGAGAACGGCGGAATTTTCTGCCACAACAATCCTTGGGTAATCATCGGTGAGGTTGTGAACGGCCGTCCTGACGATGCCTGGGAGCACTACACGAAAATCGCTCCGGCCTGGGTCGAGGAGAAATGGTCCGACATCCACCGCACGGAACCTTATGTGTACTCCCAGATGGTGGCCGGAAAGGAGGCGCGCCGCGAAGGCGAGGCTAAGAACTCCTGGCTTACAGGAACCGCCGCCTGGAACTTCGTCGCTCTCTCTCAGTACATCTGCGGACTTCGCCCTCAGCACGCCGGTCTTGAAATTGAGCCGCGTCTGCCGGAACACGTGAAGAATGCCGAATTCACACGTAAATTCCGCGGAGTCACATATCACATCACCGTCGAGAACAAAAAGAACACCGGAAAAGTGTCTCTTGAGGTCAAGAACGGAACTGCGGACGGACTTGTGGTGAAAGCCGACGGCGGAGCGGCGGACGTCTTTGTAAAGGCGGTTGTGGCTTAAAACTGATTCCTTCGTTCATTTAAAATTCATTGTGAATATTTGGGACGGATTAAACTCCGGCGGCGGGCTGCGGTTCACCGCCGGAGTTTTTTGTGTTTATGGAAATTTGCCGTCAAATAGGATAAACTTCGTGACGGAGCAAAAAATGAAAAATCATATTCCTGTAATTTTGGGCGCAGCCCTTATTGTTTTTTCCGGCTGTCAGAAAAAGACCGCGGAAAACTATTTTGAGTCGATGAATACTTTTATGAAAGTCCGCTGCTACGGAGAAAATTCCGAGGAGGCCAATTCCGCGGCGCAGAAATACATCGGCGAGCTTGAGGCTCTGATTTCGGTGACAAAACCTGCAAGCGACATTTACAGGGTGAATCATGCGGCTTCATATCCGGTTGAGGTTTCTCCGGTTACCGCGGAGCTGCTGGAATTCACTCTCGGAATGTCCGAAAAGACCGGCGGTGTCCTGAATCCCTGCCTTTATCCTGTGACTTCCGCCTGGGGCTTCACCAAAAAGCAGTACAGAATTCCGTCTGATGACGAGATAAGGGAACTGCTCCGGCTTACCGATTTCAGAAAGGCCAGAATTGACGGAAACAATGTCACGTTGGAGCCCGGAATGATGTTCGATTTGGGCGCTGTAGGAAAAGGTTTTGCCGGAGACGAGGCCGCAAAGATGATGCGCTCTTACGGAATCACATCCGCGCTGCTTGATCTCGGTGGAAATATCCAGCTGATCGGCTCGCGTCCGGACGGCTCCGATTGGACAATCGGAATCAGAAATCCGTTCGGCGAAGGTCAGATCGGAACGCTCAGGGTTTCTGACTGCGCGGTAATAACGAGCGGCGGCTACGAAAGATATTTCATCGGCGAGGACGGAAAAAAATACATCCATATTTTTGACGGAACTACAGGCCGTCCCGTTGAGAACAACATCGTCTCGGCTACGGCTGTCGCACCGGGAGGAACTTACTGCGACGCGCTCTCGACCACGCTTTTTATAATGGGAGTTGACCGCTCAATAGAATTCTGGCGTAAAAGCAGGGATTTTGATTTTATGCTTATTACTGACGACAGGAAAATTTACATCACGAAACCTCTTGCCCGGAAATTCTCGCTGAATCGGGAAATTTCCGGCACGGAGATAATGACAATTAAAAAATAAAATTGATAAAAACCGCTTCAACATAAACTGGCAGAATTTTCCGTTCGCATAAACTGGAAAATTCTGTCAGTTTTATTTTTTATCTGCCGAACATTATATTATGTCTTCCAACAGTTATGAAAAGCCTGATTTCTGGTCGCGTAAAGCTTTTTCAGAAGGTTATCCGGCGCGTTCCGTGTATAAGCTCCAGGAAATCGACGCGAAATTCGGAATGATAAAAAAGAACTATTCCGTGCTTGATTTGGGGGCCGCGCCCGGCAGTTGGACGGTTTTTCTGCTGCGGAAACTTGAGGGAAACGGAAAAGTTGTTTCCTGCGACCTGAATCCTCTCGCAAAATCCGTGAAGGGCGACAACCTCGTTTTTATCCAGGGAGATCTGAATGAGCCGGACATCCGTGAGAAAATAAAAGCGGAGGGGCCGTACGATCTTGTCGTCTGTGATGCCGCGCCCAAAACTACCGGAAACCGGACTGTGGACACGGCGCGTTCCGAGCAGCTTGTCGAGATGGCGGTCTGGTATGCGCAGACAATGCTCAAAAAGGGCGGGAATTTTGCGGTGAAAATTTTCCAGAACGGCGGACAGCAGTCGGCGCTGAAGCTGATGCGCGAGGTGTTCACTTCCGCAAAGGGATTCAAGCCGGAAGCCTGCCGTTCCGAATCTTTTGAGACATATCTTGTTGGAATTTCAAAAAAATGAATTTGCAGGAGAAACTTGTGTTTACTGATGATTTGAACAGAAAGAGTGTTTTTTCCGCGGAGAACGGTCACCGTAAAATATTGATTACGCGTATTTTCCATAGTATAATCAGCGGAATCAAGAATTTTTTTGTTATGATGTTCAGTTCAAGGGCGTTGAAAGTTGTTGTTTTCTCTGTCGCAGGGTTCGGTTTCGGAGTGCTGATCGCGCTTGCCGGATTCACTGCCACCGAGCGTATCAGCGTGCATGACGGAATGGGCGGATTTGAGACGGCGTCGCTCCCTGAATTCAACAGCGAATATGCGGACCTTTTTGACTCGGTCGCTCAGGACTCCTCCGGAGCGGATGAAGTTGCGGACGATGACGCAGGCCAGGAGCAGGCTTTTTCTCCGCTCACATATCAGACTTACCGTGTGCGCCAGGGTGATATGATTGGATTTATCGCGGACAAATATAATGTCACTCAGGACACGATTATCAGTGTGAACAATATCCGTCAGTCAAGGCTTATCCAGGTCGGGCAGTATCTGAAAATTCCTTCGATGCCGGGAATCCTTTATACGGTGAGGACGGACGGCGAGACTCCCTTGTCAATCGCGGAAAAATACGAATCGGATGCGGACAAATGCGCGCTCGTTAATATGATGGCTCCGGACACCAGTCTGTCCGCCGGAACCACGGTTTTTGTTCCGGATGCGGAGCTTGACTGGGTGACACGCCAGGAGATAAACGGAGATTTGTTCCACAAGCCGCTTCACGGCAGATATTGGCTTTCGTCAAACTACGGCTGGAGAAGTTCTCCTTTCTCCGGCAAACGGTCGTTCCATGGCGGTGTGGACATGGCCGTAAATGCGGGAACAAGCATTTACGCGGCTCTGGACGGAAGGGTTACGGCCGCCGGATATAATTCCACATACGGAAATTATGTGATAATCACACATCATTCCGGCTACAAGACGCTTTATGCCCACATGAGCGAAATTCTTTGCGTCCGGAACCAATGGGTTTCTTCCGGAACAAGAATAGGCCGTGTCGGAAGTACCGGTCTGAGTACGGGACCGCATCTTCATTTTACTGTCTACAAGAACGGAAAAACAGTAAATCCTTTGTCGCTCATAAACTGATGTCAGGAGTTTCCGGATGAATTCAAAATCAGTCTCACTGCTTTCCGGGGCGGGCCTGCTTCTTGCGGCCTGCATCTGGGGATTTGCGTTTGTTGTCGTAAAGGACAGCCTTGATTATGTAGGCGCGATTTATATGATGGCGTTCAGGTTTTCCGTTGCGGCCATCGGGCTTGCGCTTATTTTCTGCGGAAAGCTCCGGCTTCTTGACAGAAAATATCTGCTGAACGGAGCGGTCACCGGGCTTTTCCTTTTTGCCGCTTATGCCTTTCAGACGGTCGGCTGCGGCTACACGACCGCCGGAAAAAACGCATTTCTCACGACTGTATATGTGATTCTTGTGCCGCTTTTTTCATGGCCGTTTTACCGGAAACGTCCGGGATGGTATGTTTTTGCCGCGGCGCTGATGTCGGTTGCTGGAATCGGGCTGCTTGCGCTTGGAAACGATTCCGAAAATGTTTTTTCGGTGAATCTCGGAGACATTCTTACCATTATATGCGGTTTTTTTTATGCCTTTCATATCCTCTGGACTGAAAAATGCGGAAGGGACGGCAATGATCCGATTCTTATCACGGTTCTTCAGTTCTTTTTTGCGGCCGTCTTTTCCTGGATTCTTGCGCCGTTTTTTGACGGAGGATTTCCGATTGAGGCTGTACGGAATCCGCATGTCGTCGTCTCAATGCTCTATCTTGGAATTTTCAGCACGATGATTGCGTTCAGTCTCCAGAATATCGGACTGAAATATGTCCAGTCCTCGCTGGCAAGCCTTCTGCTTTCGTTCGAGTCGGTTTTCGGTGTCCTTTTCAGCACTCTTTTTCTGCATGAGCGGATTACGCCGAGAATGACGGCCGGATGCGTTCTGATTTTCTTCGCCGTGATTCTTGCCGAGACAAAATTCAGCTTCAGAAAAAAATAGGGCGGATAGATTCAAATCTTTTCTTGCATTTCTGTATGCGGAACGGTAACTTATAGGCATGGAAAATTCAAATTCTTTGCCAAAATCAGAGCTGATTGCCTCTGAGAAACAGAAATTTATCGCCCGTGTCTACGGATGGATGACGGTGGCGCTCCTTCTGAGCGGCGCCGCCGCATGGTTCACCGCATCCAGCGAGACGCTCCTGAGGCTTCTGTTCGGAAACGGATTCGGTTTTATGATTCTTGCGGTTGCCGAGATAGCGCTTGTCTGGTGGCTTTCCGCCTCAATCAGAAAAATATCATCCGGAGCGGCAGTCGCCGCCTTTCTGGTTTATTCTCTGATAAACGGAGTCACGCTGGCATCCGTTTTCCTGGTTTATACAGGTGATTCGCTGGTGAGCATGTTCGGCATAACCGCGCTGATGTTCGGCGTGATGAGTGTTTTCGGACTTTTCACTAAATCTGATTTGAATTCCGCGGGACGCTATCTGATGATGGCTCTTGTCGGAATTCTTATTGCGTCTCTTGTGAATTTCCTGCTCCGTTCCTCAAGGCTTGACTGGATTATATCGGTTGTCTCTGTTGTGGTGTTCACCGGCCTTGCGGCCTATGACTCGCAGAAAATCGCCAGGGCGGCGGTCTATGCTGACGGTTCCGAGGTGTTCCACAAGGCGGCCGTAATCGGGGCGCTTGAGCTCTATCTTGATTTTATAAATATTTTCCTTTCGCTTCTGAGGCTTTTCGGCAAAAGAAAGAATTAAGGCGGAAGGGTATCCGTGCGTTTTCATGAAATTCCCCGGACTGAAAGGGGAATTTCATGATTACATCATGTCTTTTTTCCAGGCGTCGATGAATTCAAGCATGAACTGCTGTATGTCGCCGAACCATTTTTTCTGGAAACCGCACGCTGTCTTTCCGATGTAGCGGAAATGCCAACATTCCCACATATATCCGGTCACATCCTCATATCCCTGGGGAAAACTGAGAGACCATCCGTATTCCGCGGCATGGCTGTACATCCATTTTCCGGCGGGCGTATCGGCAAAATCATCGGATATTGAGCCGAAGTCTATCGCCGCGCCGAGCTGGTGCTGGCTTGTTCCGGGTCTTGCCGAATATCTGTCCGCAAGCTCCTGTCCGTCTATCGAAACCCATCTGTTGTAGACCTGCCGCTGATATTCATAGGAACGGTATGTCGAGCTGACAAGAAGCGTAATTCCGTCTGATTTCGCGGCCTGCGCCATTTTTCTTAGATGAGGCTCCACATCCGCACGCAGATACAGATTGTTCCTGTTCAGATTGTAGAATTCATTCTTTGTGAGCAGGACAAGATTTTCCGGTTCGTAGCTGCTGTCCAGATGATTTTTCTTGTCTGTCAGGTGATAGAGGCTCAGGTCATCCTGCGGAAAATTCTTCTCCTCATCAAGAACGGCATGCAGGTCTGCAAGAAATTCCTCCGGACTTCCGTTCGGAATGACGGCTTTCGCCCTTTCGCTCATGGAATAAAGAACCCTGTTCAGTCTTGAAATTTCCGGATTCATCTGCCTTGCTGGGTCTTCGGAAACGGCTTGATTCCGGACCTCGTTGTTTTCCGCCGTCTTTCTGTCCTCGCAGGATGCGAAGCCCAGAACCGCGGCGGAAACCATGAGAAACAGTGTTTTCCTCATGTCAGGCCTGAAGCGCTGTGACGGCGACAGTCGCGATTATGTCATCGACATTGCATCCGCGGGACAGATCGTTCAGCGGTTTTGCGAATCCCTGGCATACAGGACCAATCGCCATCCATCCGCCCATGCGCTGGCAGATTTTGTAGCCGATGTTTCCCGCGTTGATGTTCGGGAACACGAACACGTTCGCATGTCCGGCGACTTTTGAACCCGGCGCTTTAAGTTCTCCGACCTCCGGGGCAACGGCTGCGTCAAACTGGAATTCACCGTCAAGCGCAAGCTCCGGATGTGCCGCTTTTGCGATTTCTGTAGCCTTCTGCATTTTGGGAACGGATTTGAAGAATTTGTCGTCATTTCCGCTGCCTTTTGTCGAGAATGAGAGCATTGCGACTCTCGGCTCGATTCCGGCTATTTTTACGGCCGTATCTGCGGTTGCCGCCGCGATGTCAGCAAGCTGATTCTCATCAGGCTCGATGTTGATTGCGCAGTCCGCAAAAAGAGCCACGCCTTCGGGAATATATCTGTTTCCTCCTTCCGGAGCGACCATTATAAAGCTTGAGGAGACAGTTGAGATTCCCGGTGCGGTCTTGATTACCTGAAGTCCCGGACGCAGAGTGTTCGCCGTTGAGTGGCATGCTCCGGAGACGAATCCGTCCGCATCTCCGGCTTTAAGAATCAGCGCGCCGAACATCGTCCTGTCCTTCAGAATATAGGCTTTTGCCGCCGCAACATCAGCATACTCAGGCTGATTTGTCTTTTTGTTGATTTTTCCCTTGCGCGCCTCGAAAAGAATCTCCGCATATCTGTCCGTGTCAGGGCTTTCCGCAGGATCCACGATTTTTACGCCGGAAAGGTCAGTTCCTGGTGCGGCTTTCTCACATTCCGCTCTGTTTCCGACCAGAATGATTTTTGCAATTCCGTCACTCACTATTTTTGAGGCGGCTTCGACAACGCGTCTGTCCTCGCCTTCGCAGAGAACGATTGTTTTTCCGGCGGCTGCCGCTTTTTTCTTGAGTTCATCGACAAATGTCATATTAATCCGTCCTTTTATTTTGTCCGGCTTCGGCCTGAATCTCCGTGCGCCGGCGTTATGTTTTGGATCTGCCGGCAGAATTCCGGCGCAACAAGAATACAACTATAAAAGTCTAAATTCAATAGCGGGCGAATCAGGGAGAATCCGGTTTTCACGCTGATTTCTGACTGAGGCGAGGAATTCCGTGTTTATTTTGACATATTGACAAATTTTGTCAAACTTATGTAGAATAATGTGCTTTTGCAACAAAGCCGATTATGGTATAATTTCTTTCTATAAAATTAATCATAAATCTATTGTTTTGAGGTGTTCATGTCACGAAGACGGGTTGTTATTACAGGACTTGGAGCTGTAACTCCGGTCGGAAATTCCGTTGAGTCTTCCTGGAAATCCGTGAAGGAGGGAAGGTGCGGAGCCGGTCCGATCACACTTTTTGACGCATCAGGATTTCAGGTGAGAATCGCCGCCGAGGTGAAGGATTTTTCGCTTGATGATTACGGTGTGGATCACAAGCTTTCGCGCAAAATGTCACGGTTCGCAAAATTTCTTCTGGGAGCGGGAATTCAGGCTGTTACGGATGCAGGTTACACGAAGGAGAATTTTGCGGCCGAAAACGCCGGTATCGTCTCCGGAGTCGGAATAGGAATTTCGGATGTGGTGGAGACCGGTTACAGGAAATATCTGGATCCCTCCGCCGGAGTGAACAGGCTTCCGCCGCTTACCGCTCCGATGGCGCTTAACAATGAGGCTGCGGCGAATGTCGCGATGTATTACGGAATTCACGGTCCCGCCTGGACTCTTTCCACGGCCTGTGCGTCCGGAACCGATTCCGTCGGTCTTGCCGGCGACATGATAAGGTCAGGACGTGTCGATGTCTGTCTTGCCGGCGGAACCGATGCGGACATCACCGGATTCAACATCGGCTGCTATCAGGCTCTGTCCGCGCTCACCTCAAAATTCAACGACTGTCCGCAGAAAGCGAGCCGTCCTTTTGACAGGGACAGAAGCGGTTTTGTGATGGGAGAAGGAGCCGGAATTCTTGTTCTTGAGGAGCTTGAACATGCAAAGGCCCGCGGCGCAAGAATTTACGCCGAGCTTGCCGGATTCGGAACATCCAGCGATGCCTACCATATAACCGCGCCGCTTGAGGATGGAGCGGGCGGTGCGCTTGCCATGCGCCGTGCGTTCGAGGATGCGGGAATGAGTCCGGACGAAATTCAGTATTACAATGCCCATGGAACATCAACTGTCGCCAACGATTCCGCGGAATCCGCAATGCTTAAGACGGTTTTTGGAGATTACGCATACAGACTTAAAATTTCATCCACGAAAAGCGTGACCGGACATCTTGTGGGCGCCGCCGGCGCGGTTGAGGCTATTTTCTGTGTAAAGGCGATTCAGGACGGATTTGTTCCTCCGACGGTAAATCTTGACAATCCCGATGTCGAGCATGGCTGCGATTTGGACTATGTTCCGAATATAGGAATAGAGATGCCGGTGGAGGCCGCCGCATCATGCTCGCTCGGTTTCGGCGGGCACAACGGATGCATCATAATCCGCAAATATCAATAGAATTCAATAAAAACAGAGGTGACAAATGATTGTAAAACCGATGGTCAGAAGCAATATCTGTATCAATGCGCATCCTGTCGGCTGTGCACGGGAGACTGAGCGGCAGATTGCGTATGTAAAGTCAAAAAAAGCTGCGCGCTCCATAAAAACCGCAGGCGAGGGAGGGAAAGGTCCTTCCCTGGTTCTGGTTCTTGGCTGTTCAACCGGGTATGGACTTGCAAGCCGTATCGCCGCAGCCTTTGAATACGGGGCGGACACAATCGGCGTGTCTTTTGAGAAAGCGCCTTCCGCGACAAAAGGAGGAACTCCTGGCTGGTACAACAACATGGCGTTTGACCGCGCCGCGAAAAAGGACGGACTTTATTCGCTTTCGATAAACGCAGATGCCTTTGCGGACGAGACGCGCAGCCTTGTCATTGATGAAATCAGGAAGACAGGAAAAAAAGTTGACCTTGTGATTTACAGTCTTGCAAGCCCTGTACGTACCGATCCTGTGACAAAGGTTCTGTATAAGTCGGTGATAAAGCCGAAGGACAAGCCGTACAGCGGAAATGCGATTGACATAATGACTGGAACGCTGAAATCATCTAGCGCCGAGCCTGCCACCGGACAGGAAATCGCCGATACGGTAAAGGTCATGGGCGGCGAGGACTGGCGTCTTTGGATGGACGCGCTGCTTGATGCCGGTGTCCTTGCCGAAGGTTGCCGCACTCTTGCGTATTCCTATATCGGACCTGAACTGAGCCATGCAATCTACCGCAACGGAACAATCGGCGAGGCGAAAAAGGATCTTGAGGCCGCCGCGCATGATATAAATGCCGAGCTGTCCGGAAAAATCGGCGGCGGAGCCTATGTTTCGGTGAACAAGGGACTTGTCACAAGGTCAAGCGCGGTGATTCCGATTATATCGCTTTATCTTTCCGTTCTGTTCAAGGTGATGAAGGCAAAGGGAACCCATGAAGGCTGCATTGAGCAGATGGAGCGGCTTTTTGCCGAAAGGCTTTACACCGGCGCGGATAACGGAGCCGGAAAAGTTCCCGTCGATTCGGAGGGAAGGATCCGCATGGACGATCTTGAGATGCAGAATGATGTCCAGAAGGAAGTGGACAGATACATGGCTATGGTGAATGACGGGAATCTCAAGGACTGCTGTGACCTTGAAGGATACAGGCATGATTTCTATGCGACCAACGGCTTTGACATCGAGGGCGTTGACTACACAAAGGAGCTTTCATCTATGGACTGCATAGACTGAGCTGTTCTATCTGAATAAAAAAGAAAACCCCGGAACGGAAGCAGGCGGTTGCCGTCTGACCGTGCCGGGGCTTTTTTATTCGGTGAAAATCATTTCTGCGGATTTATTCTCAGAAGAAGCGGAATTCAAGGCCGAGTCCGCCGTAAAGCGCGCGGCGTGTGAATTCAAATGCGTCTGTAGTCGTGGAGAAAAAGGTGTTCTTATAGGTGTACTGGACTTTTGTCGGAGAAAAATCAAGCATATAGTTCACGTCCGCCGTGAGCGCAAGATTCTTTATTATGTAGAATTTCAGATCCGCGCCGAATACAAGACCGGTCTTTATGCCGTTTGTGGATATGTTTTCCTGTGTTATCGATGAGCCAAGGGTGTACTGCGGGTTCAGTATGAACGAGAAATTCAGTCCTGCTCCGGCACCGATGCTCAGATTGCCGATTGGAAGTGCCAGGTGAAGCATGAGAGGAACATCGACCATTGTAGTGTCGAGTTTCTGAACCTGCGAGCCTGATGATGAGCTTTTCGCCGTAACTGTGCTGTTCACGAAATTCAGTCCGCCGCGCACTCCGAGCGTTCCGAAAAGTCCTACGTCGGCCGTTATTCCGAATCCTCCGGAGAAAGTCGGATCGTTTTCGAGATTCGTCTTTGTCTCCTCGATGGAAGTTCCGATGTTGGTTCCGATTATTCCCTTTGCTCCGACGGAAAGTCCGAGCGCCGATGCGGAGAATGTGATTCCCGCAAGAACAATTCCTGTGATGATGAATTTTTTCATAGTTGCCTCACTTGTTTTGCTGTATATTATGCAATCACCTTTTTGATTGCATCCAAAAGCTCGCTGTACTCGGTGAATGCCGGATACTGCGGATAATCCCTGATTATTTTTTCCGTTGACCTGAAAAGGAAACCTGCCTTTGAAGCCTGAATCATTCCAAGGTCATTGAAGCTGTCACCTGATGCGATTGTCTCGTAGCCGATGGACTGAAGAGCCTTTACCGTGGTGAGCTTGCTGTTCTCGACGCGCATACGGTAGCCGGTTATCTCACCAGACGGAGCAACCTCAAGCGTGTTGCAGAAGATTGTCGGGTAGCCGAGTTTCGCCATAAGCGGACTTGCAAACTGATTGAATGTGTCGCTCAGTATGATTACTTGGGTCAGAGTTCTCAGCTCGTCAAGGAATTTTTTTGCTCCGGGCATCGGGTCGATTTTTCTTATTGTGTCCTGAATTTCTTTCAGTCCGAGTCCGTGCTCCTTCAGAATGCCGATTCTGTACTTCATGAGCTTGTCGTAATCCGGTTCATCTCTTGTGGTTCTGCGCAGTTCCGGAATTCCGGTCGCATCGGCAAAGGCAATCCAGATTTCCGGGACAAGTACGCCCTCAAGGTCAAGGCAGGTAATAAACATAGTAAAATTCCTTATGATTTTCTTGTGTGTCAGGTCGAAACTCGACATTGTGTATTAAATTATATCATTTGTATGAATATGTCAAAGCGGGAGGCGGGTTTGTTTTCTCAGTCCGTCTGCTGATTTGTACGGAGTGCGCATATCAGGAGGACCGGGACGCTGTCATTTCTTTTTACCTGAACAAAATTTTTCTGTAGGTGAATTTTCCGATTTACAGGCCGTTTTTGCGGTGGTAGACTGAATCAGTTTTGATTAAACGATTAACTTAATCATACGGAGTTTTATATGAAGAAGGCGTTTGTTGTTGTTGATGCGGCGCATGACGGTCCGGTGATAAGCCGCGACATTTACGGTCATTTTTCTGAGCATCTGGGACGGTGCATATACGGCGGTTTCTGGGTCGGAAAAGATTCTCCTGTACCAAACATAAACGGCTACAGAAAGGATGTTGTCGAGGCTTTCAGAAAAATTGGAATTCCTAATCTCAGGTGGCCGGGCGGCTGCTTTGCGGATGAGTATCACTGGAAGGACGGAATCGGTCCGAACGAAACACGCAAACGCATGGTGAACACGCATTGGGGCGGTGTCGTAGAGGACAACAGCTTCGGAACTCATGAATTTCTGGGACTTTGCGAGCTGCTCGGATGCAAGCCCTATATAAACGGAAATGTCGGCAGCGGAAGCGTCTGGGAGATGTCCGAATGGGTTGAATATATGACATTCAGCGGCGAGTCTCCGATGTCACGTCTCCGCGGGGAAAACGGCCGCAAGGATGCCTGGAAAGTTCCGTTTTTTGGTGTCGGAAACGAAAGCTGGGGCTGCGGCGGAAACATGAAGCCGGAATATTATGCGGAGCTCTACCGCCGCTATCAGACTTATGTGCGTCAGTATGGGCCGGACAAAATTTTCAAGATTGCGTGCGGGCCTAACGGAAACGACTGGAACTGGACTGAAGTGGTTATGCGCGAGGCCGGTCAGTATATGGACGGACTTTCTCTTCACTATTATACGGTCGATCCCGACTGGAATTCTCGCCCGACAGCGGCTGAATTTTCGGAGAAGGGATGGTACGGAGGAATCGCGAAGGCTTCCTATATGGAGGAGCTGGTTCGCCGTCATGATGAGATTATGACAAAATACGATTCCGCAAAACGTGTGGCGCTTGTCGTGGACGAGTGGGGAATGTGGCACAAAGTGGAGGAAGGCACAAATCCAGGCTTCCTGTATCAGCAGAACACCGTGCGCGACGCTCTCGTCGCCGGAATAACGCTGAACATATTCAACAACCACAGCGACCGTGTCCGCATTGCCAATATCGCACAGGCCGTGAATGTTCTCCAGTCTCCGGTTCTGACGGAAGGCGACAGGATGATTCTTACACCGACCTGGTATGTTTTCAGTATGTACATGGCGCATCAGGACGCGGTTCTGCTCAGAAGCAGCGTCGCCTGCGACAGGGTGGGAACAGATTCCGACATCGTGAATTCCGTTACGACTTCCGCTTCCCGCAGGGACGGAGTCTACACGGTCACGCTTACAAATGCGGATCTGGATGATTCCCGTGATATTACGGTGGAATTTGCCGGCATGACCGGAAAAATATCATCGGTCGAGGCTTATGCCCTGACCGGAGAAAAAATGAACAGCATGAACACTTTTGCCGAGCCGGACAACGTGAGGACAGAAAAAACTTCGTCCGGAATTTCCTCCACGGCCGCGGTCTCAGTCTCCGTTCCGGCAAAGTCTGTCGTTCAGCTTACAGTAAAAGCGTGACGGATTCCGTGCCTCAGCGGATTCCGTGTCCGCAGTGCGAAAGCCGGTGGGTGGCAATGGATATGACTCCGGAACTTGCGGAGGAAATGTCCGCCGCCCAGCCGGTTACCGCCGACACCGCGCCCGAAAGCCTTTATCTGGAGCGGATGAGAATCTGCGGTTCATGTCCATCGCTTGCCGGCGGAATGACCTGCGGATTCTGCGGATGTTTTGTCGCGTTCCGTGCAAGACGGATTTCCGCTTTCTGTCCTGGACTTCCGCGGCGCTGGTGAGATTCGTCCGCCATTCATGATTTGTCAGATGGATTTGTTGATTGTAACATAATGCGAAAAATGATAGTATAGACCATATTCCCAACATAAGAGGTCTTGAAAATGCCTTATTCCGAACCAACAAGTCTTGCGATTGTTGCGTGTCCAGGTGGCGAAGCTTTCGCCGATGAAGTCATAACGCACCTCAAACACATGTATAAACACCGCTTCACCTTGAAGAACGATGTTATATCAAAGCGTTATGAGCTTACAAAAGAAGATCTTGTGAACAGAATCAATCTGAAGAATGATCTCCAGACTTCCGATCTGTGCATAAGAGGGGCTACAGATAAGTACCGGCCGCCTGTATTCAAGGTGAATGCCAGGTTCACTTATTTTGCCAACGGTGAATTCAAGACGGAGCTTCTTGATACAGTCCGCGGCAAGGATGTGTTCATCTTTCAGGATGTCGAGAACCACGAGGTGCTTCCGCTGAACGGAGGCGCGAACAAGGTATCGCTTTCGGTAAATGATCATGTGATGTCGCTGCTGGTTACAATCGATGCGGTCCGCCAGGCCGGAGCCGCGCAGATTACGCTTGTCGTTCCGGCGTATCCGTACAGCCGCCAGCATAAAAAGAAGGGCCGCGAGGGACTTACTGCAAGTATGCTGGGGCACATCTACGAGATGCTCGGTGTCGCAAGAATCATAACGCTTGACATTCATTCCCGCGAGATTGTGAACGCATTCTCCAGAGTCAATCTTGACAACCTTCATGCCAGCTATCAGATTATCCGCGAGCTTGGTAAAATTGTTGATCTTACCGGACAAAAAGATGATCTTGTGATTGTCTCGCCGGACACAGGAGCGATTGACAGGAACAAATTCTACGCATCCGGGCTCAAACTTCCGCTTGCGATGATTTACAAGGAGCGCGACTATTCGATTGTCACGCAGAACGCTACGAACACCAATATAAAATCCGTAAAACTTCTCGGTGATGTCCGTGGAAAGGTCGCCTTTCTTGCGGATGATATGCTCGGAACTGGCGGAACTCTGCTGAAGGCGATGGGATTTCTGAAGGAACAGGGAGCCACAAAGGTCATTGCGGCGATAAGTCTTCCGTTCTTTACCGGAAACGCAATCGAGCAGTTTGACGAAGCATACAAAAAAGGCTATTTCTACAGGATAATAGGAACAAATGCCGTATACCACGAGGATCTTCTGAACCGGGAATGGTATATCAGCACGAATGTCAGCGGTCTTTTTGCGAATGTAATCACCAGAATTCATTATAACCAGTCACTGAGCGATCTACTTGACAATCGTACCATAATCGAGAAGCTCGTGAAAATTCATAACAGCAGCCCAGAAAACAGCTGATGACCGACGCAGTTCTTGCTGTGGACATAGGAACGACTTCGCTTAAAGCCGGAATTTTTTCGGCTGATGGTGGAGCCGTGTCTTTTTGCTCTCAGACTTTTCCCGAACTGGACGGCGCCTTTGCCGCGCTTCAATGGTATCCGGCGCTCAGAACTGCGGTTTCCGCGCTTCTTGATGATTCGCCCGGAGTAAAAATCGCTGCGGCCGGGATTTCCGGAAACGGTCCGACTCTTGTCGCCGGAAACGGAAGGACGTTGCTGTGGAACAGGAAAATTCCGGATATGACGCAAAAATATCCTGATGCCGGAGGTTCGCTCTTTGTTCCGCGGATTCTGGCGTTCAGGGATTTTTTTCCTGATGATTTCAGCTCATCCGGATTTGTTTTTTCCGGTCCGGAATATCTGATTTTTCTGCTTACCGGCAATCCGGTGACGGTTCTTCCGGAAAAGCGATTTGAATCCGCCTACTGGAATTCATCCGTCTTGAAATCCTGCGGAATTCCCGCCGAAAAGCTTCCTCCCTTTGTCGGAATCGGTGATTGCTGCGGAAAACTCACGGAATCAGCCGCCGCCGGACTCGGTCTGACGGCCGGAATTCCCGTTTTTTCCGCCGGACCTGATTTTGTGGCAGCAATGATAGGAACCGGAACCCTTTCTCCCGGAAAACTGTGCGACTGCGCCGGCTCAAGCGAGGGGCTGAATCTCTGCGTGACGCGTCCGTTCTCTGCGGAAGGGGTCAGGACGCTGCCCTCCGTCGTTCCGGGGCTCTGGAACATGGCGGTGTTGAGTCAGGAAAGCGGCCGTATGTTTGTTGACTGCCTTGTCCGGACTGAGAAAAAGCTCGGAAGAAGAATTTCCTACGGAGAATTTTTTTCTGATTCGGTGAGCGGGCGTAATCCGGAGGGGCGGCAAATCCTTGAGCTTATAATGGAGCATCTGCGGGACGGAATTTCCGTTCTGAGGAGGAATTCTGCTGCTGCCGGAGAGAAATTTCCTGAGCGGATGACAGTGGCCGGCGGTCAGGCGAAGAATCCTGAGTGGATGCAGATGCGCGCCGACCTGCTTGGAATGGAGATTTCCGTGTGCAACTGCGCTGACTCCGAGCTTACCGGCAATCTGTGCGCGTGTCTTGCCGGATTTGGGCTGTATCCGTCGGTTTTTGACGCTGCCTCCCGGATTGTCCGTCCGTACGCCGTATATTATCCTCCGGTGAAAAGATGAAGATTTACAGAATTCCTGAGAGAACAAGAACAATAATTTTTGACATAGACTCCACTCTCTATACGGACAGCGTCTATGCCTTTGAGCAGGTTGACTGCCAGGTGAGATATTTCGCGGAGCTGCGCGGAATTCCGGCGGAGGAGGCCAGAAAGATGGTTGCCGCTTACAGGAAGAAATGGGCGGAACTTCACGGCGGCCAGAAAATCAGCCTTGGAAACACGCTCGCCGCATTCGGAATTCCGATAGAGACAAGCGTTGAATGGCGGAAAAAACTTCTTGAACCGAAGAATTTTCTTTCATATAACGGAAAACTTGTCTCCGCGCTTCAGGCTTTGGCCGGAAGGTTCAGACTGATCTGCGTGACGAACAATCCCGTTCTTCCGGCACGCAAGACGCTTGATGTTATTGGAGTTTCCGCCCTGATTCCGGATATTATCGGCCTTGACACCTGCTTCAAGTCGAAGCCTGCGGCGGAACCGTTCTTGCTTGCCGCTGAGAAAACATCCGCCCATCCCGATGAATGTCTTGCCGTCGGCGACAGGTACGATCTTGATGTCGCTCTGCCGCTGGAGCTCGGAATGGGCGGAATCCTTGTTTCGGGTGTGGAGGATGTCTACACCCTGAATTCAGTTATCTGACAAGGAACACACGGCATGAATGGGGATTCATGGTGAATTCCGTTTTCTCGCCGAGATCGGAGTGTTCCCACAAATCCCTGATGACGCTTTTTTGTGAATCGGTGTCGGGAAGGGCGTTCATTCTGATAGTCTGGTTCTCCTCGCTTACGTTGAAATATGCGTAGTAGATTCCTCCGCCTTCCGCTTCAGCCGCCCAGACAATCACGTTTCCGCCGCACGACGGCGAAATCATATATGCGCGGTTCGGGTTTCTGTCCATCGCAAGAATCTCATCGTTCGTTAACATGCCGAGACTGGTTTCGTCAAGCTGCGTAAGGTCTGTTCCAATCATCAGCGGCGAGCGGAATATGCACCACAGAGAAATCATCGTCCGGGTCTCGTCCTCCGTGAATTTTGAATGCCACTTTCCGTGTCCCCATCCTTCTCCCAGAACATTAATCGGAAGCATGTCGCAGTCGGGCCAGTTTCCGGCTCCCGTATGTTTCTGCCAGACTTCGCACCGCTCAAACATATTCTTGAGCAGCTTCCAGTCGTCCCAGAAGTCATCAGTTATGCGCCACATATTCGCGTACTGCTCTAGGTGATGGGCTTTTTCGATTACCGCAGGTCCTGGCGACAGGCTTAGAACCATCGGGCGTCCGCTTTTTTCGATTGCGTGTGCAATCATTTCTATCTCTTTTTCGGCGGAGTACGGATTGCCCGGATACATATTGGTGTTGCAGATGTCGTCCACCTTGACAAAATCGACTCCCCATTGCGCATAAAGCTCAAACACGGAGTCATAGTAATCCTGCGCGCCGTTTTTTCTGAAATCAACTCCGTACATATCCGGATTCCATCTGCTGACCGAATACGGATCCGCAATCATGTCAGCCGTAACTGTTGAGCCGCCGGTCTTTATCGGAAGATGATCGTGCGCCGCGAAACGCGGAATTCCGCGCATTATGTGGATTCCGAATTTCAGTCCCAGAGAATGGATGTATTCGGCAAGCGGTCCGAAGCCTTTTCCTCCGGCGGAAGACGGAAATCTGTTCGGAGCGGGAATCTGTCTTGAGAATTCATCGACGCAGAATCTGCTGAATGGAATGTATTGGATGTTCTCGCTGTTTCTGTTTCCGGCATCGGGATCCGACCATTGGATGTCAATAACGACATATTCCCATCCGAATTTCCTGAGGTTCTTTGCCATGAATTCGGCGTTCGCCCTGACTTGGGCTTCGTTCACCATGGTGTTGTAGTAGTCGTAGCTGTTCCAGCCCATCGGCGGAACCGGAGCTACAGAATTTTTGTCGTACATTATTCCTCCTGTGTTGAATACATAAACTGCCGCAACGATAAACAGAACTGCCTGGTTTCACTTAAGGTTGCGGCTGATTTTTATATGACGGTCACTGTGCCTGTCAGGGGCTTTGCCGCGCCGAGCTTTAGCGAAAGTTCCGACGGCGAGCTGTCCGCGGCGGTAACGGTGTATGTTCCCGGAACAAGGACGCTTTCACCGTCATCATTGACGGACTCGAAATCTGAATCTGTCAGCTCAAAACGGACAGTTTTCCGCTCTCCCGGCTCAAGGCTGATTTTCGCGAAATTCCTCAGCGCGCACAGGGCCTCATCTTTCTTACGTGCATTTTTTGTCACATAAATCTGAACGGTCTCCTCGGCGGCGTATTCTCCTGTGTTTTCGACCTCAACATCGACGGAAACGGCAGTCCTTCCGCCTCTGCGGATTTCGGCGGCGGAAATTTCCATCCTGTTGAACCTGAATGTCGTATAGCTCAGACCGAATCCGAACGGAAAAAGCGGTTCCTTTTCAATAAACTTATACGTCCGGCCTTTCATGCTGTAGTCCTCAAAATCCGGAAGATCTTCCGTCGACTTGGGGAATGTCACCGGAAGATGGCCTGACGGCACTGCGTCTCCGAAAATAATGTCGGCCACGGCGTTTCCGCCTTCCTCGCCGGGATACCAGGCAAAGAGTATCGCGTCCGCCACGTCCGGAGGAAAAGCCACCGGTCCGCCTCCTGTCAGCACAAGGACGACGGGTGTTCCGCGGTCATGAACGGCCTTGAGGTAGTCCAGCTGCCACGGCGGAAGCTCGATGTATTCCCTGTCTCCTTTTTTTGTCTCGACGGATTCCCCTTCCTCGCCTTCCATCGCATTGTCCAGTCCGAAGCAGGCGATTACGACATCTGCGTTCTGCGCAAGTCCGACCGTCCATCCGCGCTGGCGGCTTTCTCCGTACATTCCGCAGCCCTGGGCGTAATCTATCGTCATGCCGCCGATGGATTCGGTTTTACCGACAATTCCCTCAAGAATCGTGACGAGCCTGGAATTCAGGCCGTAGTAATTCGCAATCAGGGAATTTATGTTGGCGGCCACCGGTCCCATCACCATGATTTTTTTTACGTCGCTTTTAAGCGGCAGCAGCCCGTTCTTGTTTTTGAGCAGCACGACTGATTTCTGCGCGACCTTTCTTGCCAGCGTCCTGTGTTTTTCTGAACCGACGGTTTCGCGGCCGAGATGTCCCCATTTTGATTTTTCGGGACTGTCCATAAGTCCCAGCTTGAACCTTGTCGCAAGAAGCCGCTCCACCGACTCGTCGATTTTTTTCTCCGGAAGAATTCCGCTGCGGACGGCTTCTATGGCCGCATGATATGTGCAGCCGCAGTTGAGGTCGCAGGTGTTGTTTATTGCAAGAGCCGCGCTTTGTGCCGGTGTCGATGTCACTTTGTGGTTCTCGTGGAAATCCCGGACGGCCCAGCAGTCGCTGACGACGTGTCCCTTGAATCCCCATTTTTTGCGCAGAATATCCACCAGCAGGAATTTGCTTCCGCAACACGGTTCTCCGTAAAGCCGCTGGTATGCGCCCATAACCGACTCAACGCCTGCATCGACAAGAGCCTTGAACGCCGGGAGATAGGTTTCCCATAAATCCTTTTTCGTGGGCTTTACGTCAAATTCGTGGCGGTTGCTTTCCGGTCCTGAATGAACCGCAAAATGTTTTGCGCAGGCGGCTGTCTTCATGTTGTCAGGATCGTCGCCCTGAAGTCCCTTCACCACTGCGGTGCCCATTCTTGCCGTAAGGTACGGATCTTCTCCGAACGTCTCCTGTCCGCGGCCCCATCTCGGATCCCGGTATATGTTTATGTTCGGAGTCCAGAACGTCAGTCCCCGGTACTGCCCGCGGTCGCCGGCTTTTACGGCGATATTGTATTTTGCGCGCGCCTCGTCCGAAATCGCAGCCGCCTCCTCCTCGGCCAGAGCCGGATCAAACGTGGCCGCAAGACCTATCGCCTGGGGAAAAACAGTCGCGTATCCCGCCCTTGCGACTCCGTGAAGACATTCGTTCCACCAGTTGTATTCAGGAATTCCAAGCCGCGGAACGGCCATGCTCTCGTGAAGCATGAGAGACACTTTCTCCTCAAGGGTCATGCTGTCCGTCATGTTTCTGATTTCTTCTGAAATTTCTTTTCTCATTTTTGATCCTCGTTCCATTTTTTTTCAGTCATTCGGAATCTGGTCTGTATAATGTGACAGTCCTGGAAAATTATAAAACTGGCCGGAAATTTTGCAATCGTATATTTCTCTTAGGAATGAGTTTTCCGGAATCGCTGTATTTGACATGGATAACTCCAATGTTTTATAATATTACCTTGAAATTATAGTTTTTGCGGGGAAAATATGGATACGAACAATTCATTGGTTTCCGGGTTTGATGATGACCGTGACGACAGCCTTTCTGTCACGCTGAAAAAGGCGGACGACATTGCGAACGGAATATTCATATATCTTAACGGTTATATAGACACTTATAATTCCAGTTTTTTTCAGAAGCAGGTTTCAAAGATTGTCGAGGCAGGTTTTCTGAATCTGGTGTTCAACTGTTCCGCGCTGAGCTATGTTTCTTCCACAGGAATCGGATCTTTCACCGTGTTCCTGAAGCAGGTCAAGCCTAAGGGCGGAGATATTGTACTTGTTGAAATTCAGCCGAAGGTTTATGAGGTTTTTCAGCTTCTGGGGTTCTCGCAGTTTTTCAACATCAAGGAATCAACCGAAGCCGCCATCCAGTTTTTCAACAGCACGGACGGTTCGGAAGTTTCAATTTTTCCCAAGATTATCAGCTGTCCCGTGTGCGGAAAAAAGCTCCGCGCTGTAAAGGCAGGCCGGTTCCGCTGCTCCGGCTGCAAGTCGATTATCGCGATAAACGAAAGCGCCGATGTCGCGCTTGCCTGATAAAATTCTCAAAAAAGCAGCTCAAGTTCATCGCCGCCCAGTTTTCTGTAGCCGCCGGGCGGCAGTTTTTTGTCCAGCTCAAGTTTTCCGATTGAAATCCTTTTCAGATAGATGACCCTGTTTCCGGCAGCGGCGAACATTCTTTTCACCTGGTGATATTTTCCTTCATATATTGTCAGCAGCGCCGGCGTTCCGGATATTTCCTGATTCCATGATGTGTTCAGCAGGAATTCAGCGGCATCCGCGGTGTCTGGCCATGATACTTCCGCTGGCCCGCATACAAACGGAGGATCATTGTCATCGGCGGCAACGGAAATTCCTTTCCTGAAAATTTCCGCAATCTCGTTTTTCCGTTGTGCGCGCTCTTCTTTTTCCAGAAGCACAAAATAAGTTTTTGCGACGTGGGATTTTGGCGATATTAACCTGTGCGTCAGTGTTCCGTCTGTCGTCAGAAGCAGAAGCCCTTCCGTGTCCATGTCAAGCCGGCCGACAAGATGGAGCTTTTCCTGAAGATAGGGAGTCCGCATTGTGCCGTCAAGCAGGTCAAACACCGTGCGGTGCATTCCGTCCCTGCTTGAGGAGACAGTGTGCATTATCTTGTTCATCATTATCGTGATGTCACCGCGGAATTCCACTGTTTCTCCGCCTATCATGATTATGTCCGAACTGATGTCCGCTCCTGTTCCGGGATCAAAAATCCGTTTTCCGTTGAGCGTCACATCGGCTGTCCTGAGCAGCTTTTTTATGTCCTTTCTGCTTCCGAATCCCTCGTGCGACAGAAGCTTGTCTATGCGTTCCTTCGGCATCTGTCCGGACTATTTCCTGTCCTTAAGTGGAATGAACGGCCGTTCCTCGGAGACATTCTTGTATGCCGGGCGGTAAATTCTTCCTCCTGACACAAGCTCCTCTATGCGGTGGGCCGACCATCCTGCGATACGTGATATTGCGAAAATCGGAGTGTAAAGCTCGCGCGGAATATTCAGCATTGTATAGACGAATCCGGAATAGAAATCGACGTTCGCGCAGACCTTCTTGTCGGAGTGGTGGACCTCGGCGATTATTTCCGGAGAAATTCTTTCTATTATATTGTAAAGATTGAATTCGGCCATGCAGTCCTTGGCCTTCGCAAGTTCCTCCGCCTTTTTCTTGAGAAGAACCTCGCGCGGATCGCTTATCGTGTAGACCGCGTGTCCCATTCCGTAAATCAGTCCGGTGTGGTCGAACGCCTGTTTTGACGCGATTTTTGTAAGATATGCGCGGATTTCGTCCTCGTCCGTCCAGTCCTTTATGTTCGCCTTGATGTCGTCCATCATCTCGACCACGCGGATATTGGCGCCTCCGTGCCTTCTTCCTTTTAGCGAGCCTACTGCGGCCGCCATTGCGGAATATGTGTCCGTGTCGGCTGACGAGACCACGTGGACGGTAAGCGAAGAATTGTTTCCGCCTCCGTGCTCGGCGTGCAGAATCAGCGCAAGATCAAGGGTCTCCGCCTCAAGGCGCGTGTATTCCGTGTCGGAGCGTATGAGCCTGAGGAAATTTTCGGCTGTGGAGAGGGAAGGGACCGGATTGTGAATGAACATGCTTTTTCCGTCGTAGTAACGGCGCTTGGCCTGATAGCCGTATGCGGCAAGCGTGGAGAATCTCGCAATCAGTTCTATGCACTGGCGGACTATGTTCGCGACGGAACGGTCCTCCGGATTCGGGTCATAGGAATAGCTGGCAAGGACACCGCGGGCAATCTTGTTCATGATGTCGTTGGACGGAGCCTTCATTATCATGTCCTCTGTGAAATTTGCCGGAAGAATGCGGCTTTCTCCAAGATATTTCGAGAAGTCCGCAAGTTTCTGCTGGTTCGGCAGCTCACCGAACAGAAGAAGATATGCGCACTGCTCGTAGCCGAACTGGGCGTTGTTCTCCGCATCCGTGATAAGGTCCGTAACGTCATAGCCCCTGTAGATGAGTCTTCCCGGAATGGGAATTTTCTGTCCGTCCTCAATCTTGTATCCCACGACATCACCGATTCGGGTAAGTCCTACAAGAACGCCGGTTCCGTTCGCGTTGCGCAGTCCGCGTTTCACGTCATATTTTGTATAAAGATCAGGATTTATGGGGTCGTTGTGGTTCGCAAGTACTGCAAGTTTTTTTAAAATAGCGTCAGCGGATGATTTCTCTTTCATTTTGCCCCCTTGATTATCTGTTTGGATTTAAAATGTATATGCTCTGCATATTTATACAGACAACGAATAGTATAGATTATAATTATACGGATTTTCAGGTTTGATTCAAGCGTTATAACTCAGCGTGTAATCCGGAGCAAGTTGTATATTTAAAAAGTTATATGAACGGAAGGGGCTCACGTTCATTCTGAGGATTCTGCCGCTTCTCCTGTTCTGAGCCACAGAAAAGCCGGAATTTTTCTTGCCGCCGGCGCGCTGAATGTCCCCTTTCCCTTTATGCAGATGACGGAAGAACGTCCGCCGTCAAACTGAATCGCATCTTCCGCTCCGAGAGAACGCATTATCTGTGCACATTCCATATATGTAAGGCCTTTTCTGTCGAGAATTCCGCCTGAAACCGCCGAAAAAATGAACAGAATTCTTCCTCCGTCTGAAAGTCCTGCCGCCGAGCGCGAGCGCCTGGATTCGGCGAATTTTTCAGGAATTCCGTCCTTCAGTATCACGAAAAATCCTCCGCATTCCGTCGGGGCTGTGTTTCCATGCTGGCTTCTGTATATTTCCGCCCTGAGTTTTCCGTCCTGATTCCGCCTGAATCCGAGGGAGGCGTATCTGTCCGCCGCCGCTGAAATTTCATTTCCATCTGAGCGTATGATTCCGACCGGAATGGGCAGCTTTTTTCCGCCGGTTTTTCTGATTTCAAAAGGATTCGTATTCAGCGCCACGGAAAAATTCCTCCTGCGGGCTTCCGCCTCAAGCTGCCGCGGAGAGAACGTCCTGAAAGCCGGTTCTTTTATGTCAGGAATGCAGCCGGCTTGTGTTCCGGGCGTGTCAAGATCGAGCCTTACGCATCTGCATACAGCGCCACGTCCTGCTACCGTGAATTCCGTGTAGCTGAATCCCTGCCCAAGCTCTTCCCATGCTATGTCCGCCGCGATGGAATCTCCGCTGAAACAGGAGAATGTGCGCCGTGCGTCCGGTGATGACGCGCAGGAGGAGAGAAAAATAAAGACTGCCGCCGCAAAAAAAATAACCCCCGGAAAAGCTACCGGGGGAATTCTTCCGCAGCATTTATCAGTATGCTGATTTGGAATCATGTGATTTGCGTGTTTTTTTCATCAGCTTGCGCTGAAGGGTTTTGTTCTTGCGGTTGAGGATTGTGGACGGTTTCTCATAATACTCGCGCTTCTTGTATTCGCGGATAATGCCTTCCTTCTCGACCATTCTCTTGAATCTTTTGATCGCCTTCTCAAGATTCTCGTTGTCATCTACATAAATACTTGCCATAATTTTCACCTCCTTCTTTCGGAGTTCCGTGTAAGTTCAAGGAATATACCATTACCCGCCAAAAAATTCAATACCTCAGTAAGAATGGTATTCAGCGGCGTAGAAAACGCTGGGCCGGTGTCACAATCCAGATGACTTCAAGCGGTTCAGTCCCGGAATTTTCAAGCAGATGCGGAACTTCCGCCGAAAAAGACACGCTGTCTCCTTCTTCGAGCTCGTATTCCCGGTTCTCGTATTTTAGCGTGGCTTTTCCGTGGATTACAATTCCGAGTTCACGGCCCATGTGTCCGTAGGAGCCGCGGTGAGTGTGCGATCCGGCGGGAATTTTTATCACATAGGACTCAAATGAATTCGGCTTGTCGGACTCGTCGGGCTTTGCAAGCTCCTCGTATTTTATGTCGTCCTCCTCAAGAGTCGCGCGTTCGTATGAGCGTATAATCTGAACCGGCCTGTCCTTTCTGTATTCCTCGAAAAGGAATTCCAGGTTTATGTCAAGAACATCAGCAAGAGAAAGGAGCGTATCGATTGCCGGCGAGACATGGTTTCTTTCTATCTGAGATACAAGGCTTTCGCTTACGCCTGCGCGCTGGGCCACAACTTTCAGCGTATATCCCTTGTGCTCGCGGACTTTCCTGAGCTTCTCGCCGAAATGATACGGAATGCGTTTCGTCTTCTGTCCCTTTGATGATTCATCGTCCGTTGCGTTCATGTCAGCTCCTTGCGAATGTGTCATTGTTCTGCTTTTCCTTGTTCTTCTTGGTGACAAACTGGATAAAGTAGTCTTCCAGCGTTTTGTGTGGACCGTTCAGTTTCAGCCTGAGCCTTGAGCGCGCGTTGTCGCGGCGTACCGTGTACATTGAATAGAAATCGCGGTAATCGAGACCTGCGTCTGATTTCACATGCTCGCCGAGGAATTTCGACACCTCGTCGCGGCCGATTGCGGGAATTCCCTTTGTCTTCAATATAGTTCTGAGCGACTGGATCTGCTCAAATGATATTCCGAACAGGAATTCCTCCATCGCCTGTGAAACGCCGTTGTCACCGAGTTCCGTCTTTATAAAGCTGATCCACTGGTCGTCCATCTGCATCGAAATCAGAAGCAGCTCGCTTGTTCCCATCATCGTTCCGAATGCCGGCGCAAGCTTTCTTCTGGCCGTCCACACGGACTGGAGAACCGGCGCCACGTTTTCTATCGTCTGGTCGTTCCAATGTTCCCACAGAAGAAGAAGAGACAGCGCCCATTCCCGCCTGAATTCAAGCGGCTGGTTCGCATCGCGTATCAGGTTCAGGTAGACATCCTCCGCAAGCAGCGAGAACATGGATGAGACTGTCTCTGATTCAAGCTGGCGCGCAGTCTTGTCCTGATTCTCAAGATGTTTCGCATATTTTGAGAGGCTCGAAAGCGTGTGCATTTTTGCGACCAGAAGCCCCTTGCCGAGAATCGCCTTGGACGGCAGCTGAAGCGTCGAGTCTCCTTCGTCCTGATGTTTTATCAGCGAATCTATCAGCGAGGTCGGAGTGCGCGTTCCGCCGGTAAGCTCGTGCCGTTCAAGAAGAGACGGAAACCGCGCCATCGCCTTTGCAAGAATCTCAAGATCCTTCAGCCTGTTCTGGAAAATTTCGGCGCGTTCCTTGTCGGATGCTTTTATGACAGGCATTATCTGATCAATAAGCTGTTTCTGTTTTTCCGTGAGCAGCTCCACCTTCTCGTCGTTTGCGGTGGTGATTGCACCGTTGTCGAAAAATGAATTTATGTCAACCTGCTCGAATTCTGTGCTGTCCTGCATAATATCTGCGTTCTGCCCATTTTGTCTTAAAATTGAGTACATATTATAAATCAAAATACCGCTTTCTCCAAGAAAAACTTCAGTATTTTTAAAGAAAATAATATGTAAGGCTAATTCAAAAATGCGGTGAATATCGGGGTGTCGCATACCGGCAGTTCTGTTTTATTCTTCATTGCTTATTCCCAGCAGTTTTTCTGCTACCGCCGATTCGCTGATGTTTTCCTTTGTGTATTTTATGACTCTGCCGTCCTCTTCAAACACCAGATATTCACTTGAAATTTTCAGTAAATCAGATATGTTGTGGGAGATGAACAGGACAAGATGTTCTGGCCTTACATATTCACCCAAAATCTGCAGACATTTCTTTTTTGATATTAAATCCATATTGGCAAAAGGCTCGTCAAGTATGGCTATTCTGTTGTAGTTCAGTGAGTATAGGAACCTTGCAAAGGCGACTTTCTGTTTTTCTCCGCCTGAAAGACTGCCGCCGTTGATTCCCACATTTTCTTCTCGCTGCGCAAGAGTATTTATGTCCAGATCATTCACAATTCTGTTGTATAAAGTCTCATCGAATTTATAGCCCATGATTATGTTCATTCTGACGGTGTCATTTAATACGGAGCTTTCCTGATTCTGTATGCTTATAATCTGATTGAAGTCATAAGCGTCGGAGTCATGGCTGTTCACCGTTATTGTGCCGGAGATGCCTGATTTGTCGCCTAAAATCGCATTCAGCAGGGAAGTTTTTCCTGTTCCCGACAGACCGATTATTCCGTAGACTTTGCCGTCTGTCAGCTTCAAATTTTCTATGACCTTTGACGAATATTCCAGCCGGCAGTCTGAAATTTCCAGCGAGACAGGAGAATTTTCTTTTATTGTCATGGATTTTCTGCTTTTAATTTTGGAGAACATTTCTGTAATTCTTATTACATTTGCCTTTACCATTGAAAATGTGTTTGAAAAGGAGCTGAGGGTTCCGTACTGCATTGTCACCGACGCATAATAGCTCGTAATTACAGAAAAAAGTCCTATGGTGATTTTATCATAAACAACAAGATAGATTGACATTAAATAAATAACTATATGCAGGACAAAAGAGACGGATGATTGTGTTGTTCGAAAGGCTTTCACTGATAAAGCTTAGAATTTCTCCCAGCTTGTTGTCGATTTCCTTGTTGTCGTCGTAAGTTTCGTTCTGAGCTTTGTAAGACAGAATAAATGAAAACACAAAAAGGATGACGAATGGAACAAGCAGAAAAACGGATATCCGGGCGACAATGACAAAAATAACCAGACTGCGGATTATCTGGAAAACGGCAACGTATAAGTCCGGCCGGAACATATTCATCATAGCCGCGACATCTTCATTTATGATGCGGGCATAATATACATCGCTCTTCCTTTTTATTTCTGATTGGGGCAGTTTCATAAAAGAATCAAACAGACTTACCCTGTAGACAATAGAGATGTTCAGTTCCGTCCGTTCATATAAATACAGACCGATGACAGGTACAGGATATATTTCATTTTTCATGTACGTCAGGGATATTGAATTCAAACATATCAGAAAACAGCTCTTCTTGCTCGCTGATTCCGACCATTCCTGCCTCCGATGCTGAAGTTCTCGTCAAAATTGTACATTTGAATTATCGGAAAGTAAATGATTTTTTTCCGTCAGATACATAAACTTTCCCCGGCTCAAAAACCGGTTCGCTGCTTTGAATTTTCTTGTCCGGACAGGCAATATTCCGCCGTTTTTTTCCGATAATAAATGCATGGGTTTTCGCGGAAGATTTGGATTTATTGGCGTTCTGCTGGTTCTGGCTTGTGGCGATGTTTTCTGTCAGGAAGGGCAGCAGAGAAGGGTTTATACGCCGGCGCAGGAAAAGCTGCGTATTACGGCGCAGATGATAAGGCTTGTTCCGGAGGGAGAAGGCGGTTTTACGGCCGGAAAGGGCTATCACCTTTACATAAAAAAGATTCCAGGAGTGAATTCCGTTCTGCTTACCGAGACGACAAAGGATCCGGAAGGACTTGCGGACAATTACGCTTACCGCGCGGAGGAGTATAATCCTGTGAACGGTGACGAGATCCGCTATCTTGACGGAAAGCAGCTTGTCTCCGACGGGGCAAAATTCAGCCTTATTGATTCTACGCCCGAACCGGATCCGGAATTCGGACAGGCTTTTCATATTTACATTCCGCACAGAATTGTTTACGGCTACAGCTGGACAAGAAACGGAGCTGTCGAAATAGGAAAAGGAACTTTTATAAATATAAGAGCTTTTTCAGAGCCTTATGCCGATTACGGCGGCGAATTTATGGACAATCCGTTCATGTTCGATCTTGAGCCGAGAAAAATCCGGCCGCGCAGAAAAAATCCTTCTAAGACTCCGCCCGAACCAACTGCGGCTTCGTCCGTTCCGGAAAGTTCCGCCGCCGTTCCGCAGAAACATAAGCCGCTTCCCGCTCTTGAGGAGCCTGATGTCTCTAAGGTAGAGATTGCGCCGGTTCCGGAGAAATCTCCGGAAAATCCGGTTTCCGCTCCTAAGGAGACCGCCGTTCTTACAGACCGCTACAATTCCGCCGCCGCCGAGAAATTCGGCGAGATTTCGGGCGGTTCGATTGTATATTCAAAGGGACCGGAAACGATTGTTGCCGACATAGCCGGAATAACCTCCAGAGTTGAGCGCGGAAAGAATCTTGATGTTGTCTTTGCGGTTGATGCCACGGGCAGCATGAAAAATGACATAGAGACACTGAAAAAAAGCCTGATTCCCGCGCTGACCGAAAGTTTCCGCGGTCTTAAACGCGTCAGGGTCGGACTGCTGTTCTACCGCGATTATGGAGATTCGTTCAATTATTACGGACTTCCCGTCAGGGTTTTCGGTTTTACGGAGAACACGGATTCATTCTCCAAAAATCTGAATTCAATACGAATTTATGGAAGCGAGGGCGGAGATATTCCGGAGGCTGTATACGAGGCGCTTTATGCATCCATCCGGTATTACAGCTGGGACTCCTCCGACAGGACGGAACGCCGGATAATTCTGATCGGCGATGCGGAGCCTCATCCCAAGCCGCGGGGCAGCGGAAAGTATTCCAAGGAATTCGTGCTTTCCGCCGCCGCAGAAAAAAATGTGAAAATCACGCCGATTATCCTGCCTGACGACAGATGATTTTCCGGCCGCGGAATTTATTCGCTCTGCGCGTCAGCGGTGTTTACGTCTGACTGCACGTTTTCCTGTCCGCCTCTGAATTCCTCAAGTTTTTTTTCGGGAATCTTATCCATTCCAATCTGCGCAAGTTTTCTGTAGGCTGGAGGAAGGTCGCCGATTGCGGCGTAGCTGTAAATCTCAAGAATCTCGTCGAATGCCTGATACGCCTTCTGATAGTTTTTTGTCTTGATGTAAAGATGGCCAAGTTCGTATTTTGCTTCTATATACGTGGCGGTGTTGTTTCCGTAGCGCTGAATCACCGTCTCATAATATTTTTCGGCGAGAGAATAATTTGAGCTGCTGTAAGCGTTCTGTCCCTGCTGAATCAGCTGGGCTGATGTAAGATCCGCCGGAATCTCCTTTACGCTTGCGCAGGAGATTGCGAGCAGCGGAACCGCGACAGAAACGGCGGAAATAATCATGGATTTAAGTCTTCTCATATTCCGGAAGTTTATAGATATGGATGAAAAAAAACAAGTCTGATAATTTTTGGCTTGCCTATTTACATATTATTTTTCCGTTATTATTATGGGGCATGATAAAAATTTGCCGGAATAAGGATGGTGCGGACGTGAGAAATAAAATTGTTTTTTCTTCTGCTTTGGCGGCCGGAATCTCGGTTTTTATGGGATGTGTTTCAGCTCCTGCCGCCGCCGATGATGTTTCTTCCGCCGCTCTGGAACAGAATTCCGCTTTGTCCGTTCAGGTTGAGGCGGCCGAGCCTGAGCCTTTTGACGACTGGAAACACCGGGGCTTCGGTGCGGAACTGCCCGGCTGGATAGAGCCTGCGGTTTCTGGTGACGTCGCGTCCGTGCGGAAATTCTTTCCAGAATCAGAGGGAAAACATCTGGCCATCGTGACCGCAGCCGGAGTCAATCCTGATCAGGCGGGACACAGGATGAGCGGCGGTGATTTTTCCGGGGCTGAGGTTTTTTCCGACTGCCCGGATGCGGAATTCAGGGCTGGACATGATAAATTCACGGAGATTGAGAATTTCTGGGTCAGGCGCAACCGCGAAATTTATGACGGAGATGAAATTTACGTCTCGGTGAAAATATTTATAGGAGAATAGGAGAAGCAGAATGAAAGTTTTAGTTATCGGTGGTGCCGGATACATCGGCAGTCATGTTGTCAAGGAGCTTATGGCTTTTGGTCACAAGGTTACCGTTTTTGACAATCTTTCTTCCGGTCTAAGAATGAATCTTTTTCCGGAGAATGATTTTATCCACGGCGATATTCTTATTCAGGCGGAAATTGAGGCCGCATTTGCCCGCGGTTTTGACGCATTCATTCACCTTGCGGCGTTCAAGGCTGCCGGAGAGTCGATGGTTGAGCCGGAGAAATATTCGGTGAACAACATCAGCGGAACTTTGAACATACTGAACGCCGCCGTAAAATTCGGCTGTAAAAAAATGGCATTCTCCTCGTCCGCCGCGGTTTTCGGCTCACCTGAATATCTTCCTATTGATGAGAAGCATCCGAAAAATCCGGAGAACTATTACGGATTCACGAAACTTGAGATAGAGCGTTTTCTTGACTGGTACGACAGGCTTCGCGGTCTGCGTTATGCGGCGCTCCGTTATTTCAATGCGGCGGGCTACGATCCGGAAGGCATTGTCCATGGACTTGAGCAGAATCCGGCGAATCTGCTGCCGCGGATTATGGAGGTTGCGGCTGGTCATAAACCTGATATAAAAATTTTCGGAACTGACTACGACACGCGCGACGGAACCTGCATCCGTGATTATGTGCACGTGACTGATCTTGCGCGCGCCCATGTTCTTGCGCTTGAGTACATAGAAAAAAATGACCGCAGTCTTACTGTGAATCTCGGAACGGAAAAAGGAACCACCGTTCTTGAGCTGCTTGATGCGGCGCGCCGGATAACCGGAAAACCGATTCCTTCCGAAAACGCTCCGCGCCGTCCCGGAGATCCCGCCTGTCTTTATGCCGCAAGCGGATATGCGAAAAAACTGCTTGGCTGGGAACCGAAATTTTCTGATGTCGATACGCTGGTCTCAAGCACCTGGAAGGCATATCAGAAATAGGAGCTTTGCTGACAATGGACAGAATTCACCGGTTTATGGAAGACTGCTCCGGCGAGATGACCGGACTTCAGAAAATTCTCACCGCGGCGGTGGCTATGGCTCCCGAAAACGGCGGTGACGGAGAAAGCGGAAAATGTGCGGTTCTTGAGGAATGGCTCAGACGCAACGGTTTTTCCGACATCCGGCGCTACGAGGCTCCTGATCCGCGCGTTGCATCAAAAGTCCGGCCGAGTCTTGTCGTGACATTGCCGGGAAAGTCCGACAAAAAACGCGTGTGGATAATGTCGCATCTTGATGTCGTTCCGCCGGGAGATCTGTCGCTTTGGAATTCGGATCCATGGACGGTGGTGGAGAAGGACGGAATTCTTGTGGGGCGCGGAGTCGAGGACAATCAGCAGGGGCTTGTGTCATCCGTTTTTGCCGCGCTTTATTTTGTCCGCAACGGAATTGTTCCTGAGAATACGGTCAAGCTTCTCTTTGCCGCGGACGAGGAATGTGGCAGCGAATACGGTTTGTGCTGGCTTGTCAAAAACACGGATCTGTTCAGAAAGGAGGATCTTATCCTTATTCCGGACGGCGGAGATCCTGACGGAAAACAGATTGAAATCGCGGAGAAAAATCTCCTGTGGCTCAGATTCCATGTGTCCGGAAAACAGACCCACGGTTCACGGCCGGACAGCGGCATAAACGCCTGTCTTGCGGCTGATGACCTTGCGCTGAGAATTCATGCGCTTGAGAATGAATTTGACCGGCGAGATCCGCTTTTTCAGCCTGACCGCTCGACGTTTCAGCCGACCATGCGTGCAAAGAATGTCGACTGTGTGAACATAATACCCGGCGATGACGTTTTCTATATGGACTGCCGGATTCTTCCGTGCTATACGCTTGATTCCGTGATGGAGCGTGTCGATTCCGTGTGCCGCGGAGTTGAGGCGGACTATGGCGTGAAAATTCAGGTTGATGTTCCGCAGAAATCAGAATCTCCAGCCACATCAGCCGGTTCGGAGGTTGTGAAGGCCCTTGCGGCGGCGATAAAAAAGGCGCACGGAACTGATGCCGTATGCGTCGGTGTCGGCGGAGGAACTGTCGGTGCGGAACTTAGGCGCGCGGGTTTTGACGCCGCCGTCTGGAGCACTCTTGATGACATGGCTCATCAGCCGAACGAATATTGCCGCATAAGCAGCATGATTGCGGATGCGGAGACCATGGTGGAGCTTTTCGGAACGGGCAGCGCAGATGAATCTTGACAACATCGTTGTGGTTCTTGACCATCCGGACGAAAGTCGCAATGTCGGTTCGGTCTGCAGGGCGATGGCCAACTGCGGAATTTCCGAACTGAGGATTGTCGGAAAACTTTCAGATTATGATGCGGATAAAGTCCATGTTCTTGCGGTTCATGCGGCGGAAATTTTTGACAGGGCGGTTTTCTTTGATTCGATAAATTCCGCTACGGAGGACTGCGTGATTTCCGCAGGAACAACGCGCCGCCGCGGAAAAAAGCGCAAGGAGAAACTGTTTCTTCCTGAAGAATTTGCGCTGCAGGCCGCTTCTGTCACCGGAACGGCGGAAATTCCGGGCGGAAAAGCTGCCGTGGTTTTTGGAAACGAGCGCACTGGCCTTACCGACGGACAGCTGAAGGAATGTACGGTCGGAGTGACAATTCCTTCCAGCGCTGAATTCGGGTCGCTGAACCTTTCCCATGCCGTGCAGATAATCTGCTATCATCTTTTCCGGGAGAACGGCGGAAAAATAACCGGCTACACCCCGATTCCGCTTGGACGGATTGACAGGACGGTAGATGTGATTGCCGACAGCCTGCAGAAAGTCGGATTTTTCACTCTTGCCGGCCGCGGAGACATGGAGCTTTTCTGGAGAAGCCTTCTTTCCCGCTCCTCAATGTCCGAAAGCGAGGCGCAATATATAGAAAAAATGTTCACAAAAATGGCGAATCTTGCCACAAAATGAGCCGGCCGCAGAATTTTGTGTCCGGGGATTCGCCTTTTACCGGAAACTGAATTTTCCTTCCGGAATTCATTCGCCCGCCGTGAGCGTTTGGATTGCCCTCGGCGGACAGAAGAACGTCTTTTTCTCTGTTCCCGTATCAAGAATGTAAACCATGTCGGCCTCAGTTCTGTTTGATATGACGACTGCCGTGCTTCCGTCCTTGTTGCGGAATGCACATGCTTCCATCATGTTTCCCATTTTTCCGTCGGGTGTGGCGGGCGTCATGAACGTGTCCATTTCCAGCCCGATTCTGACCGCGCCCGGCCTGATGAATCGGCTGAAATGCCCGATGTAATAATATGAGCTCTGGAAATGAATTTCGTTCTTCGTGACATCCGCAAGCACCGGCGCGTCGCAGTAATTTCCAGCGTGATTCGGACCTCCGTTCATGTCAAGGACAAGATTCCAGTCAATCCATGCGGTACAGCCGCTGTTCAGGTCGTTTATTATATTGTGGGCGTACCTTTCGCCCGAATACCATGCGCCGGGTCTTGCGCCTCCCTCTATGCAGCCTTCGGAGAAGACCAGCTGTTTTTCCGGGAATTTCTCCGCGCATTTCCGCACGTTTCCGTACTGATCCCCGGAGTACCAGTGATACGCCGCGCCCGCAATATATTTTTCTGCGCCCGGAACCGACATCGACGCGGAGAAGCGTTCCTCAAGAAGGTCACGGTTGTGGTCCCACACAAGAATTCCTGTTTTTCCGAATCCGGCTTTTCCGAATGTCGGCCCAAGATACTCCGCGGCGAAAATTCCCTCTTCCTCCGCGCTCCAGGTGCATGAGTCCCATCGTTGCACGGCGGCCGGCTCGTTCTGGATGCTTATGATATCCGTGTCCAGTCCGCGTTTTTTCAGTTCCGTCAGGAATTTCGTTATGTAGTCCGCCCACAGCTGCCTGTATTCCGGCTTGAGTTTTCCTCCGTTGTTCATATCGTTGTTGTCTTTCATCCAGGCCGGTGGCGACCACGGCGTCACCATCAGTCTGAAATTGTCGCGGCCGGCTTTCTCCTGTACGTCCAGAAGAACGGGCGTAAGATATTTGTCCGTGCGCTCCATCGAGAATGTGCCGAGCGATTCGTCTTTCTGAGGAACGCAGGCCCAGTTTTCGAGCGAGAAATCAGATGAATTCAGGTGCGTTCTGGCATATACATAGCCGTTTCCTGCTGCGGTTCCGTAGTATGCGTCAATGATTTTTGCGCGTTTTTCGGGCGAAAGCCAGGACATGATGTAGCCGGCTGATTCCGTGACCGCGCCTCCGAATCCGTTGAATTTCCTTCCGTCCGCGGTTTTTCCGAGAGTTATTCTGCAGGATTCTCCGCCGTTTGCCGTCCATATCCGTCCGTTCACCGGAACGGAGCTGATTCTCCTGTCGGTGTCCTTTGCCGTCTCAAAGATTTTCTGAATTCTCATATTTTGTCATGCCTCCTGTAATGATTTTGCAATGCAGTTTCTGCAGCTTTCAGTTTTTGCCGAGACCGACCGTTATGCGCTTGATTTTTCCGCTTCTGGCAAGAAGCAGCTGCGTGTCCGTCAGATCAAGCGTATTGCCCGGAATCTCCTTTTCCGTTCCGTCTGCGGATTCTATTTTCAGGGACTTTCCGTCCGCTCCGGAATTTTTTGCGTAGACAATCCGCGTCCCGCACCAGGTGAATTCCAGGGTTCCGTCCGCCATGAATTCGCTGTCAGAAAGAATCACGGGGCTGAATTCCGCTTTTCCGCCTGAAATCCGGATTCCAAGTTCGCCCCAGCGTGTCAGAATCTCTTCCTTTACCTGACCGGTCATTCCCGGCTGCTTTGCGCCCTGTCCGGCAGGCGTGTGCGAGTACGGGTCCGCAGGGAATGCGCCGTATCCGGCCGGTGTCTTGTTGTATCCGATTCCGCCCCTTACGTCGTAATATATTTCCGCAAGTTTTTTCTGTTCAACTCCTGATGAGCGCAGAGTGTTTTCCTGAACGGCCAGCAGAAGTTTTGCGACCATGTGCCAGTAAATGCTTCCGAGACCTTCGTATGCGTAGAATGTCCCGGAACGTCCTGTGAAATTCTGGTGAAGGAAGGTCTTTTCGTACAGCTCAAGAATTTTTTCTGTCTCGTCAGAGCCGGGGGCGGAATTTTCGGGCATCGAGGAGATGAATTCCTTTAGAACGCCCGCATTGCGGAAGTCCGCATTGAAGTGGAAAATTCCGTTGCAGTCGCGGCGTATTATTTTTCCGCCGTATTTTTTTTCGGTTTGAGCCGCAAATTCTGCGTCCGTCTCGGCGATGCAGTTCTTCCGGCAGAAATGCGGAAGCTCCTTGTCTGGGTAGAGCATGTAAGAATTCCGTGTCCTGTCGTAAAGCGGACTGGATTTCAGGTTATGCAGGAGACTGATGCTTTCTTCCGGAGAAAGAATTCCCGAAGACAGAACCGCTACCTGGCCTTCAAGCATGACTTGCAGCTCCGAGATTTTCATCTCCCTGTCCGTGATTCTGACCGTGTTGTATGAATGGAAAAGTCCGTCCTTGCGCCGGTTCATTTTTATGCTTTCAGCCAGATGTCTTCTTATGTGACCGAGACTTTCGGCTATTTCCGCACCTGAAAATTCTTTTTCCGTACCTGAGAATCCGCTGCGGTACAGGGCTTCCCGTTCCTTCTCAAATATTTTTCCCGCCCTGTCCGCAAATTCCCGCCTTGCAGAATCAGAGCCGGCCGCGTCCTGCGGACTGACGGAGGCGAAAATTTTTCCAAGCCCGGCGAAACATTCCGAAATTTCCACAGGAACAGGAAAAACCGATTTTCCGGCTCCGGCATAAATTCTCTCAAGAAAGCACAGAAACCGGTGAAGGTAACAGAGAGTCACGACCGAAAGTCCGTAGCCGGCCAGAGCGTTGTTTGCGTCGTTCCATTCCGGACGCTGCGTGTTCATCCATATTCCGCCGCCCGGAATAAAATTCGCGGCCTTTGCGTTTATAATCTGGAGAATTTTTGCTGTCGCGGACGAAAGATGAGGCAGCCCGTCTTTTCCGGAGACAAGTTTTCCGTCCGTTCCGTTCTCTTCTGACGCGTTTTTAAGCCTGTCGCTCAGTTTTCTGTCGAATACGATTGAATTCCGCGGATCGGCGAGAATTTCGCTGTAGCTTTTGAGCCTGTACGGAACGTCCGCCGTGGAGCATATTTTTGCGCCGAGCATGGATACAAGTCCGTCCGAATCCGTCATGTCGAGGAATTCCAGCAGTTTTGCAAGATAAATCACCTGATGATCGCCCCAGTAGCCTATCTGAGCCCAGGGATTGTCCGGATCCGGTTCCTCCCATTCTATTCCGTTCCGTGTTATCCTGTACGGATTGAATCCGTCTGGAGTTATGGCGCTCAGGAATTTCATGCAGAAATTTTTTGCGAATACAGGATATGACCAGGCGAGCGCCTCCCAGTTCTGGAAGATGTCGCGCCAGTTTCCCTCGTAGTTCAGAACCGGGCTTCCGTCAGAATTCCTGAGCTTTATGCTGAATCTGTTCCATGGCCGGCTTGGGTCTCCGTGTCTGCGCGAGAATGTAAGAGGAACGTATTCGTAGGCAAGGCGCGCAAGCTGCGGATTTTTTGCGGCTCCGACAGAGGCCATGAAAAGTTCAGGTTCTGTCTTATCGCCGAATTCTGCGCATAGATTCTTGGCTTCGGCTGCGAGCTTCCTGTTCCTTGTCTTTACAAAATCAATAAAATCATTTTTGTCTATCAGTCCGCCGTCCGCAGGAATTCCGCCGCGCATTATGTTGAACATGACGTTCGCCTCGTGATGGAGCGCGGTCATTTTGTCCGCCGTGCGCTGAATTCCGTCCGCCGCGGAGATGAGGCTCCGCATCCGCTCCTCTCCGTCCGAAATGTCCTTTAAGGTCTCAGCGCAGAGTCCTTTTCTGTCGTCCAGTCTGCGCGCGATGTCGGCAACGCCGGACGCATCTTTCTCCGTGTCGAAAATCTGCATCCAGCTGTCGGAACTGCCGTCCGCTCCGGCCGGATTCAGAGTGATTGTTCTGCATATAAAATAGGACGGTCTTGCGCCTTTCACTGTGTCCGGACAGGGCATTTTCTGTTGAACGGAGCGGATTCCGTCCTGTACGGCAAGCGCGAATTTTTCGGGGGCGTCCGGTGACAGAATCAGCCTGTCGTCCGTGGAGAACCAGCCGATGTTCGCATAAAGTCCCTCATTCGGCTCTGCCTTGTCCGTTACGATTGACGATACGGAGAAGAGCGCGAGATTCACGTCCCGAATCATCTCCGTTTTTTTGTATGCGTCGAGAAGGATGCTGTTCGCATTCTGAAAATCGGATGTGACGCACGCCGGAAGAATATTTCTGCAGCCGTCAAGCACTGCCGCCGTTACCGGCGTGTCCGAATCGTTCTGAATCCAGACGCAGCGCACGATTCCGAATTTTTCGGAACTTGTCCATCCGTATCTGAATGTAAGTCCCAGCTCAAGGTTTTTCTCCTCGAACCAGACTTTTGTCCCCGTCGAATTCTTGTATATGTTCCTTTCTGTTGATTTTCTGCGGTTCGCGCTCTGTGCCGGCCCCGGATCCGAAAACGGTTCCCAGATTTCCGTTCCGTTCCGCTGTCCGGCTTTTTCCGCGCTGACGGCGATGGCAGTGTACGGACCTGTGCAGAATTTTGCGTCCGAGATTTTGTCCGCAGTGTAATATGGAAATACAGCGTGATTGCTGTCTTTTCTTCCGGCTGAAATTCCTCCCTTTGACCAGCAGAAATTCCATATATCGGAGGAACTTGTTATGGTCATGAAAAAATCATCCATCCGGTCGTAATTTTCTATTTTGTAAAATTCCTCGCCGTCAAGCTCCGTAAAACTTCCTCTGCATTGTTTCTCCATAAAATTCCTCCAATCGGTTTGTTCTGTTTCCGCCGCGAATTTCAGTCCGACGCATCCGCGGCTGTCCTGCGGATAACATAAAAGAACCTGTTTTTGCTGTCAATCAAGGTTTTAAGTCGGGACGGCCTAATCCGAAAAAATGACACTTTTATGAAATTTCTCATTCTGGTGCTCGTTTCCGGCCGCTGATATACTGCTGCCATGAACTGAGGAGCAGCGCAGAGTTTCCCGGTTCTGATGAAGTGCCGGTCCGGATTGCATGGTTCTTGCCGTCCGGACTTAATTCAGGGTTTGTCCAAAACATAAAAACGCTTGTGTAAAGTCCTTTGGCGTAATCGGGCTTTGCGCGGATGCGTTCTGGAGGAAATAGAATGAGAGAAAAAGAATCAAAGTGCGACGTCACTGTTTTGAACAAAAAGACGTTTATGCAGAGACTGAAGGAGGAGAAATATCTTCAGTTCATGGCGCTCTGCGGCGTTGTATGGATGCTCATATTCAATTATGCGCCTATGTACGGAATTCTGATTGCCTTCAAGAAGAACTATCGTATAACTGTTCCGCTTTTCAGCAGACAGTTCCTGAAATCCGACTGGGCCGGAAGTTTCGGTTTCCAGCATTTCATCAACTTTTTTAAGGACGAGGAATTTCTTCCTGTCATGGTGAATACGCTCGGAATCAGTATTCTCAAGCTGCTGATAAATTTTCCGCTGCCGATTATATTCGCGCTTTTTCTGAACGAAATACGCAGCGCGCGTTTCAAGAAGATTGTCCAGACAATCTCATATCTGCCGCACTTTCTTTCCTGGGTTGTCCTGGGAGGAATTCTCTCCACCTGGCTCGGCGAGACCGGACTGCTGAATGAGCTTCTTGTGAAGATGGGATTTATCGAAAAAGGAATAACATTCCTTGCCTATCCCAAATATTTCTGGCCGATTGTCGTCATATCAGATTTGTGGAAGGAGCTCGGATGGTCGGCAATCATCTATCTTGCGGCTATTTCCGGAATTGATCAGGAGATGTATGAGGCCGCCCGTGTTGACGGAGCCGGACGCTTCCGCCAGATATTTTCGATAACGTTGCCTTCAATCAAGGGAACGATAACGATTTTGTTCATACTTGCTGTAGGCGGACTTCTGAACTCGAATTTCGATCAGATTTTTGTCCTGTGGAATCCGCTCAATGCGGAGCGCAGCAATGTGATTGACATCTACACGTACAATACGGCCATGAGGAGTATGCGTTATTCCTATGCGTCGGCGATAGGTCTGTTCAAGTCGGTGGTTGCGTTCATCCTGCTGTTCATTGCGAACAAGACGACCAAAAAACTTAATGACACCGCGCTTTTCTAGGAGATTTATGATGGAAAAAACAAACGTCAAACTCAACGGAGCTACAATCGGAGACAATGTGATTGTCCTGTTCATGCTGATTCTGTGTTTTGTGACACTTTATCCGGTCTGGTACACGATAGTCATTTCGTTCAACGATTCGTCTGATGCGCTCCGCGGCGGAATCTACTGGTTTCCGAGAAAATTCTCGCTGGAGAGCTACCGGACGGTCTTTATGGACAAGTCCATAATCCGCGCTTTTGGAGTTACAGTCGCCCGCACCGTAATAGGAACGGTCACAAGCGTCCTTTTTACCGCGATGGTCGGCTATGCTTTCTCCAAAAAGCATATAATGGGCAACAAAATTTATATGCTGCTCGGAACTGTCACTATGTTTTTCGGCGGCGGACTGATTCCGTATTTTATCCTGCTTAAAAACATCGGGCTTTACGACAACTTCTGGGTCTACATAATTCCGAGCCTGTTCAACTTTTACAACATGATAATATTCATGTCGTTTTTCAGGGAGCTCCCTGCCGGACTTGAGGAATCCGCAAAGCTCGACGGGGCGAATGACCTTGTGGTCTTTATAAGAATAATCGTGCCGCTGTCGATGCCGGTAATAGCGACAATCGCGCTGTTCAACGGTGTCTGGCACTGGAACGACTACTTTTCGGGCGTCATGTACACGAACAACGCAGACCTTCAGCCGATTCAGACTTTCCTTTACAGGATTGTCGCAAGCGCAAGCGCTTCAAAGGCTGTGGTCTCGCTTCCTGCGGGAGTTTCGGCTCAGCAGGTGAGCAGTCAGTCGGTAAGGCTCGCGACAATGGTCGTGACCACCGCTCCGATTATCTGCGTGTATCCTTTTATGCAGAAATATTTTGTAAAGGGAATGATGATCGGTTCAATCAAGGGCTAATGTTTTTCATTGCAAGCAATACATAGGAGGAAAAAATGAAAAAGACAGTATCTGCTGCGCTGGTGGCCTGCGCAATGGCGGCAACACTTGTGCTTTCGGGCTGCGGAAAAGGCAAGGACGCCGCATCGAACGGAACAAAGGCTGGAACGGAAAAGACTCCGGGCTGGAAGGTGAATGCCTCGAATCCGGTAAAATTTGACTGGTACATCAACTTCAGCTGGTTTGCACGCCATTGGGGTGATTCCAAGGTTTCAAAATACATAACCGAGAAAACAGGCGTCGACGTGAATTTCATAGTTCCGGCCGGAAACGAGGCGGAAAAACTGAACGCGATGATTGCCGGCGACGCGCTTCCGGATCTGATTACGCTCGGATGGTACGAGGGGCAGGTTCCAATGATGATTGATTCGGGGCTTGTGTATCCGCTGGATGAGCTTGCCGAAAAATATGATCCGTATTTCTTCAACGTGGCGAGCGCTGAGAAGCTCGGCTGGTACCGTCAGGCGGACGGTCACGTCTACGGTTATCCGAATGCTTCATATACTCCTGAGGACTACAAAAAATATCAGGGAAAACTCACATCCAACGAGACATTCCTTGTAAGAAAGGATATGTACGAGGCAATCGGCAGTCCTGACATGAGCACTCCGGAAGGATTCCTGAATGCGCTCCGTGCCGCAAAAGCGAAATTTCCGAATGTGAACGGTCAGCCGCTTATTCCGTTCGCGTCAAACGAATTCAACGATGTGGGATGTGACAGAATTCAGGACACACTGCCGCATTTCCTTGCGATTTCTCCTGAGGAGAACGGAAAATTCGTGGATTCCAAGCTTGGCCTTACGGAGAACAAGGAATATGTCCGCTGGCTCAAGACATTCCGCAAGGCGCATGAGGAAGGCCTTATCACAACGGATATGTTTGTGGACAAGCGTTCTCAGATTGAGGAGAAGGTCGCCCAGGGACGTTATTTCTGCCTTCTTTACTTCAACTGGGATATGCAGGCCGCTCAGAATGCGCTTTATGCTTCCGATCCGAATTCCGTCTACATCGCGGTGAACGGACCCAGAAATTCACGTGGCGACGACTACAAGCTCGGCGGCGCCGGAATCGCCGGATGGACAATCACTCTTGTGTCAAAGAACTGCAAGGATCCTGCAAGGGCGCTCCAGTTCCTCACCTATCTGATAAGCGAGGAAGGCCAGATGGATACGAACTTCGGAATCAAGGACGAGACATATTTTATCAACAGCAGCGGAATGCCTGAGCTTACCGCGGATGTCAAATATCTTGACCAGAACGACAAGAACAAGCAGGAGACCGAGATTGGTGTTCAGTATACCTACTGGATGCTTATGGATACGGCCTGGCAGGAGCAGTGGGGCAAGGAATACGCTCCGTCTCTGGCTCAGCCGCAGCTCTGGACGCGTCCTTATGTCGTGTCTTATGCGGCTTACGACGGGCTTACGCTTCCTGTCGGTTCCGACGAGGCTCTGGTGTACGAGGAAATCCAGCGCAGGTGGGGAAAAGTTCTTCCTTCGCTTCTCCGTGCGCAGTCTGATGCCGAATTTGACAGAATCATCGGTGAATACAATGAATTCAAGAAGTCAAAGGGTCTGGACAAGATTGTCGCGATTCAGACGGAGCTGATGAACGCGAACAAGAAGAAGCTCGGAGTAAAATAAGCTGATTTTCCGCCGGGGGAACGGATGTGAGTGCAGGAGAAGAGGCCTGCGCCGCATCCTTTGTTCCGGCGGATTTTTTATTTTCATTTTTATTTGCGTAGGGTTGTTGATTTTTCCGCCGTTTCTTATACTGTGACAATGTCCTTTCCCAAAAAGCTGGTTTTTATTTATACCTGTATCGTTGTAATCCCCGTGATGGTGATTTTTTTCTGCATATCGCTTGCGTCCGGAGAACGTTATTCCCAGGAGCAGAAGAACGCCGCACTGAGAAAGGTTCTGGATAATTCGGAGCAGATAAACAGGAAAATCGACAGTTTCGCGCGCCTTGAAAGTGTCGTATGCGCCGATGAGGAATTCATGTTCGCATTGGCAAAACCGGAGACGTTTTCGGAGGAGGAGCTTGTCTCCGCTCTTGTCGAGGAGAATGTGCTTCTTACCCGCCTTACATCGGTCGCGCCGGACATCTATGCGCTCAGAATTTTTGCCGACAATCCAGAGGTCCCGGAGCGGTGGCCGTATATTCTCCGCTCGGACAGAACGGAGCTTGCGACTCTTGGCCGCTGGGAATTCAATTATTCCGCCGGATATATGGGCAATCAGGGAAATCTCAAGCTTCCGTCCCTCTGCATGACAAAACCAATTGTCCGAAAACGGCGGGAGCTGGGTTACATTCAGATTGCCGTAAAGATGGCTGATTTTTTTCCGTTCCTGTACAGAAAGGATTCTTCGTGGCAGTCGGACGGAATTTTCATTCTCGGCGGTTCCTCGCTTGTTCCTGTCGTGGCGGCGGATTCCATAAACGTCACCGAATTTTCAGCCGCCGAACTTGATTCCCTGTTCGCCGCCGTCATGGAGGACACGCGGACTTTTGTGGGAATGCACGAGATGAACGGCAAGATGATGGCATGGCACAGAATCCCGCGGATGAACATGGTCGTAGTTCATGTGAATTCGACTTTGCTCATGCACCGCCGCCGTATTCTGCTTGCGGTCGTATCGCTTTCCGGAATGTTGGCGGCGGTCGTAATCCTTTTTCTGGTGGTCAGGACAACATCCGCCCGTCTTATGGCAAGGGTCTATTCGGTTCTGTCCGGAATGATTCAGGTTAGGAACGGAAATCTTTCGGCGGTTGTCGAGGTGAACGGTTCCGATGAGATTACGGAGACTCAGCTTGCCTTTAACCAGATGGTCGCCCGGATTGCCGGACAGATTGAGCAGATAAAAAAGGAGCAGCAGCTTGTAGCCGAGACGGAGATAAAGGCGATGCAGAACCAGATAAATGCGCATTTTCTGTACAATGTGCTTGAGACGATAAACATGCAGGCTGTTCTTGCCGGTCAGGATGATATTTCGGAGAGCATAACGGTTTTGAGCCGCATGATGCGCTACTGTCTGCGCTGGCGTAATCCGTGCGTGTCCGTCTCGGAGGAGCTTGAATACATCCGTTCCTATATATACATACTGAACATAAGAAACGACTATTCGATTTCTCTTGAGATAGACATTCCTCCTGAAGCGATGGAATTCTCTATTCCCAAAATGGTTCTTCAGCCGTTGGTGGAGAATGCGTTCTTCTATGCGGTTGAGCCGGCCGGAGCGGATGCATCGATTGCCGTCTACGCTGAGGATAGCGGTGAAAAGGACAGAATTTACATCTGCGTAAAGGATTTTGGACCGGGAATTCCTGATGAAAAACTGAAGCTCCTGAACGAATATCTTGCGCCGGATGTTCCGGAACACGCGTCCGACGGAGGAATAGGATTCAAGAATATTCAGACAAGGCTCACGACGTTCTACGGAATCTCGTTCAGAATGAAGATTGAATCCGGAGTCGGCCGGGGAACCGTCGTTAAAATTCCGGTGAAAAGACAGAGACAGGAGCATAAGACAGATGATTACGGTCATTGTTGCTGATGATGAGAAATTGATAAGGGCGGGAATCCATAAAATTCTTATGGATTCGGTTTCAGTTCCTCTGAACATACTTGAAGCCAAAAACGGAAAGGAGGCGCTGGAACTGTGCAGAAACGACAGTCCCCAGCTTCTGATAACGGATATAAGAATGCCCGTTATGGACGGAATCACCCTTATGCGCGAAGTCTCCGCGCTTAATATCCGGCCCGCGGTGATAGTTCTCAGCGGCTACGATGATTTTTATTATGCAAAGGAGGCAATCTCGAACGGCGCAATATCGTACATCCTTAAGCCGGTGGACAAAAACGAGCTTGTGTCCTCGGTGACATCCGCAATCATGCGCCATGCGGAGGAGGAAAGGCGGCACGATGAGCAGGTGCTGAAGTCGGTCGCCGACCATGGAGTTCTTCCCGGTGATGACACAAGAAACCGGCTCAGTTTTGACGGAAATTATGTCTGCATTGCCGCAAAGGGAAATTCAGCGTCCGGCATCATGGAAAAATGCCTGGCATCCGAAACATATTATATTGTAGAAAACAGAAAAAACTGGTGCCTCATCGTGACTCCTTCCGGAAGTTTTTCTGCTGATGATGACGGACACAGAAAATTTCTTGAGGAAAGCGGAATTTCAGTGGGCGTCAGTTTACCCGGAAGTGACATATCATCGCTTCCGCTGCTGCGCCGTCAGGCCTGCTCCTCCCTGATGCAGAGTTTTTTCGGCGGAGAAAGAGATTCCTCAAATGACGGAAATAACGCCGTTCTGACCGGAGGAATTTCCGTATTCACGGAATCTGACTGTCCGTCCGACTTTTCGGAATTTGATTCCCGCTACGAAAAATGCATCGGAAGACTGGAAATCTCGTCTCCGGAAGAAGCCGTTGCCGGAATAGACACAATGCTCGATTTTTCCGGAGTTCCTGTCTGTCAGCGCGGAGCGATTCTCTTCTATATTTATACAAAAATCACAAACAATCTGTTCAAGCGTTTTCCCGGATATACAGATAGGGACGTGTATCTTTATCTCAAGGGCATTATGATAGAAAATATATGGCAGTACGGAACATTTGAGGAATGGAAGCAGGATGTCGGCGCTTATGCGGTCTACCTTGCCGCCCTGATTCAGAAGGACACCGTGGAATATCCGTTCATAACCGAGGCTTTGTCCTATATAAAAAGCCATTTTACAAAAAACATCAACATGGCGATGTGCGCGAACCATGTTGATGTGAACTACACGTATTTTTCCGAAAAATTCAAGGAGCACACGGGCGTAAATTTCAACGAATATCTGAAGCAGCTCAGAATAGGAGAGGCGAAACGCCTTCTTTCCGCCGGTTATTACAAGGTTTACGAAGTTGCGGAACATTCCGGATTCAGCGATGTAAAATACTTTATGAAGGTCTTCAAGGAAGAGACGGGAATGTCTCCGGGCGAATACAGAAAACTTCATCCGGCGGACGAATGATTTTACAATGGGTTTTCCTGCTGTCTTTCAAAAAGCCTTTCAGTCTCTTTTATTCTTGAATCCAGTGTTCTGCGCAAAATTTCCGCGCGCTCCGGCTCGATGTACGGATTTTTTGATATGAGCTTTCCGAAGAATTCTGGAATTCCATACAGTTTCTCAAAGTCCAAATCTGCGCAGTATTCCTTGAACGGAATCTTTTTCATCTGTTCTTTCTGGTTTGGGGCGAACGGCTTTGCCTTTATTTTTGAGGATTCTCGCAAGTATGGATTTCGCAATGAGAACACGCTTTCGCTATGGAAAAATGAAGTTCCGCTGTCGAACACCGGAGCAAGTCCGAGCCATTCAAGAGTATCTGGATTCCTTAAAAATCCGAAGTTGTTGTAGTGCCTGTCGGTGTTGGCGATTATAAAGTCAACCGTGAGCATATTGCAGATTCCCTGCTTCAGTTTTTCTGTATCCTTGAATCCGAGCTCCCCGCAGCAGTTTATAAGATGGCTGAAATTTGAAGTGTTGTTGTCCTTTTTTAAGGTGTTCACAATGTGCCATACCGGAACAAGCTCAGTCTGCGGCGACACAAAGTCAGGACATGACGAGTAGAAAGTTCCATCGTTTTTTATGATTTTGTATTCAACGTGCTCTATTCCGAGCCTGCCGCAAATTTCAGAAGTCAGGACTTCGTTGAACGGCTCCTGATAATACGGCGCGCTTCCGGCTTTTAGAAGAATTCTCTCGCCGTTGTTTGTAATCCATTTTTTCTTGAGCCAGCCGTCGGATGTGTTGTCCGGCGATACAAGATTCAGCTTGTCCGTGCTGTCTGAATTCAAAACTCCGAAGAGGGCTTTTCCAACGTCATCTGAAAAACTGTTCTGAAAGAAATTCACGTCTTTCCAGGAGAGGCTGCTTGCCAAAGGCTTTGCCCAGTAGTGGTCAGAAAGGCTAAGTCCGTAGCTTTTTTCTATAAGATAATCCGTCGTGACATTTCCGAGCTGCTCAAGGGCAGTGTCAAGATTCTGGCGGCTTGCAGGAATTGAGCGGCTTTTCCACCAGGAGCGGAACTGGCTTTTCAGCGTTTTTCCTTTTTCATTGTCCGGCGATATTCCGACAGGAAGATGCTCCCTGCATAAAATTTCAGAGACTTCGGAGATTTCCTCATCCTCGGTTGAGAATCTTAGAACTGGAATATCTTTGTGGCAAAGAGTGTAGTTCATTACTCCTCCACAATCTTCCATTCGGCAAGGTTCCGTTCCTTTGTTGAGAAGCTCGCGCCGATTTTTACAATCCGCTTGCCGCTTGCCTTGTACGGCTCGGTGTATCCAGCTTCCTCAATCTGCCGCAATGCCTCGTCCGCGCTCTTGTCCCTCTTGAACTCAAAGATGAATACATTGTTTCCGTTCAAAAGCACGCAGTCCGCGCGCCCGAATGACGATGTCTCCTCGACAGACGACCACTGGCCTAGCAGCGTGAACACAAGATAGAACACGTTCTGGAAATTCTGTTCGATTATGGAATCTCTCTTTTCCTTCCTTGCTGTCGTGTAGGGAAGTGTTGAAAAAAGAGACTTGAACCGGTTCATCACGCTTTCTATGTCGCCTTTCTTTATGTCGCGCGCGAACGACACAACGTCAAGCCCTGTGGAGCGGTTGTTGTTCAGGATTGCCGGTGCAAGGGAGTTTATGAACGCGTACTTCACCTCGTTGTTCGGGTATTTTAAAAGGTACACGCCGAATTCCTTGTCGTAGCCCTTTATTGTAAGGTAGCCTGTCTGGTAGAAGAGCGGAATAGGGTTGGGGTTGTCGTTTCTGTAGTCCTGGAGCTCCTGCGCGGTGGCCTCCACGCCGTTTGAAAGATCCATGTAGTTCATCGTGCTTTCCTGGAGTTTCTTTATGAGGAAAGTGGGCGTTCCGGTCGCAAACCAGTAAAGGAAGAAATCCTGTTTTTTCAGCGCATTCAGAAGGCTGAAAGGATTGTACACAGCCTCGCTGTTCTCATAGAAATGATAGCCGTCATACATCTTTTCAAGCTGGTTTATGCATTCCTCTTTTGAAAGCTTGTTCTGCGTTGCAAACTCAATGACTTCTTGTTCCAGGTTTTCGAGCATTTCTTTTTCTGTGATTCCGCAGACTATAGCGTACTGGCTTGAAAGAGAGATGTCTTCAAGCTGGTTCAGGTCGCTGAATATGCTCACCTTGCTGAACTTTGTTACGCCCGTCAAAAACACAAATTTAAGGTCCTCGTCCAGGGCTTTCAGCGTTACATAAAGCCCGCGCAGCGTCTCGCGGTTCTCGTTCACAAGAGTTTCGTTGCTTTGCGCGTCAAGAAGCGGCTTGTCGTACTCGTCAATCAGGACGGCGGCCGGAAGCCCGGTCTTTTTCCGCGCGGTCTGCACAATGTTTATGAATCGGCC
>ERZ808286.43-NODE-43-length-101350-cov-4.962831_pt1 | contig 101350 bp, 83 predicted proteins | sample MGYA00521276_ERZ808286 | MGnify/ENA primary metagenome ERZ808286 (study PRJEB31516, sample SAMN03275607) | gut metagenome | biome: mammalia-associated habitat; material: feces | host: Papio cynocephalus | place: Kenya | collected 2012-08-01 ... | reverse complement strand
TTGAAAGAGCGCCGTTGGCAGGAGTGTCGCCCGCGCCGAAGCAAGGCCCGCAGAAAGCAGTCTTGACGATTGCGCCCGCGTCAACAAGCGAGGCGAACGCACCGTTCTTCATGAGCTCCATGTAGACTGGCATAGAAGCCGGATAAACGTTCAGAAGGAATTTGCCGTTTCCTGTGTCCTTTCCCTTCAAGATGTCGGCAGCCGCACAGATGTTCTCAAAGCCGCCTCCGGCGCAGCCTGCGATAACGCCCTGGTCAACGTAAAGTTTTCCGTCAATCACCTTGTTCTTGAGCGTAAAGTTCACCTTGTCGCCGAACGAAACTTTCGCGCGTTTTTCAGTCTCGTCAAGAACGTCCATAAGATTCTTGTTCACTTCTTCTATTGTATATGCGCAAGAAGGATGGAACGGCATGGCAATCATCGGGCGGATTTCTCCCAAGTCAAGCTCAATCGCGCCGTCATAATAAGCGTCAGACCCCGGATTCAATTCCTTGTAGTCGCCTTCTCTTCCGTGGACTGAATAGAACTCGCGGATTTTCTCGTCAGTTGACCAGATTGAAGAAAGACAGGTTGTCTCAGTCGTCATAACGTCAACGCCGATTCTAAAGTCAGCGGAAAGATTCGCAACTCCAGGGCCGACAAATTCCATCACCTTGTTCTTGACGTATCCGTTCGCAAAAACAGCCTTGATAATCGCAAGCGCAACGTCCTGCGGGCCGACACCCGGAACAGGAGAGCCTGTCAGGTAAACCGCGATAACGCCCGGCATATTCACATCGTAAGTCTTTCCCAAAAGCTGCTTTGCAAGCTCGCCGCCGCCCTCGCCAATCGCCATGGTTCCAAGCGCGCCGTACCTTGTGTGGCTATCTGAGCCCAAAATCATGTCGCCGCACTTTGCAAGCATCTCGCGCGCAAACTGGTGTATTACAGCCTGATGCGGAGGAACATAAATTCCGCCGTATTTCTGCGCACAGGTAAGCCCGAACATATGGTCATCCTCATTGATTGTTCCGCCGACCGCACAAAGCGAGTTGTGGCAGTTAGTCAAAACATAAGGAATCGGAAATTTCTCAAGCCCGGAAGCCCTCGCCGTCTGAATAATTCCGACATAAGTAATATCGTGTGAAGTGATTTTGTCAAATTTGATTTTCAGCTTAGAAGCGTCGCCAGAAGTGTTGTGTTTCTGCAGAATAGAATAAGCGATTGTGTTTTTCGCACAGTCAGCAGGATTTTTGCCCGGCACGGATTCAACCAATTTTCCGCCCGAAAGAAAAGCGCCTTTTTCCCAAAGTTTCATGTTGCCCTCGAATAGTTTTTAAGATAAATATATGGAAGAGATTAGCATAATTCGGGGATTTTCTCAACGAGCAAGATTCCGCTCCGCAAGACTCACAAGATTCTCGCCCCAGTATTCACAGAGGATTCCGCGCGCCTCGTCCGCAAGCTCAGGAGGAACCGTGCACCGCAGCTGCTCGACGCTGTTCATCACATACAGTTTCGCAAGAGTCCTGATTCTGTCCAGCTCCATATCGGAAAGGGGATTTCTTCCTGTCTCCGCAAGAATTCTTTCGCACCAGCTGAAAATCACGGTGAACACGGATGCCGATGAGACTTTCCGCCGGAACTCCTCCACGCTTCCGGCTTGGGCCGGAGCCGTCATTCCTGAGCTGACGCAGTAATTCACGGCAGGAATCTCAATTCCGACATATTTTTCGCACCGCATGGCGACAAAAAAATAAATCAGCAGATCCTCCGCCATGTTGCAGTATGTGCGCGGAATATCGCCGAAAGCCTCGACATAACGTGAGCGTCTTATCAGTTTGCCCCAGAGGTTGGAGCTGTGGTTTCCGTCAAGAAGCCAGCCGTCAAGAATGGCGCGTTTCTCAAGCGTTCCGCGATACGGACGGCTGTTCTTGGCACTTTCAACCGGAATTATTTTTTCTCCGCTCCTGATGAACGTGACTGTCGCTCCGTGGACAATGTCGGCACCGGTATTAACCGCAGTCCCGTAAAGGGCGGAAAGCGCGCCGCCGCACAGGAAATCATCACTGTCCAGCATAAGGACATATTCTCCGCGCGCGGCATGAACAAGACTGCGTCTAGCCTCGACCAGTCCGGAATTTTCCCTGTGCTCAAGGTATGTGGTCTTTATATGTGACCTCTTACTGGATTTTCTGACTATCCGCCGGCAGTCCTGACCGTCGCCGTCAAGTCCGGAGCTTCCGTCGTTCAGGACGACAACCTCCATTCCGCGGAAATTCTGCCGGAATATGCTTTCAAGACAGCGGGCGAGAAATCGCTCCGTGCCATAGACAGGAACACAGACGCTTACAAGAGGCGCCGCCATCAGCCGGTTATATCCTTTCTGGTGAAGACACATGTCCCGGTATCAGTAATTTTAGCCTGCCAGTTGACAACATTCCATTCTGCGCTCAGTTCCTTATCCTGACTAAGGGTATTCCTAACCTCCAGAATTCTTGACTCAAGGTCGAATTCGACAAGCCTCGCGACCTTTGACCAGCAAAATTTATTCGGAACAGAATCATCCTTATACACGAACAGTCCAGAATCAGAGAACACAAGCTTCTTCGGCTTTATGGCGACAAAACGCTCAGGGCCGAACAGTCCGTCGGCGCTGTCTACGGAAGACGGCATATATCTGTTTGCTGTATATTCTATTCCATCCGTTACTTCCATAGAAGACCCACCATCCGTCCACCCTTTAAAGCCGAATTCATCATCCATGGCAAAGCTGGAATCCGTCATGGTGAATCTGTAAATTCCCCCGCGGCTGAAAGCATCAGTTGTGGCGGTGGCGGCATCAGAGTTTTCAACCTTTGTCTCGCGGACGAGCACATAAACCGCACCGTCCTGAACAAGAATGTCAGAAACCTTGCAGTCTGTGCTCTCAGTTTCGGTGAAAGCAGTTCCATATTCCGTAAGTCCGGTTCCCTCCACGGCGAATGCCGACAGGAAGATGATTTTATTCTGATTTTCATCATATCTTTGACCGGAAAGGTAAATTCTGTCCTTATAGGCCGCGAAGGCGGTCACACCTGAGATATTCTCCTGTCCGGAATCAAGCTTTTCCGCGGAACATACGCCGCCATCAGAAAAGGACAAGACATACAACTCAGACCCGTCGGCAAGGAGATAGAATTTTCCAGTGGCCGGATCGCACCGCAGATGCGCGGTCTTAGGTGCCGCCGTACCGGATGTCAGGCTTACTGTATAAGAGGAACCGGTTTTATTTATACAGAGGCTGTTGTTGCTCTGAATGTCAGCATAAAGCCATGCGAGATTGCCGGACGCATCAAAACAGAAATCAAGGAGCGTGGAATTTGAAGGCAATCCATTGTCTGTCTTCTCGACTTCATATTCCGGTTTTCTTTCGCCGTCCGGCGTGGCGGCGGAGAAAAGTCCGTACGCAAGCGACGTGTCGGAAGAGTCCGTCGGCGCTGATGAATAATTGTTGTAGAAAACGTAATCCGTATCCTGATTCCATTTTGCATAAAGGACGAGATTCTCCGCCCTCGACCAGGCGAAAATATTCTTCAGGCTTGTTCCGGAGAAACCGTCGTTGTCGTACCATCCGCCGAAAATCAGGTGGTCAGAGCCGGGAAGCACGGGAAGCTCCACATCCTCATCTATCGTGTAGTCCGAAACCCGCTCTGATGCGGCATCCGCACCGGAAATTCCATCGTTGTACTCAATTTTATAGACCCTGTTGAAAGTTCCGACCGTTATCTCCGCCGATGAGGTGAGTCCGGCTGAAATCCACACGGCAAGGGCATAGCGCGCGCGGACGGAATATCCGTCTCCGTTCTCAGGCGAGCAGAGTCCGGCGGCGGAAAAATCGGCTTTGTAAATTCCCGACGGAATTCCGTCCTTCCTGAACACAAGGCTGCGTCCGTCCCCGGCGATGCTCTCCGCACTGACACGGACCGGCTCCGTGTTTTTATCTTCTCCGCAGGCGATCAGCGTAAGCTCCGCCGATTCCATGCGCACCGGCTGCGATGTACTTACAGTCAGGCTGAGGCTTCCATTCCCCCCCCCGTCCATTTCGGGAAGCAGCGTGAATTCAAGAAGATTCTCCTTTCCAGCCACGACAGTCCTGTCTTTCAGCACGGACGAGAAATTCTCCAATCCTGTCCGCGCGGAAAGGGTGAACGTGTACGTGCCGGCGGCAATCTCCGCGGAAGCCCCGGAAAACTCGATCAGGGATTCCCATCCGGCAATTTTTGATGACGTGCCGTCATGCACGGCCGTAAGAACGATGTCTGTAAGGCCGTATCCGCTGAATGTCGGAAAGACGGTACGGCCGGAGCATCTGTCAGAAAAGACCAGAACCGCCTCATCCGCCGGCAAACCGGAGTCCGAAAGCGCGGAACCGCAGGAAATAAAGAGAAGCGGCAGCGCAACAAGCAGCGCGGATAAAATTTTCCTCATGGAAGTCCCCCTAAATGTCACGGTCACTCTGAAACCTCGAATTCATATTGCCAGAAATAGATTTTCCCGGATTTTTCCGCGGAAAGCCGCACAAGATAATTTCCGGAAACAAAACCGGACGTGTCGACGGTGAATTTTCTTTCCGAGCCGGTTACGGCGGCGCAGCTCCAGCTGTAGCTGTCAAAACCGCCTGCGGCGGTGAATTCATAGACCTTGCCATTCCTTTCGGAACTGGAATCAACATCATCTCCAGAGGAAATGAATTCTACAGCCGCGGAAATTTCCGCCTCAGGCTCATCAACCGTGACCGTAATCGCCGCCGTGAATCCGCGGTATTCGGCGGTCACCGTCTGCGGTCCGCTCCTGCTTCCGTCATAGCCGCTGAAATTCACAAGACCGGAGTCTATGCTCTCCGAGCTTCCGTCCGCATATTCCGCTGTCACCGTCACGCGCGACGGGTCAAAAGCGGCGCCGTATCTGAATGTCAGACCGTCCTCCGCTGCCTCCGCCTTTATTCCGGTGACGGCAAGCTTCACGATGACCGTAATCTCGGATGGAGGACCGGCGGATGGCACCGAAACCAGTCCGCTTGAGCCTTCGGCGACGAGCCTCTCGCCTTCTCCGCCGTTTATAATATAAAGGGAAATTTTTATCACCACCTCAGTATCCGCCGGAACCGATATTCCGACAGGATCCACAGAAAGAATTCCGTCACATTCCCGTATCTCTCTTGTGAAATTCTGAGTGCTGTCTCCTGAGTCAACGCCGTCTCCGGAAACTTCCGCCTTTATAGCGAGCGCGGTTCCGGCCGACACCGCCGAACGTGAATTGTCCGCTCCGGAAATAATTCCGATAAGCTCAGGCGGCAGCGACAGCAAGACCTGAGGCCGGCTCCTCCCCGAAAATGAGGACGAGCATCCGGACACAAGAGCCGACACCAGAAGCGCAAGGGCGGCAACCCGTATTTTTGCTGATTTCTTATCCATAGTGGCATTATCCATCACTATCGACAAAAAAACAACCACTGGACGGAAAAGAAATTCCCGTCCGGCGGCCGTCAGAAGACATTACTGAATGGAAGTAAGATAAAACGTCACATCATTTCTATAATATTCCGCCGTGTCGCCGCTGACCGTACAGCTTGAGGTTCCGGCCGCAACCTCCGAGCCGGAATAGCGGCTGAACCTGTACTTGTCCGATTTGAACAGGCTCTGAGGCTGCATGAGCGTGTCGCCGAAGAAGCTGATCTCGCTCCAGGAGCTTACGGTTTCAGCTGGCGATGAGTCCGAATTAACTACAGTCCTCTCCTTGCCGTCACCCGGAGCGCCGTCAACGGTGATTCCGAGTTTTTCGGCTTCGGAAGCGCTGTATACGGACTGTCCGTCAACGTACAGTCCGTATACAGTCAGAACCTTTTTCTTTTCTCCGCCCCAATCGCCTGACTTAAGCGCCCAGTCGTTCAGAACAAACACTGATGAGTAGTCCGAATCACCGTAAACAAAACCAGCGATTCTCACGTATGTCACCGACTCGATGAAATAGCTGTTTCCGCTGAGCATATTGTCTATGTATTCATAGTCTCTCCAGTAGCTGATTTTGAGGGAGTCCTTCAGCGGATAAGTGCCGTCGGTATCATCGTTCCATCGGACATCGCTAATCATCCAATAGGAGTCAGAATCGTCCCAGCTTGTGCCCCTTGCGAGCTGATACCAGGTTCCCTGACGGAGAATTTTTCCGCTGAATCCGGCGCTGAATTCCGGTGAAGCGTTTCTCCTCATAACCCTGTCGGAAGTCAGGACAGGAGAAAGGGCGGAACTGTTCGTGACAAGAAGCTCCCCAAGCCCTCCGGCCGCCTTCACATTGAATGTGGATGTTGAGAGGATTACGTTTCCGAATTTTATTGTGACCATGAACGAATAGTCCTTTCCCTTCTCGACAAGCGGATAGTAATATGAGAAATAACTTGTCGTCAGTGACTCTTCGTTCTGCATCTCGACACCGTTCACCGTGTCTCTGATGGTTATATACTGCGTGCCGGAGCTGTACGAGCCTGAATCATAATAGTAAAGAAGATTTCCTGAGAAGCGGATTCCGTGCTCGGTCGGTGTGCATGTCACATAGTTGGGGTTGCCGGATCCTGCTGAAACCTTAATCTCGCCGGCATCAGCTGTCTTTCCGCCAGCGACCGTGTATTCCGTTTCAAATGAAGTGCAGTTTCCGCCTGACCAGACACAGAGCTTATGTGTTCCGGCGGGAATTCCTGAGACCGTGAATTTTCCGTCGTCTCCGCAGACCGCCATGTAGCTTGTTCCGGCGATTCCGACGATTGTCCCCGCCGCGGAGCCTCCGCCAACAGAAATGATTCCGGATATATTTCCCTTCAATGTAAGCGTAAGATCCGGCGCCACGGCGCGTTTTCCTTCCGACAGCGTCACCTTTGTGTATGCGGCCTCGTTTCCTGATACGGCATATACCGTCCACTCCCCGGCGGCAAGCTCCGTAAATTCATAGTGACCGCCGGCATCCGTCTCCGTTCCGGCATAGAACGAGCTGACCGTCCTGCCTGCCGTGGCCGCGGCTCTTGCGGACTCTCCGGCTCCGTCCTGACCGACCTTTTCAAGATAAACTCTTACTCCGCTGCTGTCAGCGGATCCCGAATTGAGAATCACCTTGCCTTCAAGTGAAGATGTACCCCCCCCCCGAACTTTTCGCTGTATTCTCTCCTCCTGACGGCTGGCTGCAGCCTGCTGCAAGCATCATCAGCCCGATTATTCCCGCCACTGCGCGTGACAGTTTTCCATGCGATTTCACCATAAATTCCTCCTTGCAAAAAATCATATATGTCCGTCATGACCGCATTATCATGACAGGGGCGGGATTATATGGAATTTACGGTCGCGTTTATATAGTTTAAATGATGATTTTTATAGATTTTTTATAGTTTAAATAAGTTCCGGGCAATGAATGGCTCCCTGCGCACGAATCACGGAAGATATTCCGGCTTTATGTTCCTCATTGAGCGGAAAAGGAGCTGCTTTCTTCCGTCATCTCCGCCGGTCATCGCCTCAAGAATTCTGCGGGCCTCTTTTCTGCCGGAATTGTCCTGATAGCTGCAGGTGCAGGTGTGGCAGCCGAAGCCTCTTTCCTGCGCAAAACCGATTACCGTCCTCTCGGAGGCATAACAGAGCGGTCTGATTATTGTGACCGGATATTTTCTGTACGAGAATTTCGGCGGCATGGTGGCGATTGTCCCCTTGTTCAGCATGTTCATCAGGAGAGTCTCAAGGATGTCGTCAAGATGATGGCCGAGCGCAATCTTGTTGAACCCGTTCGCGGCGGCATATTTCAGAAGCTCAGTCCGCCGCTGCGTCGAGCACCACCAGCAGTTCATGCGGAAGCCGGGCTTAAGGCGACCGAGCGTGTCCACATCCACAGAGACGAGCGGAACATCATGCTCACGGAAAAAGGCGGCTATCTCCGGGGGCAAAGGCGGCGCGAAATCAGCCTTTATGTTAAGCGCCGCAAAAGTAAAATTCGAGGACGGCCACCTGCTCCGTTCCGAGAGATAGCAGGCAAGCGCGGTTGAATCCTTTCCGCCGGACGCGCCCACAAGAATCCGGTCGCCCGGACAAATCATGCCGTAGTCGAAGACAGCCTTGTCTATAAGACTGTAAAGTGACGGATGCCTGGACATGGACTCATCTTCCCCGGATTTTCTTGAGAACCTTCTTGTGCCAGAAGGCGCGGAAAGCCTCGGCAAGGCAGAACGGGCCGTACATCAACGAAAGCGGAACGTCGAACGTGCCAGGCCTGTGCAGACGGACACCCCCGAATCCCGTCTTGAACAGGTAAAGTCCGTGCATCGGATGGGAAGGATCGTCCGTCGGCGGCATTCCGTAAAGGTCGTAGCGCAGGCTTCCGGCTTCCTTGGCGTCACAGATGGCGGTCCACTGAAGGATATATGCCGGCATCAGGCTGCGCTTCTCGTTCGACGAGCAGCCGTAAAGATACACGCTTTCCGAGGGCGAGAACAGCGTTATTATGGCGGCAAGCCTGTCCCCCTCGTGCTCCGCCACATAAAGCGAGACGGAGGGAGAATTTCCGCCGGCGGAGGCGCATTCAGCAGACAGACGAAGCAAATCCTCATAATAGCTTTTGGCATGGATCGCTATTCCGTCGCGCCCGGCCGTAGTCCGGTAGATTTCATAGAAGGAGTCGAGATACCCGGAAAAATCAGGGCTGTCCGCGGAAATCCGCCTGACCTGAACGCCCTTCCTTGACGCGAGGCGCACATTGTAGCGCCATTTCGGTTTCATCGCGGCGAGAATCTGCTCCTGGCTAAGGGCAAGGTCTATATAGGTCGAGTCAGGCGGCTGGATGTCCACGCGGTTTTTCCGTATTCCAAGCCTGTCAGCGAATGAAACGAGCTTCATGCCGCTGTTGAACCGGTCCCTAAGCTCCGGAGAGGAGAATTCCACATCCGGATCGAACCTGACGCAGAGCGTGTTCCTTGGAAGGAATTTTCCGAGCGCAAGCGCGATATCCCTGATGAACGCTGCGAATTCAGCCGTCCCGGAATCCGGATCCGAGGCGCTGCCGCCGGTCATTGAGAATGACGGGAACATGGGGATATAGGCCACGGTGAATTTAAGCGGCGGTTTTCCGAAAGTCCTCAGCAGGACCGACATTCCGTCCTCACGCTCAGTTCCGTCGGAACAGGAACGGATTACAGAAAAACGGCGCGCAGTCCAGCCGTGTCCGGCCTTGAATTTTGCCCAGAAGGGAGTCTGCTGGAACGGCCCGGAGCATACATCCCCGGTATCCGTTGTTGTTTCCCTTAATGTCAAGCCGGACAAATCAGTGGACTCCGCCGTCACAGGTGAATTCCGTCGCAAGGAATTTACCGCCGGCCGAAAGCTGCTTTCCGCCGGCCATGACCTTTTTTCCGCTCACATAGATTTCCGTACGGAAGAAAACATCAGCATCTATCGCGTCCGGTTTTTCCGCGGCGGGATCGTCTCCGTCAAGAACGACAGGTGTTCCAGGTGCGGCCCACGGCGCGGTCAGAACCTCCACGCGGTCATTTCCGTCCTTGTCCTTGTAGTCTGCGGCAAGAAGCATTCCGCGGCTCTCGACTCCGCGCATCTTGCGTGGCTTTAGGTTCGCGGCAAGAATGATGTGCTTTCCCAAAAGCTCATCCTCGCGGAGATATGGAACAAGTCCGCTCTGGATGATTCTGTCCTCTCCGCTTCCGTCATCAAGATGCTCTATATAAAGCTTGTCGCTCTCCGGATTGCGCTCCACGGAGACAATCTTAGCGACGCGGAGGCTTATGTTCTCAGTGAAATTTCCGGCCTGCTGGTCAAGAGGAAGCGTCTCAGGCACGTTCTTTCCGGCCGGCTTCTTCTCCTGCTTTCCGGATTTCTTCGGCTCCTCCGTACAGGAATTCCTTGTTCCGCTGAATTTCATGCGGAAAGCCTCCATCGTCTTCCTGTCCATTGGAGTAAAATAGACTTCCGCCGCGCCTACGGAGTCAAGCCCCTCAGTCTTTCCGAGATCCGACCAGTCAAGACCGGCAAGAGGCTCCGTGCCGATCCGCGACTCGGCAATCGTCTTTCCGAAATACGACATGACCTTCTGCGTGTACTGCGGCATATACGGATGCATCATTATCATCAGGTCTTTTATGACATAGCAGAGATTCCTTATCAGCTTTGCAGCCGACTCAGGATCTGTCGTCCTTGTCTTCCATGGTTCGGCCGCCTGGAAAGCCTTGTTGCAGAGGTCAGATATGGCGAACATTCCGTGGAACGCGTCCTTCAGTTCCGCCCATTCCAGCTGCGAGGTTATCTTCTCCTCGCGGGCGCGCACGTCCTGCCACAGGGCAGAGTCCACAGGAGCATCCGGAATTTTTCCGCCGTAGTATCTTCCGGCGAAAAGGAGCGTCCTGTTCACGAGATTTCCGAGGTTTCCGATAAGCTCGGAATTCATCTTCTCCTGAAAATCCTTCCAGGTGAACTGGAAGTCCTGTTTTTCCGGCCTGTTGTAGAAAATATAGAAACGCCATGCGTCCGCCGGAATTCCGCTTTCCGCGGCATCAGTTCCGAACACGCCGACTCCGCGCGACTTGCTGAATTTTCCGTCCTCGTAGTTCAGATATTCAGACGAGCTCATGTGGAACAGCTTGGTCCAGTTGTGGCCGGAGCCGAGGAGCGTGCAGGGAAAAATCACCGTATGGAACGGAATGTTGTCCTTTCCGATGAACTGGAACAGCCTGACGTCATCGTTCTCCGAAGCCCTGTCGCCCTCCTCCGGCAGCCACCAGGACTTCCAGTCGAAGGACGGAAGCCTCGCGGACTCAAGCTCGTCGGCAAGCTGCTTGGTTATGGACATATAGCCGATCGGCGCGTTGAACCAGACATAGAACACCTTGTCCTCGTAGCCTTTTTTCGGAACGGGAATTCCCCACTTGAGGTCGCGGGTGATGGCGCGCTCGTTCAGTCCATCGCGGATCCATGCCTTCGTTATATTGACGGCGTTGTCCGACCAGCGTCCGTCCACGCTCGCCTTCCGCATCCATTCATCAAGCTTTCCGCTTATGGCAGGAAGATCGATGTAGAGATGCTTTGTCCCGCGCAGCTCCGGCTCGGTTCCGCATACGGCGCACCTCGGAGACTTGAGCTCGACAGGATCAAGGAGGGAGCCGCAGTCGTCGCACTGGTCGCCCCTTGCCCTTTCGCTTCCGCATTTCGGGCACGTTCCGTGGACATAGCGGTCGGCAAGGAACATCCCGCATTTCGGACAGAAAAGCTGACTGTCGCTGTGCTCCTTTATGAATCCGGCGCGGTCAAGATCCTCAAAAAGGGACTGCGTTATCTCAGTGCACTCATCGTTGGACGTGCGTCCGAATTTGTCAAAATCAATGTGAAACCAGTCGTATATCTTCGTATGCTCCGCGTAGTAATGGTCGCACAGCTCGCGCGGAGTCATGTGCTCCTCAAGGGCGCGGGTCTCCGTCGCCGTTCCGTATTCATCGGTTCCGCATACATACAGCGTGTCGTAACCGCGGCTGCGGCAGAATCTGGCGAACACATCGCCCGAAAGCATCTGTATAAGATTTCCAAGATGGGGAATATTGTTCACATAGGGTAAAGCTGAAGTGATAAGTCTTCTGTTCATAATCGGTAAGTATAGATGTTTTCGGGGTAAGTTTCAACATTTGTTGTTATCCGCGCCTGTTTATGGTAGATTTGAGCGCATGGAAAACAAGGACGAATATCAGGCCGGGCTTTTCGCCAACAGGCTGAGAAAAAGATACAGGGATCTGCGGAAATGGGCGAGAAAGAGCAGAATCACCTGCTTCCGCCTCTACGACCGCGACATACCGGAGATTCCGCTGTCGCTTGACATATATGAATTCCTGCCGGACACGGTGACCGACACGAACGAATGTGCAAGATGGATGGCGGCGCGGAATGCGATGATAGCGGCCAACGATCCTTCCGTGGAGAATGAGCTCAAGCCTCTGACCCATGCTGTGCTGTGTCTGTATGAGCGTCCATACGAGAAGGACGCCGGCGAGGAGGCGCGGTGGCTTGACCTGATGGCGGAGACCGCGGCGGGAATTCTCGGAATAACCGGCGACAGGATAATAAGAAAGGAGCGCAGGCATCAGAAAGGAACGAGCCAGTACGGGAAGAACAGCGGAAATTCCGGTTGCTGCGGACTTGTCCAGGAGCAGGGACAGATTTTCAGGGTGGATCTGTCGGGGTATCTTGACACCGGGCTTTTCTTTGACCACAGGCCGCTCCGGGCCAGGCTCAGGGACGAGGCCGCCGGCAAATCCGTGCTGAACCTGTTCTGCTACACAGGAAGCTTCTCCGTATATGCGGCGCAGGGCAACGCGTCCTACGTTGAGTCGGTGGATCTGTCAAACACATACCTTGCTCGCGCGCAGGAGAACATGAGGCTGAACGGCTTCTCCGACAGGAGGAAATATGTGTTCACCAGGGCGGACACGGTGTCGTTCCTTTCGGACAGGATAAAATCGGCGGACAGATTCCATGACATAATCATCCTTGACCCGCCCACATTCAGCAACAGCAAGATGACCAGGACAATTCTGGATATTAACCGCGACTGGCCTGCGCTTACAAGAAGCTGCCTGAACATACTCAATCCGGGCGGAAAACTGTATTTCAGCACGAACAGCGCGCGGCTCCAGTTCGACGGGGAGCTTGTGCCCCGCGTGACCGACCGTGGACTTGCGGTTCAGGCCACGGATATAACGGAGCGGACAATTCCAAGGGACTTCGAGGGAACAAGATGCCACCGCTGCTGGGAATTCAGAACCGGAGGAAGGTGATCAGCCCGGAACGGCAGAACGCGTCATTCTGAAGAGGCTGCGCCCTCCAGTCCGTATTCGGAGAGCTTGCGGTGAAGCGTCTTTCTTCCTATTCCAAGAATCTCCGCCGTCCTCGACTTGTTGCCTCCGTTCGCGGCAAGAGTCTCCTGAATTATTATCCTTTCGGCGCCGGCAAGCGTCGTGCCGGCCGGAACCATTATTCCGGAACTTTCCGCGCTGTCCCTTACGGACGGGGGAAGATCGTCAAGCTTTATCTCGTCGCCCGAGCACATGACAACAGCACATTCGATGCAGTTGCGCAGCTCGCGGATGTTGCCCGGCCAGTTGTATCTGAACAGAGCGGCCTTCGCGTGCGGGTCTATTCCCTTTATGCTCTTGCCGTTCTCCGCGCAGAATTCCTTCAGAAATGAATTCATAAGAAGGGGAATGTCATCCTTACGGTCACGCAGCGGCGGCATCTGAATCCGGACCACATTGAGCCGGTAATACAGATCCTCGCGGAAGCGTCCGGCCCTCACCTCCTCCTCAAGGTTCCTGTTCGTCGCAGCCACAATCCTCACATCAACATCGATCGTCTTCTCGCCGCCGACACGCTCGAATTTCTTCTCCTGAAGGACACGCAGTATCTTCACCTGGACGCTCTGGTTTATCTCGCCGATCTCGTCAAGAAAAATGGTTCCTCCGTGAGCCAGCTCAAAACGTCCGCGCTGGACGCTGTCCGCTCCGGTGAACGCCCCCTTCTCATGTCCGAAAAGCTCGCTCTCAAGAAGCGACTCCGACAGCGCGGCGCAGTGGACCTTGACAAGCGCCTTGTCCCTGCGTCCGGACAGATTGTGTATGGCATCGGCGACAAGCTCCTTTCCGACACCGCTCTCGCCGGTTATAAGCACGTTGGATTTTGTGGGCGCGGCCTTCCTTATTATCTCGAAAACCTTTCTAAGTTCCGCGCTCTTTCCTATCATGTTGTCGAAAGTCCGGACGCTGTGCAGCTCGTCCTGAAGCTGCGACTTCTGCATGGAAAGCTCCCGGCTGTGCAGCGCGTTCCTCACAATCCGGTTCAGGTGGTCAAGGTCAAGCGGCTTCGTCAGAAAATCGTATGCGCCGGCCTTTATCGCGGCAGTCGCGTCATCTATTCCGCCATGGCCGGTGAGCACTATGACGGGAATTCCGGGATTCTCCCTTACGACACGGCGCAGGACCTCCTCGCCGGAGATTCCGTCCATCCTGAGATCGGTTATGACAAGATCTATTCCCCCGGCGGCTATTATCTCAAGCCCCTCCTTTCCGCTTGCCGCCTGCCTTACATTGTAGCCCTCAAGCTCGAAGTTGTCGGCAAGACCGTTTCTGATGTTCTCCTCGTCATCTATCGTAAGAATCGTGAATTTCATATCCCCTCGCAAAAATCAGGCGCAATATCCGCGTACAGTGATTATATTTTATGTCTTTTTTTATGGAACAATTCCGCGCGGATTCAGTTCTCATCCGCAATCATCTTCCGGTTCTTCTGCGGAAGCGGAAACACCAGCGTGAACGTCGTGCCTTCTCCGGGCTTGGAGTCAACGAGTATCTCGCCGGAGAATTCCTTGACAATCTTGTAGACCGTGGTCATTCCCAACCCGGTTCCGCTCGCCTTTGTGGTGAAGTAAGGCTCGAATATCTTTGCGACAGTCGCGCTGTCCATTCCGCACCCGTTGTCGCTCACCTTTATGAAGAATTTTCCGTCGGCGGCCGATGACACGATACGGAAATGTCCGGCACATTCCGCGGCTCCGTTCTCCCTGTCTTCCGCGCATTCCGGAAAACGGCTTCTTATCGCGGCTAGCGAATTCTGCGCCAGATTCATCATGACCTCACGGAAAAGCTTCTCGTCAACCATTATGCGCGCACCGCTGCCGGACGGGACGAAATTCACATCGGCTCCGCATCTGCTGAATTCAGGCCGGAAAAATTCCACCAGCGAATTCAGCAGCGAGTCAGGGTCCTTAAGCTCAAGCACGGCGTTCACGGGCCGTACGGCGAACAGAAAATCCATCACAAGCTTGTTCAGATGGTCAATCTCGTCATTGACAATGTCTATATGATCCTCGACGAATTTTTTCGGAGGAAGGATGCCTCCGTCGCCGCGCGCCTTCACAAGAGCACGCTGCACAAGCTGTATATGGAGGCTTATCGCGCCGAGAGGATTCTTTATCTCGTGCGCCATTCCGGCCGCGAGGTTCGTCAGATTGGCCATGTTCTCCATGCGGTGCATCAGCACCTCGCGGTTCTTACGGTCAGTTATGTCCCTGACAAGAATTATCCGTCCAGAGAGCGTCCCGTCATGAAGAAACGGATTCACCGACACGGAGATGAACCTGACGGAACCGCCAGAAGTCATCGTGGTGAAATCCTCGGAACTGTCGGTTATGTCCTTTTCGGCGCAGTTTTTGAGAAAGGCGGAGATGTCGTCGTCGTCAATTATGCTCCAGAGAGGCACGGATGACGCCTTGGGATCTTCCGGATGGACGGAAAACGGAAGCCGTCCCTCCGCCGCACGGTTCGTCTGCCTTATGCAGAAATTTCCGTCCACAATTATAAGGCCTGTGGAAAGCGACTCAAGTATCGAATAAAGGTTCTCGTTCTCCCCGACCACATTGTCAAGAAGCTGGAGAATCTTCTCCTTGGGAAGTTTTGACGATTTCTGGAGAACCCTTTTCACATATCTTCGCATCTGAATATATTCCCGTTCAAGGCGTTTGTTCTTGATATGCTCCGCACGAGAGTCTCAAGCGCGGCCGCCGGAGACTGGTTGTACACGGACACATTGTCCCAGCAGGCACGGACAGCCGCCATCACGTCGGCGGCGGCCTCACATCCGGCAGGAGACCTGAAATAAGGCCGGAGCGACGACACCAGCGCGTCAAGGAAAATTCTAAGCTCGACACGCGGCTCGAACTTTCCGCATTCCGACGAGACCGCCGCGGCATCAGGAAGTTTTCCGGCCGCTATTCCGGCGAAGAATTCCGCGGACGCGGCGCGCAGCTTCAGGGGCGGAACAGGCAGGAACGTCAGCAGATAGTCCGAGATTCCTCCGCTGAATTCCTCATTATGGAACACGCGGCTTATCACCTGCCGCTGTCCGTCCGCATCCCTGCCGCTGAAGTTATATGTTCTGACCCTTGAGAGTATCGTAGGCATCACGGAATTCCTTCTTGACGTCAGCAGGATGAACACGCATCCGGCCGGCGGCTCCTCCAGAATTTTCAGAAGCGCGTTTCTCACTCCGGTCTGCATCCTGTCGGCGTTCTCTATTATGACAGTCTTTCTGCCATGCTCCGGTTTTATCTGCGCCCATGACTCCATGTTCCTTATCTGCATGACAGGAACCGAATCATAAAGGAAATCCTCCTCCAGCTTACGGGCCTTCTCCTTTATCTCCAGGCACATTTTCTCAAGCCCGGTGAATTCCGGAAGCTGACGCGGAAAATCAAGGGTCTCCAGAAGCTCATCAAGAGCCGACACAGCCGCTCCGATTTTTGACAGCCTGTCATCCCCCTGCCACAGAATTCCGCTGAAACGTAGAGTCAGCTTCCTGACGCTGCGCAGAAAAAGATAGCGCGCGGCGGCCACATATCTCTCATCATTTCTCACGGCGCGCAGAAACGTGTCGGCGGCGGCGGCAATCTCAAGAAAACAGTCACGCGGTCCGCAAAGAAGCATTCCTGTCGACGTGAGGGATCTGTTCCGTCTGCATGACGGACATGAGCACTGCCATTCACCGCCGCCCGATGCGCAGTCGAGGATTCTGGCCGTCTCAAGCGCGGCGGTCAGTTTTCCGGATGCGTCCGGGCCGGAAAAAAGAACGGCTCCAGGAAAAATTCCGCGCCGTATGTCGGACGCCAGCTGCCTTCCGGCGGGCTGCAATACCAGATTCTCGTACATCAGGCGAATGACTCCTTTATGTAGCGTTCAGGCGCGCTGAGAATTCCCGACAGAAGCCCGTAGAAAAAGCTGCCGTCAAAAATCTCAGCCACCGGAAGCCACGGCTGGACCATCATTATGAGGATAAGGAGCATCGTCACGGCAAGCCCCTCAACCAGTCCGAAGAAAAATCCGAGCGCCCGGTCCAGCCCGCGAAGAATCTCGCCCTCGAAGAATTTCGACACGGCGGTCTGGATTATCTTCACCACAAGAAAAATGACGACAAACACCAGCAGAAAAGAGATGACCTTTGAAAGCATCTCATATTTTACGGATTCCCTGAGATACACATCCAGCTTTGAGTAGAAGAGGACGCCTCCTATAATTCCGCAGACCCAGGCCGCCTTTCCGAAAAGCTCACGGACAAAACCGCGCGCCGTCGCGGTAAGCGCGAAAACAAGAATCACTATGACAAAAAAGATGTCGGCAAGGCTGAATGTCATTTTTCCTCCGGAAGATTTCTATATATGTATTCGGCGATTGCCAGAGCCGGCTTCCTGTCTCCGGTCAGAAGCCCCAGGTTCTCCGCCATCCTGTCCCGTACGGACGGATCGCAAAGACGTCCGAGCGCGGCCTTGAGTCCTTCGGGAGAGACATCATCTCCGGCAAGCACCTCTGCCGCGCCGTGACGCTTAAAATATCCGGCGTTCTCGACCTGATCTCCGCGGGTTCCTCCGCCGCTCAGAGGAACAAGCACCATGGGTTTTCGGAGGACAGCCGATTCCCACACGGAATTCGCGCCGGCCCTTGAGAGGACCACATCGCAGCAGGCGAGCACATCGGCCATCCGGGAATATATGAAAGGGTAAGATCTGTAGCTGTCTCCGAATTTTCCGGCGGATGCGGCCGCGGCTTCCGGATCGGTGTTCACGATTCCAGTCTGATGGACCACGATGAAATTCCGGCACAGCCAGGCGAGGCTCCCGGTCACAAGCGAATTTATCTGCCTCGATCCGGAGCTTCCGCCGAGGACAAGAAGCACGGGTCTGTCCCGTTTCTCAGCAGGAAGACCGAGGAATTCAAAGCCGCGCTCCGCGGACGCGCTGTAGAACACGGGTCTGACCGGATTTCCGCTCAGGACCACATTTTTTCCGGGAGCGGACACGGAATCCTTCGTCTCCTGATACGAGACAAAAAGCGTTCCGGCCGACTTGAGGTTTATCCGGTTGGCCAGTCCCAATGTAAAATCACATTCATGGGTGTAGACAGGAATTCCGAGAATCCGGGCGGCGAGACATGGCGGAACGCTGACAAATCCGCCTTTCGAGAAAAGCGCGGCGGGACGCTCCTTTGACAGCACGTAAAGCGACCTGAAAAATCCCCCGGCGATCCTGAAAATATCCGTGAAATTCTTAAATGAAAAATAACGTCTGAGTTTTCCCGAAGGAATTCCGTAGAACACATCAGCGGACGGGATCCCTTCCGCGCCTGCCGTGCTCCCGACAATCTTTCCGTCCATTCCGTGCGACGCGCCGATCCATATTATTCTGACAGGACGGCCGTTCCTGCTGAAAATCCCGCGCAGCTCGTCCGCGACAGCCAGCCCCGGATATATATGTCCGGCTGTGCCTCCGCCTGTAAAAGCGACCGTGGTTGTATCTGATTTCATCTGTTGACCTTTTCCGCGAGTTTACAACAATAATGCCCAAAAAACAAGGAGCGCGGATTCCGCAGTCCGGCCTGAGGTCAACGTCCAGAATCCGCCCTGCGTGGTCCGAATTCCCTCTGCCGCGCGCGCAGGCTTTGAACAAGGGCGTTGTCCTTCTCCAGAAGCTCAATCAGATCCCAGTGCCAGTCAACGTCTGAGGGCGGAAACGGAGCCGGAGGATCAGGAGCGCGCCTGGAATTCTTTTCGCGAACAAGCCGCATGAGGTCATCAGCGGTGTCTCTGTCGGCTAGACGGACAAGATACGGTCCGCCGGCCATCAGAATCCTTCCGTCCGCGGAGAATTCAGCCTTCTCCTCAAGCTGCGCAGGCGGCGCGATGTTTCTTACGGCTCTCCGGCGGCCGGGCGCGCAGGTGAACACCGTTCCGCCCGATACCAGATGATGGGGAATCCTATAGACGGCGCCTCCGTACGTGAATTCCGCGGAGACGGAATCCGGAGACATATCCGTCTTCCAGTATCTTATCCTGAAGAATTTTCCGTCCGGGGCGGCGACAAGCGAATCAAGCGAGCCAGGAACATCCTGAACATCCAGTGTGAATCCGCCGGAGACCGCGTTTCCCCTGAGGAAATCAGGATAAATCTCATTGGAGGACGGATTCACCGATGTTCCGCCCGTATAGAATTTAAGGAAGATGCGTCCCGAATCAACTGCGGCCGGGACAATGTTTCTGCCTTTTCCCGGATAGTCCATCGTTATCTCCCATACGCCGGAAGAGCCGGACTCCGCGCCCGAGAACGAGCAAGATATGGACACCGGATTTCTCTGTGCGGCCGCATTGCGGTTCCGGGGATATGCGGCGGAATATCCGTCAGGCTCGGCGGCGCGGTCATAATACCATCCGTAATACGGCTTCAGGACAATCACCGCCCTGCATCCGCCGTCTCCGTCATCCTCAAAGAAGACGACACGGTCGTTTCCGTCCCAGATTCCCGACAGCATCTCAGGAACCTCCGCATGAACGGCGGCGGCAGTCAGCAGAAGACAAAGAAAAGCGATTTTACGCACAGAATCCTCACGAAACAACGGCGCAGGCGCCGTCCGCAGGCTCCACCCTGTAGTATTCCGGATGGAAACCGAAAATTTTCTCGAACTCGGAAAGTTTCCGCTCGAATTTCACGATGTCGCCGTCACGCATGAACGCATAGAGACACCGGCCGAAGCCTTTTCCCGTTATCCGCCCGCAGGACACAGGATTCCTTATGCTGTCGATGTTTGGCTCAAGCTCATTTATCCGCTTGAGAAGCCAGTCTATCTCCGGGCAGGATATGTTGTACAGATCCCTCATGCTTCTGTGGCTGTGGTTCACAGCCCTGGCGAAACTGAAAAAATCCCTGCGCTCAAGTCCGCCGGCAGCCTCAAGCAGGTCGTTATGCTCGTACATTATGCACAGGAGCTTGCGCCGCACATCCTCGCTTACCTCCGAAAGCTCCTCGTTTATGTCGGCGGAGCTGCTGATATACTGCCAGCCGCCGTACACGCCGTTTTTCCGTTCCCTCAGGTCGCCGAGCATAAGCGCATACTGCGGCTCGAATATAGATGACTCGTTCCAGACGGAGACATGGGGCACCTTAGTATCGACAAGAACCGCCGTCTTTCCCGCGAAATCGAGCGGAACATAGTCCCATGAGGAAAGGGAATGGTCGGTTATGATTATGTTTCCTTTTTTTGAGAAGAGCGCGGCATAATTGTCCGCTATATTGTTGTTCATCTGGAGGAAACGCCGGTTTCCGCGCTCGATCACCTGAAGAAGCTGGCTGTCCGTGCACTGGATGTCAAAAAGCAGCCTGAACGCGACGGCGGACGCGGCCTTTATCGCCGTGGTTATTCCGAATCCCGCCGACGGAAGAATTCCGCTGAAAATCATGATGTCCATTCCGCCGAGCCCGAATCCGCCCGACTGGTAGCCGTAAATCACAGCCTTCACCGCATTGGCCCATCTGTCCTCCCTGCGGAATTTGTTGGACATCAGAGTCGCCCGCTTGCGCTCCCCCAGCTGGACAAAATTGAATCTCAGCGCCGCGTCATCCCTTCTTGAGGCGGCCACATAGACAGGAAGATTCACCGCCATCGACATGGTTTTATCCTTGAAGAACCAGGAATGTTCACCTATTATATGGAAACGGCCGGGCGCCCTGACGGTGACCTCCGGTTTCCTGCCGTATTCCGCGGTAAATGCATCTGAAACTGCTTTCATTATGAATTGCAACCTCTCCTGCTGTTTGTTGAATTTTTCACTTTTCGCTGATATAGTTCATGTAAACTGTTGAATTAAGAATAATATAATGGTGAAGATTTTACAAGTTTTTTTTTATCCGCTTCTTTCAGGCCTTGCGCTCTCCGCGGCCATACCAAATGAGATTTTCAAGCTGGGAATTCCGGCTCTGGCTTTTGTCGCCCTGGTTCCGCTCTTCATCTCTATAAGCGGCTGCGGAAGCTACAGACAGGCGTTCGCGGCAGGATTCATCCAGACCATGACGACCCACCTGTGCTCCAGTTTCTGGCTCGGATTCTTCAAGGATTTTGCGCTGTTCACGCTCGGAGCATCGGCTCTGGGAACCGCCTGCATCGGAGGCGCGGCCGGACTTCTGCTTTATGTTCCATATACAGGAAAGGCATCCGGAAATTCATGCGGAGAATTCTCCGCGGAAAACACATACTACATTCCCCTGAGAATTCTCTGGGCTGCGTCATCATACACGCTGTACGAGTGGGTCAAGTCATGCGGATTTCTCGGATACCCCTGGGGGACCGTGTCCGCAGCGATGTTCAGATGGCCTGTCATAATGCAGATCGCCGACATCACCGGAACATACGGCATCACATTTCTGGCGGCGCTGTCCGCATCATTATGCGCGGAGACATCACGCTCATGCACGAACGCGCTGTATGCGCCGGAGAAGGCACGGCGCGGAATCATGCGCCAGCTGACATGCTCGGCGCTCGTGTTCTCGGCTCTGATCCTGTCCTCCGTCCTTTACGGCACGTTCCAGTATCTGCGGACAAGGATTCCGCAGAAGACGCTGACCGCGGTGCTTGTCCAGCAGAACAGCGATCCCTGGAAGAATTCCAGCGACACACAGACCATACTTGACTCCCAGCGGGAGACGGAGATGAGGCTTGAGTCTCTCGCCGCAGACGGGAAGAAAGCGGAGCTGATTGTATGGAGCGAGGGAAGCCTCAAGTACTATTTTCCCGACAGCCTCGATTATTATGCGGCGAATCCGGCCGGAAGCCCGCTCATCCCGTTCATAAAAAAGAACGGAATTCCGCTTCTGACAGGAGGCTCCGCCGTAAAGGACAGGGAGACAGGAAAATTCAACAACGCCGCGCTCATGTTCGACGGACAGGGCAATCTCCGCGGCTACTACGGGAAAAACCATCTTGTGCCTTTTGCCGAGGCGATTCCAGGAATGGAGAACGATACAATCAGACGGATCATAGGCGGCGCAGTCGGAATATCGGCAGGCTGGACTCCGGGCGACCGTTACACGTTCTTCGACATTCCGTGCAGCTGGTATCCGGAAAGAATTCTCCCGGTCGCCGAATACATCGACATATCAGAGCCGTTCTCCGTCCAGAAGGAAAAGGAGGCCGCGGCTCCGTCTGTAAGAATCGCGGCTCCCATCTGTTTTGACGACGCGTTTCCGGACATAATGCGCCCTCTGTTCATGAACGGGGCGGAGGTTTTCGTGAACCTTACGGACGACTCCTGGTCGCTCAAGGAATCAAGCGAATACCAGCATTTCGCCGTCGCCGCCTACCGCGCGATAGAATACAGGACCACGCTTGTGCGCTCGACAAACGCCGGATATTCGGCCGTGGTTTCTCCGTCCGGAAAAATCATCGCCGACATGCCGCTGTTCAAGAGCTGCTCCATCGCGGCGGAAATTCCGGTGTACGGGCGCACGGTGACCATATACGCAAGATTCGGGAACTGGCTTCCGGAAATTCTCGCGATGCTTGCGGCCGTCCGCTGCATCAGGACAAGGCTGGAGTTCCGGAGCAATGACTACATCCCCTCGGAACGGAAAGAGGGAAAGCGGAGACGGCAGGGCAAGAACGGCAGGAAGCACGGAAAGCGCCCGTCATGAGCAAAACGGAAACGGAACGCCTCACTTTACACCGTCTCAAATAATAGGATATAATTTCCGTATGTCCTTAAAAAACAGACGCAGAGGAATTCTTCATATCATCATGGCGGCGGCCATAGTCTCGTCAGCCGGGCTGCCGCTCTTCCCGAAAGGAAAGGCGGACACAACGGAGAGCGCACCGCCATCAGCCGCACAGAATGGAAAAAAGGCGGAGCGGGAGCCTGTATTCACATACATCGACGGCAGCGTCCAGACAACCGGAAAAACGAATTTTCCCCAGATAAGATGGTACATATACTACGGCTCGACATTCAACTTCACCGTATACAGAGGACCGTTCAGAAACAAGAAAAAGACGCTTTCGGTATGGATGCAGGAGAAACTGCCCGTGGGAAACCAGTATTATATAGGAATGAACGGAATTCTCGTCACGGACAATCCGTACACCTCGTTCAGCAGGGAGGTCGGCCAGATTGAGGCCGAATACAGCGCCGGCGGCTCAGTGGACGAAAGCGGAGAATTCACGGATGAATCGGTGACGGACGAGGAGCTTCTCGCCATATCATCCGAAAGCGGAAACAACAGGCAGAAAATACAGGAGCGGCTGGAACAGCTGGCGTCGCAGCCAGGCGAAAAGGCAAAGGAAAAACCTGCGGACAGGACAGCTGAACCGGCTCCGGAAAATGACCCTGCCGGTGAGGAGGCTGACTCCGCGGAGAAACCGGAAGACGAACCCGCAGAAGCCGCTGCGTCTCCGACAGCCACGGATTCCGCACGGAACAGCCGCGGCGGCAGAACCGACTCGGACTACCTTCAGGATTACATAAAGCCCGCTCCCGACACGCTTCCGCCGGAAAAACTTCCGGAAAGGGAAATTTCAGTGACGGATGAGACTGACGCCGACGGCGTGACGGGACTGATGAGGGCAGCCAAGACAGGAAACGACTGGAAGATAAAGGCTCTGCTTGGAGCGGGGGCGGAAATCAACGCGAAAGACAAAAACGGATGGACAGCGCTTATGTACGCGTCACGCTGGCAGGAGAACCTGAACACCGTGAGCCTGCTTGTCTCCGCAGGAAGCGATGTCAAGGCAGCGGACCAGTTCGGAACGGACGCGCTTGTCCTTGCGGCCTGCTGGAACGGCAATCCGGACATTCTGCGGAAGCTCCTGGAATTCTACGGAGCGGCGGACAGACAGGTGATGAGGGCGCTGACTCTCGTTCTTTCCGGCACGGACACTCAGGAATTCACAGGAACAGAGAAAGTGCGGGTCTTTATGGAGAAAGGAGTTCCGCTCAACATATATCTTGACGGAAGAACGCCGCTCATGTATGCGGCGAAATACGGAAAATCAGCGGAAATTCTGGAGATTCTTGTGGAGAACAACGCAGCTGCTGGACTCCGCTCGGCGGAAGGAAAAACCGCATTCGACTATGCCATGGAGAATCCCAGGCTTGACACGGAAGAAGTCCACAGAATACTCAACAGATAGAAGCGGAATCAGGAAAAACAGATGCGGATAACGGGCGGAACATTAAAGGGAAGAATAATAAAATGTCCTGACGGAGTCATAAGACCGGCGATGGACAGGATGAGGGAATCGGTTTTCGCGATTCTCGGAGACCTCAGCGGAAAGTCATTCCTTGACCTTTTCTCCGGATCGGGGACAATTGCTGTCGAGGCGGTATCAAGAGGGGCGGCACGCGTCGAGCTATGCGAAAAAGACAGAATCAAGATAGGCACCGTTCTTGAGAATGTAGCCATGACGGAGGAATCTCTCGGAATAAAAATCAGATGCCACTTCATGCCCGTGGAATATTTCATCAAAAGATGCAGGGACAGCTTTGACTACATTTTCTTTGATCCGCCTTTTCCCTACCGTTACCATTCGCAGCTGGTGGAACAGGCCGACAGGAACGGGCTTCTCACAAAGTCCGGAACGATTCTTGTGCACCGCCCCTCCGAGCATTTCATGCCTGAGGAAATAGGTTCTCTCAGGCTTGCGGACAGAAGGGTGTACGGACGATCGGTAGTGGACTTCTACAGATACTGAAGAAGTTCCAGTCCGGTTTATTTTATTAAATAACGCTAAATTAATTGTGTTTTTTCGGAAACTGTTGTAAACTCTGAAAGATTACAGTTATGGATAAAAAAAATCAGGCTCTCCAGATGAATTTCATAAAAACCGTGAAGGACTGCTGTGACGGCGAAGGTCTCATAAAAACGACGGACCGGCCCGTAGCCACCCTGAGCGCGGAACAGAAAGCCGTCCTGAACAGGAAGGCCAACGTGATGTTCAACAGCGGAAACATAACTGATGCCGGACGGATATTCATAACCACAGGATACTCGGACGGGCTGACGAGAACCGGTGACTATTATATTGAAAAAAACATGAGCCTTAAGGCGCTCAGAATGTATCTGCTTGCGCACAACAGACGGAAGGCAGAGCCTATACTGGAGGACATCGCGTCCGTCATATCGTCGGTTCTGAAAGAGGACAACTGACGGCCTGACTTCTTTAAATACAAAAATGGGGATTTATAAATGGACTCTACAAAAACAGACCAGAACACAGATGAGCAGATGGAATTCATAAGCGATCTTTCCGAGCAGATTTCGGAACTGTCCAAAAAAGGCTATCAGCTCCTGAAAAAGGACAATACCGAAGGCGCCGCGGCAGCGTTCAACGCCATACTGGCGATAGAAGCCGACAACAACTACGCGCTTGTAGGACTGGGCGACACGGAACGGAGAAAGAACAACGTTCCTGCGGCGATCGCATATTACGAGAAATGCCTCTCCGTGCATCCGGACAACAACTATGCGCTGTTCGGGCTGGCCGACTGCTACAAGAGCATGAACAACTTCAGCCGTGCGATTGAAATATGGGAGCAGTATCTTGTCCATGACGAGAAAAACATCACCGTGATAACAAGGGTCGCCGACACATACAGGAAACTCCACAACTTCAAAAAATCAAAAAATCTATATCAGAAGGTGCTTGAGATAGATCCGAACAACTCTTACGCGCTGATAGGGCTGGGGCATCTGAACTATGACTTCAAGGAGTACAAGGACGCGCTTTACTACTGGAACAGGATGTATGAGCATGACAAGGATGCCGCCGACATACGTGTCCTGACCGCAATAGGCAACTGCCACAGAAAACTCAAGACTTTCAGCCAGGGAACATTTTATTTTGAGAAGGCCCTGGAAAAAGCCCCGGACAATTTCTATGCGCTGTTCGGACTGGCTGACTGCTACCGCGGGATGAACAGGCACAACAAGTCCGTCATATATTGGAACAAAATTCTCAATCTGGATCCGAACAACAAGGTCATCCTGACAAGAGCAGGAGACGCATACAGGACGATGGGAGACTACACAAAGGCAGCCGAGTGCTACAACAAGGCTCTGGACATAGACTTCGACATCTATGCGGCCATAGGACTTGCCCTGATATGCAGGGGCGAAGGCAGATACGAGGAGGCGGCGGAACGGTTCGAATCCCTTCTCAGAAACGATCCCAAGAACTACAGGATATGCGTCGATCTCGCCGAATGTTATGTCGATATGAGAAGAAAGGATCTGGCGATAAAAGTGCTTGAGAATTTCACAAGGACGGACAACAGAAATCAGGCGGTAAACGACCTGCTCGCAAAGCTCAGTCCAAGATAGCGCGATGGAAAAGATAATTCTCACAGGGCTCCTACCGGACGAGATAACGGAATCGCTCGGTCTGGAGCAGAAATTCCGCGGGCGGCAGATCTTCAGATGGATAGGCGCCGGAGCCGGCAACTTCGACATGATGACAAATCTCAGCGCGGAGCTCCGTACCCGGCTGAAGGACATGGCTCTTCTGCGCTCATCATCAGTAACAGGAACGCTCAGAGATCCCGACGGAACGGTGAAACTCCAGATAACGCTCCATGACGGCAACGCCGTGGAGACCGTTCTGCTCACCGACAGGGAAGGACGGAGAACCGCCTGCGTCTCCTGCCAGGCCGGCTGCGCGATGGGATGCGCATTCTGCCGCACGGGAACACTTGGGCTTGCGAGGAATCTCCTGCCGGGAGAAATAGTGGAGCAGTTCCTCTGGCTTGAGCAGGAGGCCGGAAGACTTGACAACATCGTATTCATGGGAATGGGAGAGCCGATGCAGAATCTGGACGGAATCCGGAAGGCTGTGCGGATTCTTACAGACAGGGACGGCCGCGCGCTGTCCGCACGGAGAATCACACTGTCAACCTGCGGAATAATAAAAGGAATATATGATCTTGCCGAAAACGGTCCGTCAGTAAGGCTGGCCGTATCGCTGACCACAGCCGACCAGAAATTCAGGGAAGAGCTGATGCCCATTGCAAAGGCGAATCCCCTTCCTGAGCTCAAGCGGGCCGTCAGGTTTTTCACCGAAAAGACAGGCAGGCGCGTAACTCTGGAGGCAGCACTTATGGACGGCGTGAACACTGATACTGACGCCGCCGCGGACATGATGGAATTCGCGGCTGGACTTGACGTGAACATAAACCTGATTCCGTGGAATCCGGTGCCGGGACTTCCGTTCAGGGAACCGTCCGCCGGAACAACGGAGAATTTCGCGGAAAGGCTCAGAAGGGCGGGTCTTAATGTAACGCTCAGGACAAGACGCGGGCGCTCCATAGGAGGAGCCTGCGGCCAGCTCGGAAGGACAGAGGTAAACGACAATGCACAGCAGCAGGACTAGAAAAGCCGCGGCGGTGTCCGCATCAGCGCTGACTATTATTCTGATGGCATCATGCGCGACGACAAAGAGCACGTCCTCACATGACGAGGGACGGATTCTTCAAAGCAGGGAATTCCCATACACTCAGGAGACCTGCAGCGAGAATTCTGAATTCCTCGACATGAAGCTGAGCTATCCGGTGTTCTCGTCGGAACGTCTCGCAGAACTGAACACACGGGTGCGCAACAGCATAAAAAGCTACAGCGGCTCATTCAAAAAGGCGGCGGAGAGCGACTGGTACATTCTGCGCGATGCTAGAAAGGACGATTATCCCGACGGAAAAATTCCTCCGTTCATATATTCCGCCAAAGGAACCGCAGAGACATCCGATGACACGGCAAGCGTGCTCGTCACGACCTACATATATAGCGGCGGCGCGCACGGAGCCACCCAGCTCTCATCCTGGACATACAGCGAGAAGGAGCAGAAATTCCTCGACATAACGGAAGCCTCCGGAATGGACCTGAACGTAATCGCGATGGAATGCAGGGACAGCCTGATTGCCGGACTAAAGTACGGTGACGGTTCCCCCTCATCGGAAGCGGAAAGAAAGCAGTGGATAAGGGACGGAACCGCGCCTGAGCACGGAAATTACGAGATATTCACGGTGGACGGCAGGAATCTGACGGTATGGTTCGAGGAATACAAAGTCGCACCATATTCATGCGGCATCCAGAAGGTGAGGATAAAACTCAGGCGGGGCGGCAACTGACTGCCCTGGATTTTTACTTGAATATAAGTCCGGATTCATTTATAATCGGATCCGTGCTTTTGCTGAGGGAGATTATCTTTCCATTTTGATAATCAGGAGTAATCCGTAATGCAGAAAAAAATTTATGTGGTCGGCATGTTCGATGCTGAATCAGCGGAAAAAGTTCAGGCCGCGGTCGGAGCCGTAGCCGGTGTCACCGGAGTGACTGCAAATGCGGACAAGGCACAGGTTCTTGTTGATTTCGATGAAACCGCTGCTGGCACGGAGGATGCGGTGAATGCCGCCATTCAGAGCGCCGGAGTAGATATCGTAGGCTGATGATTAAGCTTACCGTTCTGGACGGACACGCGCTGAATCCGGGGGATCTGTCCTGGGAGCCCCTGCATGATATTGCGGATGTGACTGTATATGAAAGAACCCCGCCGGAGCTTGCTGCTGAACGGATAGCAGATTCAGCAGCCATTCTTTTGAACAAAGTCCGCATAGACGAAAAAATTCTTTCAAAATGCCCGAACCTCAGATATATCGGTGTCCTTGCGACAGGATATAACGTCATTGACCTTGACGCAGCGGCCGCGCACGGAATAACCGTAACGAACATTCCATCCTACAGCACTGATGCCGTAGCCCAGCACGTGTTCGCGCTGATAACATATTTCACAAACAGCGTCGCGCTCCATGCGGAGTCAGTAAGAAAAGGCGGCTGGACAAAAAGCCCGGATTTCTGCTACTGGGAAAGGCCGCTGACGGAACTGGCGGGAAAGACACTGGGCGTGCTCGGTTTCGGACATATAGGAAAGAAAGTGTGCGCGATAGGAGAGGCTTTCGGAATGAGGACGATATTCCACACAAGAACCCCTCCGGCAGCCTCAGACGCGGAATCCGTGCCCTTCGACGATCTGTTCTCCCGATCGGACTTTCTGAGCCTTCATGTTCCGCTTTCCGCCGCCACGGAGAGAATCGTCAATGCAAGGACGCTCTCGCTCATGAAACCGTCCGCCATTCTCATCAACACGGCGCGGGGCGGATGTGTTGACGAGAAGGAGCTCGCGGCCGCCCTGAACTGCGGAAGAATCGCAGGATATGCGGCGGATGTCTCCACGGAAGAGCCGATGGACGGGAACAGTCCCCTGCTCCATGCGGAGAACTGCATAATCACGCCGCATATAGCATGGGCTCCGCTTGAGACACGGAAACGTCTGCTCGGAATCGCGGCCGACAACCTTAAAAGCTGGCTTGCCGGAACCGCGAAAAACACCATATACTGACAAACTGACGGCCACGTCCTTATACGCTCTGCTTTACCGAAACCATAAAAAATCACCCGGAATACGCACAAGCCGTAGCCTGCATATATTCCGGGTGAAGCCGTACCTTTTGCACGGCGCAAATTCCGGACCGTTCGCCGGTTCCGGCCGTTTTTCCTATCTGACTCTTCTGAACACAGGAATCATATCAATCGGAGCGTCAGCCCTTATCACAAGACCTCCATCATACTCCTTTCCGTCATTTATGTTCTCCCATCTTCCGGCCGGAAGATAGACATCCCTGCTGTATGTGTCGGCCTCAAGCACCGGCGCGACAAGATAGTCGGGACCGAACATATACTGATCGCGCAGTTCCCAGCACTTCTTGTCATCAGGGAATTCATAGAACATGGCCCTCATCGCAGGAGCTCCAGTTTCTGACGCCTCCCTCATCACTTCTGCGATGTAGGGCTTGAGCGACTCACGGAGCCTTATCTGCCGCTCCATGATTTTCTGCGCGTCCGGACCGTAGCTCCATATTTCGTTCGGGCGGCCGGTATAAAGGTATCCACCTCCGAAATCCTTGTCAGAAAGAGGAGGAATGTCATGGGGATCACGGTCGCCGTGAAGCCTGAGGACAGGCGTGAACACCGCGAACTCGAACCATCTCTCAAGCAGCTGGACAAATGCCGGATCCTCCGGATTTCCGTACATGAAGCCGCCTATGTCCGTGGTCCACCACGGAATTCCCGCGATTCCCATATTTATGCCTTCGACCACAGAATCACGAAGACATTCAAATGTGGACTGGACATCACCGTTCCAGAGGACGGTTCCGTACTTCTGGCTGCCGACCCAGGCGCATCTCTCCAGGTTCACGATGTCCTTCTTTCCCATCTCCGTCATCCCGTCAAAGAAAGCCTTTGAGTACAGCTTGGGATATATGTTCGACACTGCCAGAGCCGGTCCCATCTGATACCTGTAGTTGTCGAAATCATATACGGTATAATCCGGCTCGGCGTTGTCAAGCCAGAACATATCTATTCCGTACTTGACATAGTTCTCGTAGCAGACGTTCCAGATATAGCTGCGCGCCTCCGGATTCGTCGCATCGAATGTGGTGCAGTCACCGTTGAAGTCGTATGTCTGAGGAACACCGCGCTCGGTGCGGACGAGCATTCCCCTGTCAAGCATCTCATAGTAATGGCTGCATTTCTTGTCGACGGACGGCCATACGGAGACCATGACTTTTGTTCCCATGGCATGAAGCTCGTCGCACATCGCCTTGGGATCCGGCCAGTACTCCGGATCAAAGCCCCAGTCTCCCTGACGGATCCAATGGAAGAAGTCTATGACAATCACGTCAAGATGGATTCCCATGTCCCTGTATCTGCGTGCGACCGTAAGAACCTCGTCCTGTGTGCGGTAACGCAGCTTGCACTGCCAGAAACCAAGATAATCGCTTCCGAGAACGGGCGCGCGTCCGACAGCCTCGGTATACTTTCCGACAATCTCGGAAGGAGTGTCTCCGGCCGTAATCCAGTAGTCCATCTCGGAAGTTGACTCGGCGGTCCACTCGGTCAGATTCTTTCCGAAAGACGCACGGCCCACGGCAGGACTGTTCCACAAAAATCCGTAGCCCAGATTTGACAGGGCGAACGGAATTGAAATCTGAGAGTTTCGCTGGGCAAGCTCAAGAACGCATCCCTTCATGTCGAGATAAGGAGTCTGATACTGCCCCATTCCGAATATCTTCTCGTCATCACGAGAGTCAAAGCGGACTGTAAGCCTGTATGCGCCGCCGTGTATTCCCTTGTATTCGCGGTTTATGACCTTCGTGCAGACGCTTTCCCTGCTTGCGGACGGGTCGTAGCTTCTGTGATACTCATGGAGCACAAGCTTTCCGCCGTTGTAGAAGCTGATTACGCCGTTCGGATTGACTCTGGCAGTGATTTTTCCGTTCCTTATCTCGGCTCCGGTTCCGGCAACTGAGATTTCCGCGGTTCCCCTGTCAATCTCCTCGGTGAGGCCCCAGTCTTTTTCCGTGAATTCCGGCTCCATGGTTGAACGCACACGGAGAGAATTCTTTCCCCACGGCTCGATTCTGAGCGTCTCGCCGCCCTTTCTGAAAATCAGAAAATTTTCCTCTTTCTGGAACATAAAACCTTCCTTTGTAACATTGTTCGCCGCCTCCGGAATCCCGGAGCGGAATTATTCTTGAAATGATAGCACATTCTGCCTGTTTTCTCACTGAAATAATTGTATAAAAATACTTATTTTTATAACGGAACACATCGGGACGGCGGCGCGGATATTTTATTTCTGTTATATCCTGAATCCGCATTGAATTCCGGGGACTTTGTCATTATTTTTATCAGAAGAGGAAGACAAAATTCAAGCCGTCCGTCCGTTCATTTCCGGACAGGGCCGGCATACGGGCAAAAAAATGAGCACAGAAGAAAATTCAGAGGACAACTACGGAATCGGAGACATAAAGGAAAGCCTTGAGGCGATCACTGAGGAGCAGATACCGGCCGGCGCATCGGCGCTTCCGCAGCTTATGACAAACAAAATAACCGCCGCGGACGACTTCTACAGGATGGCGTTCCAGTTCCAGCAGATAATGATGATCTACGAGAGCGCGGCAAAGCAAATAGAGACCAAGCTGGAGATTCTGAACAAGGAGAACAAGGTCAGCGGAAAGAGAAGTCCGATAGACACCGTAAAGTCAAGGATAAAAAGCGCGGACAGCATCGCCGCGAAACTTGCGAAAAGAAATCTTCCAGTCACATTCGAATCCATGATGATGAACCTGAATGACATCGCCGGAGTCCGGGTTATATGTCCGTACATATCAGACATATACACGGTGCGCGACATACTGCTGAAGCAGCCGGACATAAAACTGATAAAACAGAACGACTACATTGAACATCCGAAGGAATCAGGCTACAGAAGTCTTCACATCGTAGTGGAAATTCCAGTCTACCTTGCCAAAAGCGCGCACAATGTCCGGGTCGAGATACAGCTGAGAACAATCGCAATGGATTTCTGGGCCAGCCTTGAGCATCAGCTCCATTACAAGACGACGGCGAAGGTTCCGGACAGCGTAAGGCGGGAACTCTTCCGTGTGGCGGAGACCATAGCCGCGACCGACCGGGAGATGGAGGAGATCGCACTGGAGCTCCAGCAGCTGGAATAAGGCATGATCCGTTCATTCGGCGAATTCTCAGGAGCAAGGCTCAATCCCGAGAGGGAAAGGAATCTCCCCTTCTCCATCAGAAATCCGGAATGAAGCCCGGAAAACAGAAAAGCTCCGGTGCTGGAAAGCAGCCGGAGCTTCACGTCATTCAGGGTTTATTCAAACCGTAAAAACGGATGAGCCAAGGCCTTGAGCGTAAGCGCGCCTTGGCCAGACGTATTTTTCCGAAACAGAATCCGGAAACCTAGACGCGTTCAGGAGAGACTTTCTGCGCATTCCTTCCCATGTATGCGGTGATTGAGCTTCCGTCCTTCAGCATCAAGGCTGGAACTACAGCAGAATCAATCCTCTTTCCGTCAACTTCGATATATTCGATTCCGCGGCAGACATGCTCCGGATTCTTCACCTCGATGTGGAGGTTCATCTTTCTCCAGCGGCGGTCCACGGTGAATCCGCCCCAGTCGTGCTTCACGCACGGATCAATCAGAAGTCCGTCATACTGCGGCTTGATTCCAAGCATATACTGGGTAATTGCATAGTACGACCAGGTTCCCGCGCCGGACAGCCATGAGGTTCTCGTGTTGCCCGGACGCTTCGAGTATGTCGAATATGTCGTCTGGCCGACCACATAAGGCTCGCTCTGGCGGATCTCGGCCTTGTCGTTGTATGCGGCCGGAATCGAGGCCTTGCAGTATTCGTAGGCGCGGTCTCCGTTTCCGAGCATCGCCTCCGCAATTACGCCCCATCCCTGCGTGTGGTTGAAAATTCCGGCGTTCTCCTTGATTCCAGGAAGGAAGACGACGGAAGTCATTATGTCGCTTCTTGTCTTTACGAACGGAGGCGCGCAGAGCATGAGACCGTAAGGCGTAGCAAGCTTCTCCTTTACAGATTCCATGCAGATTCTAGCCTGCTCAGCGGTTGCGGCAGATGACATGACGGCCCATACCTGAGTGTTCAGATAAATTTGACCTTCCTCGATTGTCTTTGTTCCGTATACAGTGCCGTCCTCGCCGACAGCCCAGATAAACCATTTTCCGTCCCAGCATTTTTTCTGTATGTTTCCGTCCAATGTCTTTCGCTGCGCCAAGGCCCATTCCGCCTCGTCCTTCTTTCCAAGCCTTTCGGAAATGTCGGCGTAAGTGGTAAGTCCGAGTCTCAGCTGGAACGCCACGAACAGCGACTCGCCATGATAGCCAAGCTTCAGGCAGTCGTTCCAGTCGGCAAGCAGTCCGCAGGGAAGTCCGTCCGCGCCCATACGCTCAAGGTTGAATTCAAGAGCGCGCTTGAGGTGTCCGTAAACGGTAGCCTCGCCTCCGTCCGCATAAGGAACAACCTTGTTGTAGAAGTCAAAGTTTCCCGTCTCTGCCACATAGCATGGAACAGCGTTGAAGAACCATTCGCAGTCGTCGGAGCGGAATTCCTCCGGTTTCGGAGCCTTCTCGTGTCCGGCGTTGAAATCCTTGGAAATCACAGGAACTGCGCCGCCGTTCTGGCACTGGCCGGAAATCATGCGCACAAGACGCTCCTCGGCCTCGTCCGGAATCGCCGCCGAAACACCCAGAATATCCTGAACAGAATCGCGGTAGCCGAGCCCGTCGCGCTCGCCGTTGTACACGAGCGAGGCCGCACGGCTCCAGGCGAACGTAATCAGGCTGTTGTAAAGCCCCCAGACGTTCACGGTGTGGTTTATATCCTCGTCAGGAGTAAGGGCCTTGAACGAACCGAGCTTCGCGTGCCAGTTCGCAACAAGCCTGTCGAATTCCTTGTCCGCGCGCTCGAAATTTCCGTATTCCGCCACGATTTTCTGTCCGACGGCGCGGGCATCGTCTATTCCGAGCATCAGCATGATTTCTTTCGTCTCGCCCGGCTGAAGCTCCAGATCTCCCTGAACAGTTCCGCAGGAGTTGTCGCCGTAGGCCTCCGAATTCGTGCATCCGCCCTTCACAACCGCCTCAGGATGCTCGTACGAGCCGTAAGTTCCGATGAACGCCTCACGGCTCGTGTCGAATCCCGTCATCGGCGTTCCTACCAGAGCGACCCACTGGCTCATGTACGCGCCGCCGACTTCCCATTCAGGATGCTGGATATAAAGGTTGTCCTGAATCGAGTAGCGGAGCATATTGTCGGCCACCTTCTCGCCCTTCACGATGAAAAGCGAATACTGCAGGTTGACCTGATCCTGAGTGGTGTTCCACTGGTTCGCGAATTCGCAGTACGAGAACACGCGGATTTTTCTTGTCTTGTCGGAGGAATTCGTAACCTTGAGCCGCCAGTACTCAAAATTCTGGCCGAGAGGAACATAATATTTTGTCTCGGTTTTTATTCCCTTGTATTCAGAAGTGATTGTCGTATATGCAGTTCCGTGACGGCATTCGCTCTTGTACTGATCAAGCGGCTTTCCGACCGGCTGCCATGACGCTGACCAGAAATCGCCGTCATCCATGTCGCGCAGATAGAAATAACGACCAGGCTGATCCATCGGGACAGCGTTGAAGCGCAGCCGCATGAAGCGCCCCTGCGCGCCGGACTTGTAGAAACCATAACCGCCGGCATTGTTCGTAATGACAGCTCCGTAGACAGTTGAGCCCAGATAGTTGCTCCAGGATGTCGGAGTGTCCGGGCGTGTGATGACATACTCAGCCCTGTCATCATCAAAATAACCGTATCTCATAAATACCTCTGATTTTAGATAATCAGATAAGATTAATTTATAAAGCACCGTTTGTCAAACAGATAAATGGCATGAATCTACATAATTATTGCACACGGAAACGGAAGATGCCATGCGCAGCGGAATTCAGTCCAAGCCCTGCCGGTTCTGAGAAAGGTTATGTGAACAAAAAAAACAGAAGCTCCAATCGGTAACACCAAAAGGAGCTTCTGCCGTCCAGCGCTGCTGGACATCGGAGAGAGTTTATCAGCTTATTTACAAGCTGACTATAAATTACAGTATTATAAGAAATATGTCAATAGCCTGAAAACATTTTTTCGTTTTTTTTCAACATATTTCAGTCTTCCATGGACTTATATTCATCAAACTCACGCAACATCTCCGGATCCTTATTCCGGTCAAGCAGGGACACGACAACAGCAACCGCAAGACAAACTAGGAACGCAGGAAGAATCTCATATATGTCGAAAATTCCTCCTTTCAGATAATGCCATACGACATCCGTGACACCACCGGCGACAAGCCCCGCCACAGCTCCCCTGGCTGTCGTTCCTTTCCAGTAGAGCGCAAGAAGTATAAGGGGTCCGAATGTGCCTCCGAAGCCTGACCAGGCGAACGACACAAGGCCGAATATGGAGCTTTCGGGATTTAGAGAAAGCAGAAGCCCAACGACTGCGATTGCAAACACGGAGATTCGGCTCACCAGCATGACGGTCTTGTCATCTGCATCCTTTTTTATCATTCCCTTGAAAATATCCTGACCGACAGCCGATGATGCGGCAAGCAGCTGTGAATCCGCGGTGGACATGGCCGCCGCAAGAATGGCGCAGAGAAAAATTCCTGCGATGAACGCGGGATACATTCTCAGCATGGACTCGCTGAAAACCGCCTCCTGGGTTCCGGAACCGAGAACCTTAAGCCCTTCCGCCACGACATCCTGAGGTTCCGTTCCGAGAAGAATTCCCTTGTTGAGAAGATAGGCTGTTCCGAACGTTCCTATCACGAATGTTCCTATATATGAAATCACCATCCAGGAAATTCCGACACGGCGGGCGGTGGTTATCTCCCTGTTTGAGCGGCAGCCCATGAAACGGACAATTATATGCGGCATCCCGAAATATCCGAGGCACCAGGAGAATGCGGAAAGCGCAGACATCGGGCTGAAAGACTTGTTGGCTGTGAATTTTCCGAGTATGCTCTGTCCGAATTCTCCGCTGAGCGCGCGTCTGGTAAAATCCTGAACCTGTGCGACAGCATTCCCGAATCCGCCGAGATCTATGATTATCACAACCGATGAAACGACAAAGGCGACAAAAATAAGCGTTCCCTGGATGAAATCAGTTGTACAGACGGCCTTGTATCCTCCCATGATCGTATATGAAAGAATGATGACGAATCCTATGACAAGACCTGCGTTCCAGTTAAGACCGAAGACAGAACGGAAAAGCTTGGCGCAGGCGACAAAACCGGAAGCCGTATAAATAGTGAAAAACACGACTATGAAAAACACGGACACAACGGTCAGTATGCGGGACCTGTCCTTGAAGCGGTTTGTCAGGAATTCAGGAATCGTGATTGAATCGCCGAATGCTATGGAGCACTTTCTGAGCGGCTTTGCGATTATGAGCCAGGCGAGGTACGTTCCAGCTATCAGCCCGATTGAAGTCCAGAAGGTCTCCTTGAATCCGCCGAGATAGCAAAGCCCCGGAAGCCCCATCAGAAGCCAGGCGGAGGAGTCGGAAGCCTCCGCACTGAGAGCGGTAACCCAGGGACCGACCTTGCGGCCTCCGAGAAAAAAGTCCGAGGCGGTGTCATTGCCCTTTGCGGAACGGAGTCCCACATAGACCATAAGCCCCAGATAAATTACAAATGCGACTATCATCGCGAAAATTTGGGAAGTCATTTTTCCTCCAAAAATGAGAAACTAAAAAAGAGATGGAATATTTTAAAGAGAATAGAGGTGTTAATCAACAGCCTTGACGCTTCATGCGCAAATCCTGATGAGGAACAGGAAACTGCTCTTCAAGACGGAGACACCATATCCGGAGCCGCGACCGGCGAATTCAAAGAGGCGGCATAAAAAAAGGGCGTCAAGAATGACGCCCTTTTTCAGCCTACAGCATAAAACTCGCACGGCTGCTTCAGTTACCTTTGTCGGATTGCTTTTAGTTTATTTCTTGAAAGCCTCAGCAACGGCTACTGCGCAAGCTACTGTGCAGCCTACCATCGGGTTGTTTCCCATTCCCATGAAGCCCATCATCTCAACGTGGGCAGGAACTGATGAAGAACCTGCGAACTGAGCATCTGAGTGCATACGACCCAATGTGTCTGTGAATCCGTAGGAAGCAGGTCCTGCTGCCATGTTGTCCGGGTGAAGTGTGCGTCCTGTTCCGCCGCCTGAAGCTACGGAGAAGTAGTTCTTGCCGGCAAGGAGGCGCTCCTTCTTGTAAGTTCCTGCGACAGGATGCTGGAATCTTGTCGGGTTTGTGGAGTTTCCTGTGATTGAGACATCGACATTCTCGTGCCACATGATTGCGACTCCCTCGCGCACATCGTCAGCGCCGTAGCATTTTACGATGAGGCGGTCAGGATTGTTTCCGTAAGGAACTTCCTTTACGACTGTAAGAGCCTTGTCAGTTCCGTTTCCGTTGAAGTAGTCGAATTTTGTCTGAACGTATGTAAACCCGTTGATGCGGCTGATAATCTGCGCTGCGTCCTTTCCAAGACCGTTCAGGATTACACGGAGCTTGTTCTTGCGGACTTTGTTTGCGTTCGCAGCGATTTTGATTGCACCTTCAGCAGCTGCGAAAGACTCGTGTCCTGCAAGGAATGCGAAGCACTGTGTCTCCTCGGAAAGAAGACGTGCCCCAAGGTTTCCGTGTCCGAGACCTACTTTGCGGTCATCGGCTACTGAGCCTGGAAGACAGAACGCCTGGAGTCCCTCTCCGATTGCTGCGGCTGCCTCGCTTCCTGTCATGCTTCCGGCTTTCTCACCCTTTTTGAGAGCGATTGCAGAGCCGAGAACATAAGCCCATTTTGCATCTTCAAAACAGATCTGCTGTGTTGACTGGCAGATTTCATAAGGATCAAAGCCCTTTGACTTGCACAGATCGCGTGCAGCCTGAAGTCCTGCTTCTCCTTCCGCGAATCCATATTCCTTGAGAGTCTTGTTTACCTGAGGAATGCGACCTTCAAAATCTTCAAATAATGTTGCCATTGTATTCCTCCTTATTCCTTTCTAGGGTCGATGAGCTTGACCATGCCCTGATCTTCTGTAACGCGTCCGTAGTGTGTGCGTGCCTTTTCGATTGCTTCTTTAGGATCTGTTCCGGCCTTGAGCGCGTCCATGAGCTTTCCGAAGTTGATGCAGTTGTAACCTATAATCTGGTTGTCCTTGTCAACGGCGCAAGTCTCAACATATCCTTCTGTCATCTCAAGATAGCGCGGACCTGTCTTGCGTGTTGCGAACATTGTTCCGACCTGTGAGCGCAGGTTCTTTCCAAGATCCTCAAGAGACGCTCCGACTTTGAGACCGTCCTTTGAATATGCGGACTGAGTGCGTCCGTACACAATCTGAAGGAAAAGCTCGCGCATCGCGGTGTTGATCGCGTCGCATACAAGGTCTGTGTTAAGGGCTTCGATGATTGTCTTTCCGATGAGAATTTCAGAAGCCATAGCTGCCGAGTGTGTCATTCCTGAGCATCCGATTGTCTCGACAAGAGCCTCCTCGATGACTCCATTCTTGACATTGAGAGTCAGCTTGCAGGCGCCCTGCTGCGGTGCGCACCAGCCGATTCCGTGTGTGAAACCGGAAATATCTTCCTGAGTCTTTGCCTGAACCCATGCGCCTTCCTCAGGGATGGGAGCAGGTCCGTGATAAGCACCTTTTGCCAACGGGCACATGTGCTCCACTTCTGCAGTGTACTTCATTTTGAACTCCTGTTAAAAATAGATTCCGTAAAATCCATAAATCTATGGCATGAATATAACACCATTCCGGCCTTTTTTCAATGGAATTATACGCCAGACGGAAAACGCAGTCAGTCCGCTCCGTCATCCGCCATTTGCGAAGAGACCGCGGAAATGAATTCCTCGGCATAATCCGGCAGCGGAATCTCAAAAGCCAAGGACGATTTTCCGGCGGGAACCGTCAGCTTTGACGATATAAGAAGCATCCGCCGCAGGCCGGCTTCCTTTCTGAGCAGCCTGTTCAGCCTGAAATTTCCATGCCTGTCATCTCCCGCAATCGGACAGCCGCAGGCCGCAAGGTGAATTCTGATCTGATGCATACGTCCTGTCTCCAGAACAAGCCGCAGCACCGAAAATTCAGTCTCCGTTCCGCCGCAGACACAGCTCCACCGGCGCAGCGTCTCGTATCCGGTGACGGCATTCTTTCTGATTCCATGCTGCACAAGCGGCTCGTCGATGACTCCCGACTCAGGAGCCATCACTCCGGCGCAGACGGCCGTATATTCCCTCGACACCGTCTTTGAGGCGACAAGCGCGGTCCATTTCGCCGCCGCCGCGGGCGACTTCGCGACGACCATAAGCCCGGCAGTGTCCCTGTCAAGGCGGTGAACCAGAAAAACCTTTTTTCCGGTCTGTCTGGAAAACTCCACGTCAAGAGGATGCGCCGCATTCTCCCCGCCCTGAACTGGCATTCCGGCGGGCTTGTTCACGATATAAATCTCATCATTTTCATATATTATAGGAACGGAATTCATCCGAAACAATATAGACGAGGTGGTTCAAAATGACAAGCCGGACAAAAAGCAAAATTCTCGGAGCTATGTTTTCAGCCGTCATAATGGCGGGCATTCAGGCCGAGCAGCTGCGCGACAGGGATTTCGGATATTACGTGGACATTCCGGAAGGCTTTGCACTTGTTTCCGCGTCTTCTGACGGAAAATCATATCTTTTCGCACATCAGGAAATTCCGGTCAGCATCGTACTCAAGGCCGAGGAGACCAAGGGAAAAAGCGCGGATAAAATTCTGCGCGGATCGCTCGCAAAACTTTCGGCCGAAGAGGAGACCGCGACATTCGTCTGGAACGGCATCGGCTGCGCGATCTCGTCATTCTCGATGACGCTTGAAAGGGAATTCAAAGGATGGGGACTCTGCGCTCCGGCGGAGGCAGGCCATTCCGTAATGATGCTCGCCTATTCTCCCTCCGAAGACTGGGATTCATACTGGCACATCATAATGTCGGCGCTGAACTCGCTCAGCACGGGACCGAAAAACATAAATTCTCCAGGGATGATTGCACAGTATGCGTTTCCGCCGGAAGGAAGAAAAAATCTTGCGCGGAACAAAAAGGAAACCGCCGTAGAAACATCAATCGACGCAGGCGACACCGAGGCCGCAGAATTCGTAGCGGAGATGGAATTCTCCGTGCTCAAGCTATACTCATCACACAAACTGAAGGAGCAGGCATGGAAAAGATACTACAGGATGATTTTCCGGGACAGCTGCGGAAGACTCGGACGCGCCTCGGAGGACATAACAAAAGCCCTTTATCCGGCCGCGCTCAGAAAGAATGCGGCATCACCTGAGACAGAAATTCTGAGGGAGCTTCTCTCCTGGGTTCAGGAGCTCGGCTACAGAAGGGACAACATGACGGAATACAGCACGGACTTCACTGTACTGCCGGCCGTACTTGAAGGGACCGGAAACGACTGCGACAGCAGAAGCATGATGCTCTGCGTGCTTATGAGCCGCACCGGAACAGAGTCCATTCTTCTTGTCTCGCCCGAATTCAGACACGCGATGGCAGCTTTCAGGCTTGACGCACCGGGACAGAAATTCACGGCTGACGGAAAGGAATATCTCATGACGGAAACGACCGACAAACTCAATCCAGGAACAATCAATGCGGATTATGCCGACAGAAAAAAATGGTTCGCCGTCAGTTTTGACTGAACGGCGGAAACTCAGTTCTGGACAAGAAGGTTGTAGGCGTCGCGCTCAGACTGCGACGTGCGCAGCTCGTCACGCAGCTCCTGTCTCTTCAGCTTTGAGCTGAAATAAGATATTGTCTTCAGATAATATGAATGCTGGTTGTATGCGGCCGCAATCATAAAAAGCAGATCCACCGGCATATCGTCAATGGCATGGAAATCATCTACGGGATTACGGCAGATTCCGACCGCCATCACAAGATCTGTAACGGATGAAAGCCTGACGTGCGGGATGGCGATTCCCCGGCCAATCGCCGTGGACATAAGCTCCTCACGCTTCAGAATCTCGCCGCGCAGCTCGTTCGCATTCTTCACCTGCGGCGCCGTGCTGAGCACATCCGCAAGCTGAACAAGGGCATCGTGCTTCGAGCGGTGCGATATGAACACGACCCTGTCCGGCGACAGGATATTCTTCACCTGCACATCAATATCATTGCGAGGCGAACTGTCCGAGGACAGCCTTGCGTTGACCCAGTTCTCTACCTCGGACTGCTTGAAACGCCACACAGTACCTATTTTTCCGGCCGGAATCTCACCTTTCTGAGCCCAGTCGTATACAGTCCGATCCGAAACACGCAGATATTTTGCGACCTCTTCTATAGTAAGAATATCATCAACCATAAGAACCTCAGCGGAAACACTATTTTCGCTCATTTTGCATACTTTTCAAGCTTTTGTCAATATTTTCAGACAAACGGAAGACATAAGCACTATACAGAAAAACACGAATTCCGGTTCAGCCAGGATTTCCCGCGCCGGCATGGAAAAACGCAAAAAGCCCGCCGGCTGATGGATTGCCGGCGGGCTGGATGCTTATATCAAGTCCTGAAAATCAGACCTGTTTACCTTTTCAGAGAGAGGACGGTCTCAAGGAGCGTGTCGGCCGTCTGTATTGTCTTCGCGTTGGACTGGAAACCGCGCTGGGTCACAATCATGTCGGTCATCTGCTCGGACAGATCGACATTCGACATTTCAAGCGCTCCGGCAAGGAAGCTTCCGTTTCCTGCCACACCGGACTCGCCTATTCTTGCCATTCCGCTGTTGTTAGACTCCACGAACGTATTGTCTCCGGCCTTCTCCAGACCGCGGTCATTGGCGAATGTCGCAAGCGCGATCTGACCGATTGTCCTGTTAGTTCCGTTGCTGTAGACTCCAGTAATCACACCGTTGGAGTCAATCTTGAAATTATCAAGATAGCCCATCGCATATCCGTCCTGGGAATAAGCTTTTGTCGTGCTGTTCGCCGCGGACTGGGTGATTGTATTTACCGAACTTCCGATTGTTCCGAGGTTTATGTTTAGAGTCTGGCGGTAAGGATTTCCGTCCGCATCCGGGTTCGCATCAGGAACCGTGTAGGATGTCTGAAGAACTATCTCGCCTTCCGGATTCGTGACGTTTCCCGCGGAGTCAGTGACAGAGGCGAGCTGACCGTAGTTGTCGAAAGTCACCGTAAAGGAGTTGTCCACACCGGCCGTAGTTCCGAGTCCGATTCTTGTCTGTGTGAATTCGGAATTGTCCGGATCTATCTGGACGACGGCGCGCCACTGGTTCGGAGAGCCGGCGACCTTCGTGAACGACACGGCCAGCATGTGCTGGTTTCCCATGCTGTCATAAATTTTCTGCTCGGTGTTCCAGGTTCCCTTCACTATGTCCGACTCGCTTGCGCCCTCAAGAATCTCCGGAGTCCTCTTGTCAAGGTTGCAGGCGAATTTCACGTTTGTCGTCTCCCTGGCGGGATCCTTTGAGCCTGTGGGAATCACAAGGTCTGTCGGAGTCGCCGCGGTCTGGACAATCATCTCGCCGTTAACTTCACGCGCCATCCATCCCTGAACCCTCATGCCGTTCGCAGGATTGACGAGCGTTCCGTCCCTGTCAAGCCCGAACGCGCCGTTTCTGGTATAGAACGACTCGTCGCCGCTCTTCATGATGAAGAATCCGTTTCCCTGAATCGCGAGATCGGTGGAGACTCCGGTTGACTGGAGGTTTCCCTGGTTGAATATGTTGTCTATGGAGGCGACCGTCATTCCCAGTCCGACTTCCTTCGGGTTCACACCGCCCAGCTCATCCGTCGGCTTTGCCGCCCCGGACATCTGCTGTGAAATCATATCCTGAAAATTCACGCGGCCTCTCTTGAAACCTACCGTATTAACATTGGAAACGTTGTTTCCTATAACATCCATTCTTGTCTGGTGATTCTGGAGACCTGAAACTCCAGAATAAAGTGATCTCATCATATCTGCATTCTCCCAATTGTTTTGCTGATTAACAGGGCATGGCCGGCGGAATTTCCGGTCAGTTCGCGTAAATCGCGCTTATCTTGTCCATACTGTAGTACATTCCGTTCACAAGCACCTGCGGTTTTTCCCCGCGTGTCGCCCCCTGCACCACTCCAGATGCCACGGCATCGCCAAGATCCAGATCGACACGGCGACCGATTGTGGATGCCGCTTCCGAAGAATTTATGAATTCCGCCATCTTTCCGAAAGAGGAGCTCATGTTCGTCATCTGCTCCAGCGAGGAGAACTGCGCCATCTGGGAAATGAATTCTGTGTTCTCCATGGGATTGGTCGGATCCTGATTCGCAAGCTGGGTTATCAGCAGCTTCAGGAAGTCATCCTTGCCAAGCTCCTGGGATGTCTTGCGTCCGTTCACGGTGTTTGCCTTGTTGAAAAGGTCAACCGCGTTGTCGACAGCCGCCTTCTCCCCCGCGCTCATTTGTGTGTTCAGTAGTTCCATCATCTTACCTCTTCACTAGCATTGAAATATCGCTTAACTTTCTATCGTCATTTCAGGCGACTATGTTTACAGAATAATTTGAATAAACCGGGTCATTTTTGTCAGCACGGACCGGAGAATTCTGTCCGCCGGCGATTCCGTCATATACTCTCCTGCCGGAAACCTCGCGTCCTCCGTCCTGCCCGCGGCCGTCCCCCTCAAAACCTCCGCCGCCTGAATTCTGTCCGTCCGAATAGGCGACATCAAATCCCGCCGCGTCAAAGCCGCTGTCCACGAACGCCTGCCTGAGAGACTCCGCATTGTCCCGGAAGGCCTCGAACGCCTCCCTTGTGGCGACTGTTATATGTCCGCTGACAGTCTTTCCGTCCAGCGAAAGATGAATTCTGACGTTTCCAAGCTCCTCCGGGTGAAGCACAAGATTTATTGTCCCCTGATTGCCGTCGCGAAGCACGATATTTCCTGCCCTGACGAATTCGGGGACATTGTCCCTTATCTGATTGCCAAGCATGGACCGGAATGTATGACCGCCGCCATGGGAGTCCCCCTGCACGGCAGACCGCGGCTCCGCAGGCTGAATTCCTGACGCCAGCCGGCTCTGATCCGGAAGGGAGCCTCCGCCTGTTCCGTCTCCGTCAAAATGGCCTCCGTCTCCGGACTGTCCGTCCCATGTTCCGTCATCCTCAGCGCGCAAGTCGGTGACCGTGATTTTTCCGTCCGGATCAAGCCTTGTTTCCGCAGAGGACTCCGGATTCCGCCCGGAAAGGGCAAGGTTCTCCGCTGTATCATCATGTCCGTCAGGCGCCTCCGCCTGAGGTGAATTCCCGGCGGCTGAAAGCCCGATTGAAATCTCAGTCCCGGCATCTTCCCGTGCAGGCTCCTCCGCTGGCGGCTCCACGACACCCGTGGCCTCAGACTGATCCACGAAATGAATTTCCACAGGAACCGTAATCTCGGAAGCATCCTCACCTGATTCTCCGAGGCTTCCGCCGCTCTTAGCTGTTTTTCTTGATTTTTCCGCTGCGGCTGCCGTTTTGGCATTTGAGATTGATTTCTTTTCCTCGGCCGCCTGCGCCGAAACATCTCCACGCCTGCCGGAGCGGGCTGACAAAGTTTTTTTTCCATCAGCGGAACGGGAAATCATGCCGCTCCGGGAATTCCGCCCGTCAGAAGGTGCGGAATTCATTTGAGTCCCGTCATTTCCGTGGACATCCGGATCCTTTTTTCCGCCGGCATCAGAACGGGCGGAAGAGGATTCCGCCGCAGGAGCCTTCTCGCGCACACCGCCGGAGGAATCCGCATCTCCGGGCGCATCATTCCTGAAGGACGACACGAGCGCATCAAATGACGGCGCGCCCTCGTCACGTCCGGAAACAGAGCCTCCGGCTCCTGAATACGACTGCAATTTTGTGTTATTTACTACGTCTGATGTGACTGCCGCCTGCATCGGTACGCCTCCTGATGTCGAAAAGGCTGCGTGCAGGCAGAAGGAATGTCAGTTAAGGCTTTCCGGTCTGCTGAGCATTTTCCGCTGTATCTCAGCGGCACGTTCGGAAGGCATGAGCGAAAGCCAGTATGCTCCCATCGAAGATACCCCGGAATTCCGGGCGAGCTCCTCCACCTTGCGGAGAACATCTATCACAGTCTGGTCATCCATGGCGACAAGAATATTGACGGCCGCCTCTGGTCTCATGCCGTTCAGATTGTTCGCAATCTGTTCAACATTTATATTCTTATCATCGTACTTTTTTACCGTCTGGTTAAATGTTTTTTCTCTCTCCTCCTGACTTTTCTCGCGTTCCGCAAGTTCCGCAGCGACCTGGGCATTCTGCTTTTCCGCCGCGGAAAGGTCAGACTCGCGCTTGTCAAGCTCCTCCTTCAGGAGATCCAGAGCCTCCTTCTGCTTCTTCAGGCGGTCCTGATCAAGATCCGAGGACAGCGGCCTTGTCTGGACAGCTGTAAGCTCGGTCTGAGGCTCACGGCCCATCAGCCTGTATATGGGTGAGAACAGTGACTTCATGTGGACAACTCCAAGGTAATCAAACCAGAGCAGTCCTCCGAGAACAAGGATTATAACCACTATAAACAGAACCACAGTCTTTCCAATATTATTTCTTGAAGCCACGTCCTACTCCCATAAAAAATTCAGTCCGGCGGGCTATTCTATAAGCCCTGCGATTGCGGCGCCCAAGGTGATGTCGTTGTCGCATGAAACCATCCGCCAGTAAATTCCCATTTGTCCGGTGAGTATCTCGTCAAGGTAGCCGAGCACACGGTTCCGTATCATCCAGGTCTTGAAGAACGTCGTTCCGTTGCAGAGTATGCACACAGGTCTTGAGGCATTCCTTCCGCCTCCGGTCTGAACAGCGCAGGCTACAAGAATCGCGGCGGCATATCTTGCCGAACGCTCCGCGACCGCATCGAGAATCTGGTACATCCTGTCGTAATCCTCGTCCGAGGCAGATTCCGCGGCAAGACGGCCGAGAACATTGCTTTTGTTATATGGCTCGTGAAGGAATCCGTCCGCATCAATAAGCGTAAGAGCATTGATTCCCCTGATTCCGTCCGCAAGCTTTTCCGAAAAAAGTCCGTCTGAAGCGGCGGAACGCAGCGCGCTAAGAGACAGCGGACCGAGATAGGCACCTGAGCAAAGCTTCTCAAGGACAAAAGTTCCGGGACTGACTGTTTTGGAATCGACATCAAGGTCAAAGCCGGAACGGTTCATGCCGCGGAATTTGCCGGACTCGCAGACGACAATCTGCCTCTTTATTCCGAATTCCTCGCTGTCCGGCTGTATATAGGCAGCATTGAGTCCTGTTCCAAGAATCATTCCAATATATGAGGAATATTCCGTCCCCGGCTCAGCGCAGGCGGCACCAGCAAGAAGGGCGGCGACAGTATCATTGCAAAGCGTTATCTTCTCTATGGATTTCCAGCCGTCCCTGAGAAGAACCTCCTTAAGGCATTTTCCGATCTCACAGCCGATCGCCTCAGGAACCTTCACTTCCTTTGAGAAACCGAGGAGAACACCGTCGCCGTTCTCCTGTATGCGCATAGGATAGGAAAAACAGAATCCGATCCTGTCGGCCTTGTCCTTGAGACGGCTGATGTTTGCGGCTATCTGCGAAAAGAATTCTTCCCTTGTCAGCTCCTTCTCGACGCCAGGCATACGTGTCTTCTCAAGGAATGAGATTCCAGGCTTTCCCTGCGCGTCGAAAGTCACGAGGCATGAACGGAAATTCGTTCCGCCGGCATCTATCACGATCACAGACTTTCCGGCCGACGGATTCTCCGGAGGATTGCAGAATGTCCTGATCATGTCCTGATCCGACTTTCCTCCCGAAAGACCTTCCGCCATATCAAAAGAGATTGCCTGTGCGACGGAAAGCACATCCGCATGATTCACAAAATTATGCCTTGCCAAAAAACAACTGACTGCTCTGTTCATAACAATAGGATCCTGTAGATAAATTTATCGGCGGAATTCATTTCCATTTACGGGACAGAAACAAATTCCGCCGGTGATTATATCATATAATCCGTGACAATGCTAGTTAATATGAATCGCGGCGGCGCTCATGTCCTGCGGGCTCTGCAGAAAGCCCCGAAGATTTCCGCGGCATCTCCGACAAGCGACAGGCACGGACGCTTCCTGTAATATTCAGCGGTCCGCTCCGAACTTTCCGGAGACTGAACTGCATGGATGTCGGCAGTCCCCTCCTCCGCGGCACGCTCTGACGTTCCGACCGGAACAAGCCCCAGAAGCTCCCTGCACACGATAGAACCGTTACGCCTTCTGAATTCGGCGGCAAGCTCCTGTCCGGCCTCATAGCACCGGTTCTTGGAGTTCCTGTCGGATGCGTCCGGCGAACCTTCAAGCAGCCCCAGGCACATCATCATTCCGCTTACGGCTCCGCAGACCTCACGCATCCTCGACATTCCGCCTCCGAAAGGCTGCGAAAGACGCAGGACAAGCTCACGCCCCGCGCCAAGCTCATCCGCGAACGCAAGCGCGACGGACTGCGCGCAGTTGTATCCGCTTCTGAAATTATCTTCCGCGGCCATACGCAATGCCGCATCTCCGGGCAGACACATAATCAGGCATCTCCGAGCATGGATTCTATCTTTGCGGCGGCCTCATCAAGGTAGGGAAGCGCAAGGCTTTCTATGTCCCCCGCATCCACGGCTCTTGATGTCGTCTCCTCCGTGGGAATTCTTGCAAGGACAGGAAGTCCGAAATCCCTTGCGATTGAATCTATATTGCTTTTTCCGAACACGGTTATCTCCTTTCCGCAGTCCGGACATCTGACATAGCTCATATTCTCCACCAGTCCTATTATGGGAACATTCATCATATTGGCCATGTTGACGGCCTTCTCCACTATGACACGGACAAGCTGCTGGGGAGACGAGACGACAATTATTCCGTCCACAGGCAGAGACTGGAACACCGTAAGAGGAACATCACCGGTTCCGGGAGGCATATCGACAAACATGAAGTCCACATCCTTCCATATAACATCGGTCCAGAACTGCTTCACCGCCCCGGCGATGACCGGTCCCCGCCATATAACGGGATCAGTCTCGTTCTCAAGAAGAAAGTTCATCGACATGAGCTGTATTCCGCCGTCGGTCACGACCGGAGTGAGCGCATCCTCGCCCTCCACGGCGGAAGCGCGCATATCTCCCGCTCCGAACGCCTCAGGAATCGAAGGTCCCGTTATGTCCGCATCAAGTATGGCGGTCCTGAATCCGTCCCTGCTGACCTTGCAGGCCAGCAGGCTCGTCACAAGCGATTTTCCTACACCGCCCTTTCCGCTGACAATACCAATCACTTTCCTGACCCCGCTTCCCTTATGCAGTGATACACGGAAATCTCTTTTCTCACATTTCTCGCCGCAGCTTCCGCAGTCGTTGTTGCAGTTTTCTGCCATATCAATCACCTTCCGTAAGACTCCCCTTCCTGTTGAATATAACGCAACGCAGCCGCAAAGTCCAGAAATTAAGCTGCCGGCCCCCAGCGCTCTGATTCCGTGCGGAGCCGCAGCTTTTTTGTCAATACATGATGAGGCCGGCCGCGGGACAAGCACAAAAAAAAATTTTGTCAAGGAAAATAGTTTCCCTAAATTCATCCGGCTGCTGACGAATTCTATTGAGTTAATCATATTTAGTGTTTATATTATGTGAAAAATTCACACTACGCTATATACAAGGAAATCTGGAGACAATATGAGATGCCCTTATTGCGGAAGCCTGGACGACAAGGTCCTTGAGTCAAGGACTATGGCCAGCGGAGAAAGCATACGCAGACGGCGTGAATGCCTTAGCTGCGGCTACAGGTTCACAAGCTATGAGAGAATAGACGAGAAGCCCTTCATGGTGGTGAAGCGTGACGGAAGAAGACAGCCGTTCGACAGGACAAAGCTTGAGAAGGGAATAGAGCGGGCGCTCGAAAAGCGTCCGTTCTCTACAAGCATGGTCGAGCAGATAACGAACGACATAGAGGATCTCGCCATAGCGAAAGGAAAGGAGAACAGGGAGATCACGACGGCGGAACTGGGCGAGCTTGTCCTTGAGAAACTCTATGAGCTGGACAAGGTCGCATACATAAGGTTCGCCTCCGTGTACAGGCATTTCGAGAACCTTGATGAATTCATCACCGAGGTCAAGAACATAAAGGACAAATAACAGGAACAGGAGAAACATGAGCGATCAGTGGATATTTCCGGAATGGCGGAGCTTTCTGGGAACAAATTCAGACACAGAGACAAAAGGTTTCATAAAATCCGTGGTCAAACGTTCCGGCGAGATTGCAGCCTACGACAGGACGAAAATCGAGAGGGCCATAGGAAAGGCGATATGCGCGGTGAGGGGAAATCCGGATCCCGACCGCGCCGCGGAACTGACGGATCTTGTCGAGGAGCGGCTCCGGCTTCAGCTTGCCGGAAGCCGGGCCCATTCAATTCCGGCGATAGAGGAGATTCAGGACGACGTTGAGGACGTGCTGATCGAGAACAGGGAAGTTGATGTCGCGAAAGCCTACATACTTTACCGCGCCAGACACGAGGCGGTGCGTGACGCGAAAAGGCTGATGATAGACATAAACAAGACGATGGACGGTTACCTCGGACAGAGCGACTGGCGCGTGAACGAGAACGCGAACGTGAATTTCTCGCTCGGAGGACTCATCCTGCACAACTCCGGAACGGTTACGGCGAACTACTGGCTGAACAACATATACTCAAAGGAGGCGGCTGAAGCGCACCGCAGCTGCGCCTTCCACATCCACGACCTGTCCATGTTCTCAGGCTACTGCGCCGGGTGGTCGCTAAGACAGCTCATCCAGGAAGGTCTCGGCGGAGTTCCGGACAAAATCACGTCAACTCCGGCCGCCCATCTGTCCACGCTTGTGAACCAGATTGTGAATTTCATAGGAATAATGCAGAATGAATGGGCCGGAGCCCAGGCATTCAGCTCGTTCGACACATACCTGGCGCCTTTCGTGAAAAAGGACGGACTTACAGAAAAGCAGGTCAGGCAGTGCATCCAGAGCTTCATCTACGGGGTGAACACGCCGAGCAGATGGGGTTCCCAGGCTCCGTTCACAAACATAACGATGGACTGGACCTGCCCGGACGACCTGAAGGACAAAAACGCGCTTGTCGGAGGCGGCGAGACCGGATTCACATACGGCGACTGCCAGAATGAAATGGACATGATTAACAAGGTGTTCATAGAACTGATGACGGAAGGCGACGCCACCGGCCGCGGATTCGCATATCCGATTCCGACCTACAACATAACAAAGAATTTCGACTGGAATTCCGAGAACGCGAAACTTCTCTTCAAGATGACAGCCCAGTACGGAACTCCGAATTTCCAGAATTTCATAAATTCAGACCTGAATCCGAATGACGTCCGCTCGATGTGCTGCCGGCTCAGGCTGGACAAACGCGAGCTCAGACGGCGCGGAGGAGGACTTTTCGGGGCGGATGAATTCACCGGCTCACTCGGAGTGGTCACAATAAACATGCCGCAGATAGGCTACCTGTCCAAAAACGAGACGGAATTCTTCGTACGGCTTGAGCATCTTATGGATCTTGCGGAGGAAAGCCTCTGCACAAAGCGCAAGGTAATCCAGAAGCTATATGACGGAGGCCTTTTTCCTTACACGAAAAGGTATCTCGGCACGCTCGGAAACCATTTCAACACCATAGGACTCTGCGGAATGAACGAATGCTGCCTGAATTTCCTCGGAAAGGACATAGCCACAAAGGAAGGCAAGGCCTTTGCGGAAAAAACGCTCACCTTCATGCGCGACAGGCTCTCAGACTACCAGGAAAGAACCGGAGACCTGTTCAACCTTGAGGCGACTCCGGCGGAATCCACATCCTACAGGCTCGCGCGCCACGACAAGGAAAAATATCCGGACATAGCAACCAGCGGGACGGACGATCCGTTCTACACGAATTCATCGCAGCTTCCGGTCGACTACACGGCTGACGTATTCGATGCCCTTGACCATCAGGAATCGCTCCAGACGAAATATACCGGAGGAACTATGTTCCACGTGTTCCTTGGAGAAGCGGTAAGCGACTGGAAGGCCTGCGCGGAGCTTGTGAGGACAATAGCGGAGAACTACAGGATTCCGTTCTTCACCATATCGCCCACGTATTCGGTCTGCCGCATACACGGTTATCTGAGCGGCGAGCATTTTGAATGTCCGAAATGCAGGCAGGAGAAAGAGCTGGCGCTGCGGACAAAGCTCGCCAGGCTTGAGAAGGAGCGGGCGGAAGCGGCGGAAGCATAAGCCATGATTTTCAGACGGGAGGAAAAAAATGAAGGCAGCAAGAACAGTTGAGGAAATAGACAGGGAAATCGCGGAGACAAAGGCGGCCCTTGCGGACGTGCACGGAACCGAGACGGAAGTCTACGCACGCATCGTAGGATACTACAGAGCGATCGGAAACTGGAACAAGGGCAAAAAGGATGAATTCCGGAAGAGAAAGATGTTCACCCTGGAGGACAGCGGAATCCGTCAGGGCACCGGAGAAGCAAAAAGCTCCGGCACGGAAAACACGGCCGCGCAATCCGGCGGAAAAACGGAACTGGAGCAGCCTCAGCTAATTCCTCAGGATGAAATGCGCTACGAGATTTACACCAGAAAAACCTGCCCGAATTGCCCTCCGGTCCGAAAATTCATGGAGACTCTCCATATTCCAGGAAGGACGATAGACGTTGACACCGAAGAAGGGCTTTCTGAGGCAGCAAGAAAAGGTGTGTTCGCCTCACCTACAGTAATATTCTATGGAGCTGACGGAACCGAAATCGCAAGATGCCACAGCACCAGCGAGCTGGAGGACGCCGTCCGGAAATTCCCAGGCTGCCGATGAACGGCGGAAGCGGAATCACGGAGATTCCGGCGGGAATTCTAAGAAAGACATCTCTTGTCGATTACCCCGGACACGTCTCATGCGTGTTCTTTCTCAGGGGGTGCAATCTCCGCTGCCCTTACTGCTACAACGCTCCGCTTGTGACAGACGGAGGAAATGACCTGAGAAAATATGCCGGCGCGGAATTTCTCTCTCCGTCCGGACTTGCGGATTTTCTGCGCTCAAGGAGAAATGTGCTGCCGGCGCTTGTGCTGAGCGGAGGTGAACCGCTTCTTCATCCGGCCCTGCCCCTCATAATACGCACGGCGAAATCGCTCGGCTACCTGATAAAGCTTGACACGAACGGAACAGTTCCCGACCGGCTCGCGCGGTTCGTAGCGGACAGCTCGCTGAGGCCGGACTTTGTCGCGATGGACATAAAAACATCTCCCGACCGGTACTGGACCGAGCTCTCAGGAAAGCAGGATGACAACGGAACGGAAAAAGGATTCTTCCGTTCCGCGCTCGCAAAATCGGCTGAAATGCTGGAGTCAGAATACCCTCCGGACTGCCGTGAATTCCGGACGGTTCTCGTTCCGGGGCTTGTGGAAAGAGACGACATAAAAGCCATATCCGAAATCATTCCTGACGGCTCGCCGTGGAAATTCGCCGCTTTCGTCCCGGGCGAATGTCTTGATTCCAGATACAACGGAATCCGTGCGTACACGGACCAGGAGGCTGCCGGGCTGGTGCGGTATGCGGCCTCGCTTGTTCCGGGAGCGGAAATGAGATAATTCCTGAATTCGGTGACTATGCTATTGACACATCCGTCCTCAAATGATATAGTCTTTACATCTTATGGCGACATAGCTCAGTCGGTAGAGCATACGGCTCATATCCGTAGTGTCATAGGTTCAATCCCTATTGTCGCTAAAGGAGTCAGAAATTTTCTGGCTCCTTTTTTATTTTAACAGCCGTGCCGTCACATCGAATCCTTCTCCTGCGGAACGGAGAATGCAATGTCATCATCCGGCTTGCCCCGCGATGAATTCTTTCCACGGACGGGGCTGTTCCGAAAGCATCATTCCGGCGGACTGCGACCGTCATCCAGAACATATCGGACATCCCCACATACAAAAACCACACCGGCGGAGACGGTCAGTACTCGTCACCGTAGGAATCGGCCTCCTGGACGGCTCCTGTCTCCGACATAAGCTGCTCGTTCAGGGCTTCCGCTATCATATTCTCGTCAAGCAGGGAAACAAGAGATGTCGCCTGCGCCTTTGTCATGTAATAGCTGAGCGGAAGCGACTCCGTTACGGCGGACTCGTCCTTCATCTTCTTGATATTGGGCATTGAATATGCAGTCAGCGTGAAATACGGAGACTTGTCCTTGAATTTGTAGCCGAGCTGGATTTTTCCCTCCGCATAATTCGGTGTCGAGGCTTTTATGGTGCCCCACTCGATGCGGACCGGTGTGTCCCCGTACTTTTTGTAGGAGCGTCCGTCCTTTCTGTCAAGACGCTTGTTCTCAAAATCATCAAGATACCTGTCAACGGCTTTTCTGAGCGCCTCCCTCCCCTCGGCGTCAAGCTGGACCACATAATATGCGGCCATATATTTGCTTCCGAAACCGGCCAGTTTTGTCTTCGGATTTATCAGCACTGATGCCGACTGCTGCTTGATGTTCCCGAATGCTGTAGTGGAAAAAACGGAAGTCTCGTCCGTCTCTATGTAGCGGCCTTTCCCGAAATCGAACAGCGTGAATTTCTTGGCCGTGCCTCCGTTTCCGCCTTTTTCCTGCGACGCGGAGCCGTCATCCGTCACTGCAAAATCATATCCCGAATTTCTGTTTGACTGACATGACACAAGCACAAGAGACGCGAGCACGGCCGCCAATAACGATTTTTTCATCTGTAAAACCTCTTTTGTTCTGAGAATTGCTTTTGATACCCGGAAAAACAAACCGGAATGCAGAACCGTTACAATTTAACAGCAAACACGCGCTTCAGCAATAAGGCCCACAGCGTGGACGGCGCAAAAAACAGTTGTTAAAAATCCTGAAACAATTTATACTTTCAGGAACAATCAAATCAAAGAAACGAGGATTTATATGAAGAAATTTCTAATAATCATGACAATGCTCTCGTTGTTCTCTTTCTCCTTCTTCGCACAGGAGAACACTGACGAGGGCAGCACAGACGGAAGGGACGAGTCAAAATGGTCTTCCTATTCATATTTCAACGTCCCGATCTTAAAAGTGCTTGAGTCCAGGGACGCCTACATCGTAATCTATCAGAAGAACAGGCTCGGCACTGGAAGCACGGTGATTCCGAAGGCATGGGCGGCGGGAAATCCGGAGAATCCGAGGAAACTCAAATTCCGCAACAGGCCGAAAGGAAAGACAGGCCCGTTCATGACGGTGATAAAGGACAGCGGCGAATTCAAGCGTGTGGTCCTCACCGTTCCGATGTCAAAACTGGATCCGATCTGGGGACTCGCCGACTACCACAAAAAAGTTGACGGCGCGGACAAGGACACCCTTGAGGAGCTTGAGCTTTAAAACCGAACAGCGACCGCAAATAAATATCAACAAAACGCACAGGCCTGCCGAAAACATACATACCGGCGGGTCTTTTTTATGTCCGCCGCACAGGATAAAGCGTAACATGAAACAGATAACAAAGGACGAGGCGGACAGCCTCGGAAAATTCATAGAGGCACACGGTTTCTTCTTTGTCGCAGGGCACAAGGAGCCTGACGGCGACTGCATCGCATCATGCCTGGGAATCGGCGCCATCCTTGACTCATACGGAAAAAAATATCAGCTTCTTTCCGCCGGCCCTTTCAAAAGGAACGAAATCCAGCGTTACCGCGGAATCTTCTCGGACACGGCGGTTTTTCTTGATGACAGCGAGAGGAAAAACACAGGACTGATAATAGCGGACTGCTCGGAGATTCAGCGGCTGGGAGAGATAGACGGAGATCTCAATGGCCTTGACACATTCGTCATAGACCACCATAAGACATCCGGCCTTTATGGATGCGCATCGGGCGTGATACGGCCGGAAGCTCCCGCCTGCGCCTATCTTGTGCAGCAGTTCCATGAGATGCTGGTCGGGCCGATTCCGGCGGAGACGGCGGAGCAGCTTTTTTTCGGACTTTGCACGGACACAGGCTTTTTCAGGTTTCTGGGCAATGACTCTGCGGATGTGTTCTCCGCCGCAGGAAGGCTTGTGTCCTACGGAGCGAATCCTAAGAGCACATACACAATGATAAACAGCGGAAAGCCGTATACGACAAGAAAACTTCTTGGAATTCTGCTTGACAGGACAGAACGCTATCTTGACGGAAGGCTTGCCGTGACATACGAGACGATGGAGGACACACGCAAATTCGGACAGGATGGCCGCGATTCTGACGCGCTGTACCAGCTGCTCCTGTCGTCAAAGGACATAGAGGCGGTTGTGTTTCTCCGCCAGGACACACCTTCGACATGTACAGGCGGATTCCGGTCGCAGGACAAAGTTGATGTCTCCGCCGTAGCCGCCAAATTCGGAGGCGGAGGCCACAAAAATGCGGCGGGAATGAGCACGGAGGGAAAACTCGACACCCTCATTCCGTGCATTGTAAAGGAATTCGCCCGAATAATATAAAACCGGACCGACACAAGAGCCGTTCTTCAGCCAGCCCATTCATCCCTGTTCCCGGTAAAATCCAGAAAACACCCGGTCTCCGGACCGGGCAGAATTAAGGAAAGGATGAGGCATGGCAGCCGTCAGCCCGATCTCCTCATCCTTTTTATAACAAGCTGCTCCGCAACCGCGGAAAAAATGAGGAGGCTTTATGAGCAAAAAAGACGTGAACCGGCTTCCGGTTCTCATCAGGGAAGGCGTCATCACGGAGAAACAGGCGCTGAATGAACTTGCGGAATTCATCTGCACGGAGCCGGTGCTGTTCGGACTGCACAGATATGACGAGGATTTCAGAAGCGAGGTGATTCTATGCTTTCTGGAAAAAGGCCATGCGATGATAAGATCCTTCGACAGCAGATTCGGACAATTCTTCTCGTACTTCTTCAGCTACGTGACCGGAATAATCTGCTCGCTCAGAAGAGTCGATGCGCGGACTTCCATGCAGAATTCCGTAAAAATCGACGAATGCATAAAAAACTGGCCTGACAAAATATCAGCCTACAGACGGACGAATTTCTCCCGCATGAATCTTCCCGTGCTTCCGTTCGCATACAGAAAGATACCGGCGGACAAACTTAAAGAAGCTCTGATGGCCGGCGAGACGAAGCAGGTGTATGTCCAGGCCGAGCCGGAAGCCGTCAGGAAAATCCCCAAAAAGGCACTCCTGGTGCTTGCCCTCAAGTCATCATATTACATCACGGACGAACAGATAAAAAGCATAAGCGGAATCTGCGGAGTGGACACCGCGGCGCTTGAGTCCGCCGTGCAGCTTCTCAGGGACAGTCTCCAGGGCCGTGCGGAAAAACGCCAGCTTCTTGAGGAAAAAAGGAACAGGGCCTACTTCTACAGGCAGCACTACGTAAAGCAGCTCCAGCTGTCGGATCCGGACGACGGGCCGCAGTTAAAGCTGATGAGAAAGCTTGACATCCAGACTGTAAAATGGAATTCGATAAACACAAAACTCAGCAGCGCAGGCTCATCGATAAAGCCGACGAACAAGGCCGTGGCTGAGGTGATCGGAATTTCAGAAAGACAGGTCGCCTACTACATACGCTACCTGAAGGAGAACGGACAGCTGTCATCCTGACATGACGGCAGGCGGACATTCCTATAAAATGACGGCGGGGATGTCCGCCTGTTGTTCAGCCGCATTTTTTGCAGTATATTCTCCGCATGAAAATCTATCTGGCTACAGGAAACATAAACAAGAAGAGGGAGATGTCCGAAATTCTCCCGGGATTTGAAATTCTGATTCCTTCCGACGAGGGGATTGAATTCTCGCCGGAAGAGACCGGCACGACATTCTACGAGAACAGCCTCATAAAGGCAAAGGCTCTTTATGACATTGTCCGCCACCCGGTAATCGCCGACGATTCGGGAATATGCGTTGATGCGCTTGGCGGAGCGCCCGGAATATATTCATCAAGATATGCGGGACCGGAATTCATGCGCGGCAAAGGGGACGGGGAAAAAATTCCGCAGTCCGAGCAGAACATATTCCTAATATCCCAGACAAATCATGTGATACAGTCGGGAGTCCTTCCGCCCGGAACATATCTGCACGGCGAGCGCTCCTGCCATTACACCTGCGCGATGGTGCTTTATGCCGGAAATGACAGAATTTTCGTCGCACAGGAGACGCTTGAGGGAGCGCTAGTAAACTCAATCGCGGAGGCTGCGGGAAGCGGAGGATTCGGATACGACCCGATTGTATATCTCCCTGAAGTCGGAAGGACAGCCGCGGAACTGTCGGCAGAGGAGAAGAACAGAATCTCCCACCGCGGAAAAGCCGTGCGCGCGCTCAAAAGGATTGCCGGAATCGGATAAAATACAGCACGGAGATTCCATGCCCTTTACGGAAACGTGTCTGAGCAAATTCCTTACGGAAAATTCAAAAAAACATTAAAGTAAAGCCATGCAACTGCCGAAATATATAATGCTTTGTTACGGCCGCAACGGCTTCGTTGAAGCACCGGCCGGACAACAGCGGCAATGTATTTATGTAGCCTTGTAAACATTCTTACATTTCTGCGGCACAGAAGAAAGGATTCTTCTGCTATATATTCCAAGGAGGAATAAACCATGGTTATCAACCACAACATGTCGGCAATGTTTGCCAACCGTCAGCTCGGTGTCACAGGTCTCAGTCTCGACAAGGACATGGAGAAGCTCTCATCCGGAGAAAGAATCAACCGCGCAGGTGATGATGCCTCAGGTCTTGCTGTATCAGAGAAAATGCGCAGCCAGATCCGCGGACTGAACAAAGCTTCCCAGAACGCTCAGAATGGAATCAGTTTTATCCAGACAACAGAGGGATTCCTCCAGGAGACAACCGACATCATGCAGCGCATCCGTGAGCTTGCAGTGCAGTCATCAAACGGAATCTATACCGATGAGGACCGTATGCAGATTCAGGTCGAAATATCAGCGCTTGTGTCCGAAGTTGACCGCATAGCAAGTTCAGCGCAGTTCAACGGAATGAACATGCTGACAGGACGCTTTGCACAGGCAACCGGCGAGAATGCTGTCACAGGATCAATGTGGTTCCATATCGGAGCAAACATGGATCAGCGTGTGCAGGTATTCATCGGAACAATGACAGCAGAAGCTCTCGGAGTCCGTGAAGCCGGTACAGGCGACAAAATCACGCTTGCCACACCGGAAGATGCCAACCGCGCCATCGGAACTATCGACGAGGCCCTCAGGAGGATCAACAAGCAGCGCGCTGACCTCGGCGCATACCAGAACCGTCTTGAGCTTACAGTAAAAGGACTCAACGTCTCCGCTGAGAATCTTCAGGCTTCTGAAAGCCGCATCCGCGATACGGACATGGCTTCACAGATGGTCGAATTCACAAAGAATTCAGTTCTTCAGCAGGCCGGAACTGCGATGCTCGCCCAGGCGAATTCCCAGTCCCAGAATGTCTTGTCTTTACTGAGATAGTGTAATATAATAAGGGCGCTGCCGCAGGAGTCATCCTGTTCAGGCGGCCCTTATTATTTGCCGTCTATATGCGTGATTTCAGACACGCATTGATCTTTGAAATGGTGTTTTCCATGTCATGCCGATGACAGCAGAAACAGTCAGACTGCACGTCATTCTGACTATTCCTGCTGACAAGGTCTGAAACTGAAGTTGGGCGCAGAACTGCTTCGGCCACTCATCAGGCAGGACGCAAGGCACGATGTCTTGCAGTTTTAGTGAACATGGAGGGCACAACAATGATTATCAATCATAATATGAGTTCGCTCTATGCTGATCGTGTGCTGAACATATCAAACGACAGCATAATGAAGAACATGGAGAAACTCTCTTCCGGCGAGCGCATCAACCGCGCCGGAGATGATGCTTCTGGTCTTGCCGTATCCGAGAAGATGCGCAGCCAGATCCGCGGACTGAATCAGGCGAGCAGAAACATTCAGAACGGTATCTCTTTCATCCAGACAACAGAAGGTTATCTGAATGAGACCACTGACATTCTGCAGCGTGTACGCGAGCTTGCAGTACAGTCCGCAAACGGAATCTACAGCGATGCGGATCGTATGCAGATTCAGGTTGAGGTATCACAGCTTGTGGCGGAAGTTGACCGCATCGCAAGCCAGGCACAGTTCAACGGAATGAACATGCTGACAGGACGCTTCGGAGCGGAATCCGAGTCAATAATGCAGTTCCAGATCGGTGCCAATGTCGATCAGAACGCACGCGTGTTCATCGGAACAATGACAGCCGAGTCTCTCGGACTCAAGGGCGCTCAGGGTTCTGACGAGCAGCTTTCAATTGCAAGCCCTGATCAGGCAAATATGGCTCTTGCGGCTGTGGACAATGCACTGCTTACAGTCACAAAGCAGCGCGCTGATCTTGGTGCCTACCAGAACCGCTTTGAAATGGCGGCGAAAGGAATCAATATCGCAGCTGAGAACACACAGGCTGCGGAATCACGCATCCGTGATACGGATATGGCCTCTGAAATGGTCGAGTTTACGAAGAACCAGATTCTCACACAAGCTGGAACTGCGATGCTCGCTCAGGCCAACACCCAGTCACAGAGTGTTCTGGCTCTGCTTCAGTAGGCGGAGAAGTCAAAGAGATTTCTGGATGTCATCTTTTTGACGCGAATAAACCGGAAGGGGTGCGCCCCTCTTCCGGTTTATATTTTCTGACAGAAATATGTCCGGGCAGGAAACGCCTGCATTCAGTCTCTTGCCACGGACGTTTTGGATAAGCCGGAATCAGACGGGACGGACAAGGACGACCTCCCGCAAGGAGAACCAATGAATATAGCAATTAACAATTCTATGGTTCCTGTGGCAATGGACTGCCGCTCAAATTTTACTGCAAATGCCAGCAAGGACTCAAAAAAGGCATCAGTTCAGCCGATAGTACCAGACGGTGCGCAGGTGGCCAAGAACATAGAACAGAATCTGGCCGAAATAAAGGCCGACACGCAGCAGCTTCAGATGATGACAGAAATGGTCACCGGAAGAAAGCTCCAGTTCAACGTGAACAAGGAGCTTGGAAGCGTTGTCGTGAAAATTGTTGATTCCAGCACGAACCAGGTGCTGAAGGAGATTCCGTCAAAGGACATACAGGAACTGAAGGTCAGGCTAAGGGAAGCGATAGGCTCCCTGTTTGATGAAATGGCTTAGTTTTTCCGTATTCCGATGACAAAAGCAATATGGCCGGACTGAACATACCGGGTGTCACTGACCAGTACAAGACCAACGAGACTATAGAAAAGCTCATGCAGATTGAGCGGATTCCCCTCACGAGGGAACAGAAGCAGCTCGAGTCATACAAGGCGGACAAGGAAGCCTGGCGGGAAATCAGCACATCACTGTCCTCGCTCAGGGACAGCACAAAAACTCTCTACTCGTTTGAGAATCCGTTCAACAACAAAATAACAACGTCAACGGACGAAAACGCCGTGACCGCTGAGGCAGGACGGAATGCCCAGATACAATCATTTAAAATAGATGTCATCCAGCCGGCCGCAGCCGACAGATTCCTTACGGATGAACTGGACAGGAATTTCAAGGTGCCTGCGGGACTTTACACATACAAGGTCGGAGACAAGCAGCTCTCCATGAACTGGAAAGGCGGCTCCCTGAAGGACTTCTCCGATGCGGTGAACAGACGCGGCAACGGAATCGTAAAATCCATGGTTATCGGAGCCAGCGCAGGAAAAAAGACACTTCTGCTGGAATCGCTCGTGACGGGCAAAGAGAACAGGCTTCTATTTGAGAATGATGCGGAGAAATTCGCCGTGGAGACCGGAATGATAACGCCCGTAACAGAAAAAAGCGGAACGTTCGGCACAAGCTCCGGAGAATTCTCGTTCAGGGAGCTGACGTCAGCTGAAGACAACGGAATGCCTCCCCTATCCGCGGAAAGAACCGAGCATGGCGGCACAGGAATCCACGTAAGCCCAAGGGGCGCCTTCACCATAAAAATTCCTGACGAGACCAGAAAACATGAAGGCAGCCACATAAAATTCTCCGTCTCGAAAGGAACTGAACGGGACATAACGGAGACGCTAAATGAGTCTGCCGTCCAGCCGGAGCTTCCGTCAGCCGGAGCCGCGAGACTTAGGGATGCGGCTGTCAGCAACGCCCAGTCGGTGACACTGCTGGCCGAGACGGCTCAACCGCGGGCGAAACTTGACCCCGTAAAAGATGATTCTGTCCTTTTCGCGGTGCTCGGCGACGGAACAGAAATCCCGCTCGATGTCTCGGAACTGGCCCGTACAGGAAAACAGGAATTCGACATCGCCATATCAGATTACAGCGGAATTTCGGCGATAACATTCAGGAACAGCAATACAGCCGCAAATTTCGACGTATCGGTATTCTCCGTCTACAACCCGGACGAGGCGGCCGGCTATCAGCCCAATCATCCTGTATCGACAGCCGGTGATGCGGTGATAAAATATGAGGGAATAACAATAACAAGACCGACAAACAGAATTGATGATGTTGTTCCGGACATCACGCTTGACATAAAGGAAAAGACCGACAAAACCGCTACGCTGGCAGTCAAACCGGACGTCGAGGCATCAAAAGAGGCATTAATCACCTTCGTGGGAAAATACAACCAGGCTGTCGCAAAAATAAACATACTCTCACAGACAAAAACCGACATCGTAGAGGAGCTTGACTATCTTTCCGACGAAGAGAAGAAAAAGGAAATGGAGAACCTCGGACGGTTCCAGACTGATTTCTCGCTGACAAACATGAAAAGCAGCATGCAGTCAATCGTCACATCCGGCTACAGGGCTTCCGAAGACGCCGCGGTCACCATGCTGTCACAGATTGGAATCGCGACGAATGCCGGAGGATATTCAGGCACATACTCGCAGAGCAAACTGCGGGGCTATCTTGAAATAGACGAGAAAAAACTTGACACCGCGCTTGAGAACAATCTTGACGATATAAAGAAGCTGTTCGGATATGACACGGACGGAGACCTCATAATCGATTCCGGCATCGCATTCAGTCTCGACAGGCAGCTTGGAGCATACACCCAGACAGGCGGCATTCTCGCGCTCAAAACGTCCAACCTTGACTCGAAGATTAAAAATTCCGAGTCAAAGATAGCAAGGCTTGAGTCGCAGATGGATGAAAAGGAAGCCGATCTCAGATACAAGTACGGGCAGATGGAGGGTTCCCTGAACAGCCTTGAGTCACAGCAGAATTCGATATCGAATTTCACAAGACAGCAGAACAACCAGAGATAAATACACAATTGGAGGCGGATATGGTTTCTTTCTATATAAACGGAGAACCGGTCGAGGTTCAGCTTGAGGGCGAGAAAACGGCGGGAGATGTCCTGCGCTCATTCGAGATGACTTGCGAGGAGAACAGCGCGGCTGTAATCGGAATAAGAATAGACGGCCGGCAGGTAACCGCAGAGACATTTGACGCCGAGGCGGAGACTCCTCTCGGCGCCGGCACAAAATTCGAATTCACTGTCGTGACGGAAGGCTCGGTGCATGAATCATTCGCAAATCTGGCGACGCTGTTCGACGAGCTTGCGGATCAGATGGAGAATGTGCCTGCCGCGATACAGAACGGGAAGAACGCCGAAGTTCTCTCATCAATAAAGCAGCTGGCGGACAGCATAAGCCAGTTCTGCCACCTTGCGGCTCTAGCTTCCCTGTTCCCTGACAAATTCTCGGAAACAAAAATAGACGGAAAGGATTTCAGGGAATTCTTCGATGGTTTCTCTCCGGTTCTGCTCGACTTCGAGCAGGCGCTGAAGGACAACGACACAGTCATGATAGGCGACCTGTCCGAATATGAGATATGTCCGAGGCTGCATTCAATCTCAAGGGCGCTTTCAGAAATAGAATAATATGGAGCCGCTATGCATATCAATCCGAACAGCCTGGGAAATCCTGTCATGGCACGGACAACTGCCCCGATATATCTGATTATACTGATTCTCTCGGTCTTCATCGCCCTGCTCTTCCTTATAAGACTCGTGATGGGAATTCTGGAAAAAAAGCACAGCTCACCGGAATGGCTGCGCAAAGAGGCCGCACGGACGACGAAAGCTCGTGACGTCAGACGCATCGCGGAAAAAAACGGACTATCACTGCAGGAGCGCGCCGTTCTTGCCGATATATGCAGGCTCACGAAAACAAGGAACATATACTATATTTTCGACGACCGCGGCTCTGTGGTTACGCTGTTCAGGGACGCATACAGGCTCATGAGCGGCAAGGACTACAGCGAACGGCAGATTGCGGATATGTTCGCGCTCCTGTACCGCATAGAAAGAATTCTGGCACAGGAGAAGAGACTCCAGTCCACAAGACGAATTCCGGCAGGAACACAGATTTTCTTCATAACTGAGGACGGAGAGAAATTTCCGGCTGAAATCACCGGCAATGATGAAAACGCGCTGAAAGCCTCAATCTCCGGCGGAGAAGGTGTCCATGGGCTTGACAAAATCGCCGTCACATTCAGGACTGAATCCGGCCAGACATATCTGTTCAGAACCACGGTGATAAGGACTGAACAGGAAAGCGGAGGAAAAATCTCCGCCATACTCGCGCATCCGGCGAAATTCGACGCCTGCTCAAGAAGACATTCCCTGCGGCGCAAAAGCGGAGAGAAATGCCAGTTCAGGAACGCGGACAGGAACGGAAACACAGTTCCGGTCGAAGGAATTCTCCATGACATTTCAGGGGGAGGCTGCTGCATTCACACGGCGCTTCCCGTCAGGGAGAACCAGCGCATATCTATAATCCTGCCCTGGCTCGGAGCCGGAACATCGGTTCCCGGCACAATCAGAAGGACAAGGAAACTCCGAGGCGGAGGCTATTCGCTTCACATAAAATTCGACAGGGAACCGTCGGCGGACAGGAACAGGATTCTTGCCTATGTCTATGATTTCATCTGATTTATTTTAAAATAACGCTTGCAGACAGAATGATATTAAGGTAATCTGATAAAATGAAGGTCGTATCCATAAAGAACTTGAAAAGAGAGGAAGGTCAGATTTTCTACCTCAGAAAATATACAGGAGATGCAGTTCTGGAACTTCCGACAAGCACCGTAGACACGCAGATTTCGTTCAGCATAGAAACATCACCGCTGGGCACGAAATCCGTCGTACTGAACCTGCTCAAACCTGTGAACTACCCGCTCATCCCGCTTAAGAAGGCACTGACACAGTACATTCTTCAGGAAGACACGGAAGGACGGTTACCTTGCTGAAATTCAGGACGGAAAGCGCCGACGAGACTATAGCGCTCGGACGGAAAATCGGCGAAAGGCTCCATAAAGGAGACGTAATCGCCATGAGAGGCACGCTCGCAGCCGGAAAGACCACGATAACGAAAGGAATCGCGGAGGCTCTCGGAATAAGTGACACAATCACCAGCCCGACGTTCTGCCTCATAAGCGAGTATTCCGGCAGGCTTCCGCTATACCACATAGATGTCTACAGGTTGGACGGAGCGGAGGACTTCATAAATCTCGGTGTCGAGGATATGATTTACGGAGACGGGATTACAGTGATAGAATGGAGCGAGAAGGTCATGGAGGAGCTTCCGGAACGCACGATAGTTATTGAAATCACACCAGAGGGCGGAAACAGCAGGCTCATATCCATAGGAAACTGGAACTACGGCAATCTTTGAGCCGGATGGAGAAGACAATGAAAGCACTTGCCATTGACAGCGCGACACCGGTAATGACGGTCGCCGCGATGAACGGAGACAGCATCGTGTCCGCATCCTACGATATGGGGATGAGACAGTCCGAGATGATTCTGCCGGGCGTGGAATATATCCTTTCTGCGGCGGGAATAAAATCCCAAGAGCTTGATTTCACGGCGATATGTTCAGGCCCTGGCAGCTTTACAGGACTAAGGCTCGGTTTTTCAGTCCTAAAGGCGATCGAGGCCGCGGCCGGAATTCCGATATACGGAATTCCCACTCTGCACATCTATGCGGAACCGTTTCTCCAGGCCGGATGCCCCGTAATCCCTGCCATCGATGCGAAGAAGGACAGATTCTACAGCTGCGCCTATATGGACGGAGAGCTCACGGCGGAGGACGGAGACTATTCCGCGGAGGAAATAATGCAGTTCACGTCCGGACACAGGAACATTCTTGTCTGCGGACCTGATTCAGGACTTCTCAAAGGAAGGCTCGCCTCCATGAACCCGGAAATGAATATCATGGATATGGGCGGCGGAGGGCAGCTGAATTCAGGGAAAACGCTGCTGCTGAAAGGCAGGAGCCTATTCGAGTCGGGAGCGGCTCCGCTCAGGGACTTTGACGGTCCCGACTACATGAGGGCGAGCGAGGCCGAGATAAAACTACACGCCCCGCATAAATGACCGTTAAGACAAAAGGCTGACAAAGCGGCTCCCGAACCGAATCCGGCCGCATATATACAGACAGACCGTTCCCAAGGGAACGGTCTGCGTTTTTAACACCAAAAGTATTCTAGGCCTCAGCGTTTTTGTCCGTCACATCTTTACGCCTGTGGACGCAAGACTCTCGACGAACAGCCTCTGGGCAAACACATAAAGTATTATCAGAGGAATGACCGCAAGCAGCACTCCGGTCGAAAGGATGGCATTCGAATATCCGACAGGCGCCTGCCCTGCCGTTCCGTTCACCGCGTTCAGATATGCGGAGAAGCGGTCGGTGATGCTGGAAAGCTGGGTCGAAAGCATCTTTATTTTTCCAAGGAAAAGCTCCGTATAGAAGCTGTCCGTCCACTGCCATACGAACGAGAACAGGAAGCATGAGGTCAGAATCGGTTTCGCGCCGGGAATCATTATCCGGAAAAATGTGGAGAACGGTCCGCAACCGTCCACATAAGCGGCCTCCTCCAGCTCAAACGGAAATCCAAGGAAATACTGACGTATCATGAATATATATAGCCCGTTCTTGAGTCCCATACAGCCGCAGCACATAAGTATATACGGCAGCATGGAATTCCTAAGGTTCAGCGAATGGCCGAAAAAGTTGAAGAAGCGGAAATGAAGGAACAGCGAAGTCGATATTGTCTGCGGAGGAATAACAATTACCAGAATCACGCAGAAGAACCAGAATCTCTTGAGCGGAAAATTGAACCGCGAGAATCCGTATCCCACAAGGCTGCACATGAACACCTCTATCACCGAAACAAGAACGGAAACCCATATCGTGTTGAACAGCGAGGCCTTGTAATCCAGAAGCGTCATCGCGATCTTCCAGTTCTCAACCGAGAAATGCTTGGGCACGACGATGATTGTGGTATCATAAAGATCCTTTTCCGCCATGAAGCTCAGGGAAAGCTTGTTCAGAAGCGGCTGTATTATCATGAAGCACATTCCGAAAAGCAGTATCGCCCTGAAAATTGAGACTATATATCTTTTGCACGTCTCCTTGAGGAGAATTCCGCCGGAAGCCTCATTGCGATCCCAGAAACTTTCCTTTGTGACGGCGGCCGCCGCATCATTTTTATTCTTAGTCATAATTGTACACCACCTTAGAAATTATGAGCGAGCTGAGACCTATAAGCGCCATACAGACGACAAAATAAATCCATGCAAGCGCGGATGAATAACCGTAGTTCAGCTGGGTTATCATCTGCTCATTTATCTTCTCCATTATCTTGTTGTCGGTCTTCATGAAGAAATCGACGATTGTGTATATCCAGCAGACAAGCATCAGCGGACTGACCATAGGAACCGTAATTTTCCACAGGCTTTCCCAGCTTGTACATCCCTCCATGTCTGCGGCCTCGTACATACTCGGAGAAATATTCTGCAGTCCGGAAAGGAATATGATAATCTGGATTCCCGAAGCCATCGCGACCTCATAGATGGAGTCAATTATCTCGAACAGTGTCTTGAACAGCTTTCCGCTGATTCCGTTAACGCCGCCGGTATTCGAGACCAGTATATCCTCCAGAACATCCGTTATGGAATTGGAATTTCCGGCCTCCTTTATCGTATCCTTCAGCTGCGCCATGAGTGTATTGTTGTACTCAAGTCCGACAAGAACACCTGACGAAAGGATGACCGCAAGAAAAAACACAGAACGCGCGAACGCCCTTCCCTTGAATTTCTGGTTCAGAATCAGCGCCACAAAAAAACTGAATACAATCGTCGCAAGGGAGCGGTATATCATCTGCGTGATGGACTCCACCAGCATACGGTTGAATTCGGGGTCAATTGTCAGTGCCCTTATATAGTTGGCATAATGATTCCATGTTATCGAGAAACCGTCCTTCGTGAGCGTGACGTCGCTAAGACTCATCTTCAGCGACTGTCCCAACGGCTTGACCATGAAGAACAGAAATCCGAGGATAAACGGAAGTATGAACAAATATCCTATAAGCGCCCTACGCTGGGTAAGGCCCACTTTTCCTTTACGCATTATATTCCTCCGCCTATAACTTTATAGTCACGGGCAGGAACAAGGAGTCCCGACTCCGTGGTAAAATCTGAATATCCGAAGTTGACATACACACGGATTCCGTTGTCGAATGTCGTCAGGGTGACATCGTCAGTGACAAAGAAATGTCCGTCGATACAGCTGTTACGGACAGCCGACATAGCGGAATCATAGCTCCGGCATATACTGTCCATCTGCTCCTTCCAGCTGTCAAAGCAGGCCGCATAATACTCGGTGTAGTTTGTTTCCTGCAGCGCCTTCTCAGACTCGTTCATGAACACGAAATACAAGCCCGCTCCGCTTTCGGCCGCCTCCAGAATTATCTGACGGTTCTCATAGGCCAGGTTGACCGGTGTTCCCGCGAAATTCACATATCCGTGCAGGGCAATCTGATAGAACGGAACCTGCCTGTCTATTATCGCATAGTTGTTTCCGTGCAGCACCATTCCGGTAACGAAGTCAGCATTTTTAAGGGAATAGTCATTGCCGGAATTCACCATGACACCCATTCCCATATCATTGACGGACTGCATTCTTGAGGTCTGAATTTTCCTTGAGGCGGCGCGGCTTACAGGACGGTCGTCATTGTAGTCCGCGGAAAGCTGCCATCCGTTGTCGCGGAAGGACACGCCGTCCAGACCAAGACTTTTCGCCTTCCTTACGAACACATCCGCCAGCCGGTCGGAAATATCAGGCCTCAGCAGATAATATGTATCCCTCGTGTCCAGTTTTCCATACCAGACAGGAGAATATTCGCTTATCTCGCAGACCTCGGAACTGACAAATCTCGCGGGATGCTTGTATCTGTTGAATCCGTCAGAAAACGATGATCTGTAGGCATACTGAACCGTACCGTCAAGATAAATCCGAGCGCCAGATGAGGACATGGAATCCATCATTTTCCTGAATTCCCCTTTTCCTCCAAGTTGACTTATGTATTTTATTTTTGTCAGCATCTTCTGCCGTATTCCGCCGTTTATAAAGCCGGAAAGCTTGAAGTAAAGAGAGTCAATTCCATATTCCGAAATCTGGTTCACGATTTCGGCCGCCTCGCTGTATGACGTAAGCTTATACGGACGTGTCTCAGGAATTCCAGCCACCTGCTGAACCTTGTCCACCGCACCGATCACCTCGACGGCGACAGGAACCGAGGCATTCTCCGTCCGCGCCGAATCGCCGAAAAGATATTCCCTATAGGATTTCGCCATATCAACATAAGAGCCTCCGTCCACAAAACGGAAAATCTCTGTTATGGACTCATCCTGCGGAAGCGAGTCCTCATAGGCATACTGCGCGCTCGTTGTTCTTGTAGAGACTTCGTACTGCTCGCCGTGAATCATCCTGAAATCAGGACGGACATAGTTCCAGCTGCCCATCTTGCCGCTTATGTCGGCCGTTATGCCGGCATATTCCGCGCCGTTCTTTATGACTGCGATAAAACTGCTGTCACCGAACGACATGCCGTACACAGGAAATGCGATTCTGGTCTCCGCGATTACGGCCTTCCGGTCAAGAGCATAATCCCACCCGTATATGTCGGCATAGTATCCGCTCTGTTTCGTCTTTCCGTTGTTGAATTCAATCAGGCTTCCGCCGCCCTCCGGCACGAAAATAAATCCGTCATCACCGGTTCCTGCGGCCCCGAAAAACGGAAGCAGAGTCAGGTTCGTAACCGGATAGGATTCCCTGTAGGAGATTCTGTCAAACGGGACATTGACCACAAAATCTCCACCGTCAAGCCTGTATGAGACGGACACGTTGAACATAGGAACTTCCTTAACCGAGCCGCCCGCATAAAGCTCCGCGTCGCGCCTATAGTCGGCCTCAGTATACCCCACGGACATAAATAACTGTTCCGTGCGCTCCTTCAGATATTTCTGGATATTGTCACGGATCTCATAGACATTGTCATCCTCAAGAACCGGATAGCGCATCAGAAGATCGGCACTATTGTCCGATGGAAGAAGGTTGTCTATGTCAATCTTACGGTAAACCTGCTTGACCGCACGCGCATCCGCCGGTTTCATGAGATCCAGCCATTCGTCCATATCCGACTCCGTTATGGCGAGCGGATATATGTATGTACGCTCAATCTGACCGACACAATAGTTCACCACAATCTCATCGCCGTTGCGCTCTATGTCATAGAATTTCTTCTGCACGCTGTAGGAATACGAGTCGTATATGTCATCAACTCCGTTTTCCGTGGAATATTTCAGCAGAAACAGGGACTTCATGTTGTTCCGCTCCTTGCCGAGCGCGAGCCTGTCCTGATCCGGATTCTCCGGGTTTGAGCGCCAGAGATGACCTGTACTCTTCTGCAGGAGGGTGAACTGCGTCGTCTCCGGATCCAGCTCAAATCTCAGGAAAGAATTCTCAAGCACATAGGAAGACGGGTGTTTTGACGCATCAAATTCATGATACACAAAATTGGTCTCCTTCGGCTTTGATGAATTGGCAAGCCTCCACCCTATATAGAACAGAAAAGCCGCGATGCAGAGCAGAATTCCGGCCTCGACATAAAACTTCACGCCGGGCTTCTTGAATTCGATTTTTCTCATCCGCATGGGACGCGGTCTTCCTATGTATCCTTCCGGTTTCCCGGATTTCTTTATCTTAACTGACTTTCCGTTGTCATTCTTCATACTGCAAAATCCTCCCGTCAATTCAACCTGAACATAATCTCACGTGACAGCGACACAAAATAGGCGACACCTTGTGAAATCATGCTGAAAAAGAGCAGCATGATAAAGATGAACACCAGCATTCCGAATACCGTAATCACAAGGAACAGGAGGGTCTTTCCGAAACCATAAGAATGAATCATCATCATGGCCATCATGATGAGAACTGCACACCAGAGAAGCGAGATGTTGTTGAACACATAGTAGAATGTGCCCTCGTCAACGGTGACAAAGTTGCTGAAAATTATTATGGGAATCTGAATCAGCGGATACGGAGTCAGGGCATAAGCCGTTCCCATATATATGTCGCCCAGATGGCCTTTTCCGTCAAACAGAGTGGTCACGCCCCAGTTGCATATACAGAAAATAACGAGCGGCAGAAGTATCGTCGCGAATTCCTTGAATATGTTCACCTTCTCCCAGTTCAGATCCATGAACAGAAAACTTGTGAACTGAAGCTTCCATACGTGCGTCAGCAGCGTAAGTACTACGATGAAATTCGCGGCGGCATAGGAACCGCGCTTCGCATGTATCAGATCCCAGAAACCGTCAGCAGGATGCACTATGACATAAAGTGAATAGCGCAGCGTATTCAAAAAATCAATGTATGTCTGTTTCTGGACAAATTTCTTTGCTTTTGCTGTTATATAACTCATAATGACATCAGCTCCCGTCTGAAATTCCTGATTCTTCGTACAAGTCCAGGAATGATAAGAATTGCAAACACGATGGCGACAATCCAGCCGATATTGGCTTCGACCCATTCTTTTCTGTAATACATGAACGCCTTTGAATAATCCTTCTTGTCGCGCTTCAGCCTGAAAAGCTCCATCGCATCCTTGTATTTCTCCTGCCGGATATATGACTTTCCGAGACCGATATAGGCCAGATCATAATTTCCGTTCAGCTGGAGAACCTCGTTCCATGCCGCGGCGGAGCCGTCATAGTCGCCCTCCGCATAGAGCTCCGTCGCCCTGTATATCAGCATCCCGTAGTCCGTCGGAGTGAACACCGTAATCGATGCCGTCTGGGAATCAAGCACGAAAAGATCATATCCGACATGCTCGACAGCGGCCGGAGAACGGAAAAATCCCTCGATGTTTCCCTTTCCTCCGAAAGCGAACAGAAGATAGCCCTGATTGTTGTAGCCGAAAAGCCTGCCTCTGGAATCATCCACTGCGATGTAGACATCGTTGTCTAGAACCGTTATGTCCGTGAACTTAGAAGGATCCTTTATACCGGCCGCATTGCCCCACTGAAGATCTCCTATAGGATAATTCTTCGCATTCTTGACAAGAATGTCGCTTCCGAGGGCATTCAGACGGCGGATCGGCTTGGCCTTGTCCGTCTTGAGATCCCACTGACTGAACGTTCTTGTGACGGCATAAACAAAACCCTCACTGTCAAGATAGGCATTTGAGAATTCCGTCGGAACAAAAGACTCAAGCTGGGCGCGCTGCGCCTTTGTGGAGAATTTCTTCCATATATAATCCGTCCAGTTGAAAGTCACCTCGCTGGCGCCATAGAATCCGGTGAATGTCCCGTCATACTCGTATTTGAGAAAGCCCTTGTTCACGTTCTTCGCAAGGACGTAGGCGCGTCCCTTGACATCGGCCACTACCTTCTCCGGAAGAAAAGTCTTGCCCTTCTCATAGGTAGGATCATCAGGCTCAAGAAACGAGAATTCATAGTTCAGGTTCTTGTCAAGCTTGAGCACCCTGCCGTTGTTGGTGTCGGCGATGAAGAACGAGCCGTCGGAATTTATGAATATATCCTTCGGACCTGAAAAAGTGTTCACCACGCCATCCGGGGCAGAAAAACTGTCTATGACACGGCTCAGCGTAAGCTTCTTGTCCGCAGTATAGAGCAGCTCGATTATGCGGTTGTTGTCGGTATCAACAATATAGACGGTATTTCCCCGGCAGAAAAGGCTAGACGGATTCATCAGCTGTCTGTCAAGCTTCAGATCATCCGCATAAAGCACATTTGAAACCCTGTAGACATCCGGCGATTTCTCCACCTCGCCCCAGTAATCATAGATATAGCTGTCGCCTTTCGCTGAAAGCGGCGCGCAGGCAAGAATCAAACCGGAAACGGCATATAATATTTTCAATCTTTTCATATACTAGTCCTTCAGTCCCGATGTCGCCATTGTCTCCATAATCTGACTCTGCGAGAATATGAAGAAAACGATAGGAACAATCATTGTGACCACAACTACGGCATTTGACTGACCTGTGCGGGCAATTCCTCCAAGCTGAATCTGCTGAAGCGCATAGCTGAGCATCTTCTTGTTCTCGGTATAAATCACGCTCGCGGCATTGTTGTTCCAGAGAGACTGCACCGAGAAGATTGATATTGTAAGCCAGGCCGGGCGTACATTCGGCATGACAAGCCGCATAAAAATCGTCCACTCATTCGCCCCGTCAATCTTGGCGGCCTCTATCAGCGACATCGGAAGTCCCTCCATGAACTGCTTCATAAGGAACAGCCCCATCGGAGCGGAGAATGCGGGAAGTATAAGCGCCCAGTACGTATCGACTATATGCAGGCGGCACATAATAAGATAGTTCGGAATCGATGTGACATAGCCGGTGAACATGAGCGCAAGGACAACAACCTTGAAGAAAGTATCCGCAAGCGGAAACCTGTATTTCGCCAGGACATAGGCGGCCATCGAAGCGATTATGACATGACCGAAAGTTCCCGCGACGGTTATGAACACGGTGTTGAACACGTACCTGGAGAACGGAACCCAGGACTGGCTCATCGTGACAAGAAGATCGGAGAAGTTGTCGGTTGTCGGATTTCTTGGAAGCACGCTCGGAGGTATCTTGAACAGCTCGTCAAGAGGCTTCAGGGAGTTTCCGACAGCAAAAACAAGCGGAAACATCATCAGAAAAGAACAGAACGCCAGGAAAATATAAATTCCTATGTCTCCTCCGACGGAACGGTTAGGTTTTCTTCTGTGCTTATAGTGATGGATATTCGCGCCTTCCATTATTTGTTTTCTTTTCATTTTCAGTATACCTCACTAGTGTCCGACTCTGTTCAGAAGAGCCGAGAATCCTTTCTTGCAAAGGATAAGAACAATGAACAGCACGGTGGCGATTGCGGACGCATATCCCATCTCAAAACGGCTGAATCCGTAGTCAAAAAGGTGCGTGACTATTGTCCGCGCGCAGTAATCGGTACTCGGATAGCCGGCCAGCTTCATCGGAATATCGCATACATTGAATGCGGTGGTGATTGACATGACGGCTCCGAAAAGGAGCATAGGCTTCATGTTCGGAAGGGTTATGAACCACAGCTCCTGCCACCGGTTCTGAATTCCGTCTATATAGCCGGCCTCATACTGAGCCTGGTCAATTCCTTTGAGTCCGGCGACGAACGCAAGAAATCCCGTACCGAGGCTTGTCCATAGAATGACAGGAATGATTATCCGCATCACATATTCCGGATTTGTAAGAAACGCAATCGGCGAGTCTATGAATCCCATCTTGAACAGCCATGAGTTGACCCATCCGTTTATGTCGTCACGGAAAAGCGTCTGGAAGACGACAAATGCCTGTCCTGAAATAGACGGAACATAAAAGAAAAACACGACAAGCGTCCGGATTTTCTTCGGAAGCTCATTTATGAGCCAGGCGAAAATGAACGACATTATATATCCGACAGGACCGGTTATGACCGCAATGAGGAAAGTGTTCTTCACCGCAATCTGAAACACCTCATCCTGAAGAAAAAGGTTTATATAGTTTCTGAATCCTATGAATTTGGGCTTCTCAAGAATATTGAAATTCGTGAAGCTGTAATAAATCGAATTCACTATAGGCAGAATATTGAACGTCAGAAACAGCGCCGCATAAGGCAGCAGAAAAAGGTAGCACACCTTCATCGTCTTCATTTTATGCAGATTGTCTGACAGCTCAATCCGTTTTTTGTTCTTATATTTCAACCACATTTCACTCATAAGATTCCCCTTACTCTGTAGGCAAAGCAAATTCCTGACGCTTTCTGGTCAGCTCTTCATTAATCTTGCGCGCATAGTCAATCAGAGTCTCACGCGGATCCTCCTTCTCGTTTATGACTTTACGTGTTCCGTTGACAATATGGCGTGGGGTGAAGTAGCTGCCCGGAACCTCAGGAAGACCGACCGTCTCGTCAAGAGAATTGAGAAGAACCTCCATCTGCCTTGAGCTCCACGGGAGCTGCCTGAAAGCCTCCACATTCGCCGTCGCATAACGTGAGGACGAGCCGAGCAGAGCCTCTATCTCGCGGCCGAACCTGACCTGAGTATCCGATGAGACCCACCACTTCATAAATTCCCATGAGTCACGCATCCGGTTCTCGTTCTTCACGACCTTTCTCAGCGTCTCCGCGTCAATTCCAGGCGCAAGCCCGGACATATCCCTTCCGACGATTGAACTGTACGACACGGAAGAATAGTCCGCTCCGATGTCGATGTCAGACGAGTCCATTCCCTTCTTTATCATCATCACACAGGTTCCGCCTGACACGCTGGAACGGTCGATATATGTCTTTCCGTCCGGTCCGGTTCTCTCAGTTCCAGGCAGATAGGTAAAATCCCACTGCCCGCGGATTTCCGGAGCGGAAACGACAAGCGTGTTGTAAGTCTGGTAGTTCGCGACTCCGATAGGCATCTCGCCTGAACGGAACCTGTTCAGGAAATCGAACACGGAAGGAAGTCCGTAGCTGTTGTAGAAACTCGTATATTCCTTGAACGATGCGATTCCTGCCTCGCTGTCGATAAGCGTTTTTGTTCCCCTGTCATTGTAGACCGAGCCGCCGCGCTGATATACCATAGAATAGAATGTCGTCATGTCCGGCGCCTGAATGCTCGGATAGGGAATTCCGACCGTCAGATTGTTTCCCTGAAGAGTCGGAAGTATGGCGATAAGATCGTCCCAGGTCTGCGGAATTTCAAGCTCCAGCTGCTTCAGAATATCCTTTCTATAGAAAAGAAGATTGAATGTCTGCGTCTCCGGAAGGGCATAAATTCCTCCGCTATAGCGGTACGCCTCGTATGCGCTCGGCTTGAACTGCTTCAGCACATCCTCGCAGTCGGAAAAACGCATAAGATCGACATTGGCGTTGCGGAGGGCATAATCCACAGGTCTTGCGGAATCCACGGAGATTACGACATCAGGTCCGTTTCCGGCGACTACCGCATTGAGCAGAGAATCAAGCGCTATAAGCTTTACGTTCACGTTCACACCGGATTCCGGGGTGAAACTGTCATCTATCATATTCTTGAGAATCGTGCTCTGATCACGGCCTGTCACGATCCAGACCTCAATCGTATGCTCCGCATCCTTTCCGTAGACATTGCCGAGTTTAGTCGAATCGACAAAGAATGAGGTGAGGAACGAGACTATCTCATGGCGGGCCTTTCTGAAGAATCCGGCTTTCACAGGTCTGATTTTGTCACCGGCAGACTGGATCAGAATATAGTCAACGTCCAGCTTCGTCTCCGCCATGGAAAGCAGCGAGCTGCCAAGAGATGTTATATTGTCCTTGAAATTCTGAAATCCCTTGGTGATTCTGTCAGGGTTCTTGTAGAAATTCTCAAGCTGGACGGCAAGGGTCTCGGCCATGGCAATCTTGTCGGACTTCTGCCCCATGACCGACACAAAACGGTCTACGGAACGATAAAGGCGTCTGCTCTCAAGAAGCATGGCGTCCACTTCCTCAGGATAAACCTTGTCAATCTCGTAGTCACGGAACTGGTCGGGATAGTTTCCGGTAAGAACCAGAATCGTGCGGTAGATTTTGTTCAGGCGGAAAATGCTGTCCTGAAGATCGCTGATTATCGAGCCGATCTCTCCCAGAGTCGCCTCCATGCGGAGCGTATGCGCGCCCTTCGACAGATAGAATCTGTACGGAACACCGTCATCGCCGGAAAGAGTTGTCAGCTTCCAGTCCGAACTGAACGGAAATCCGACGTTCTTCACGCTGTCCACAGGAATCTCGCCGTCAATGTAAATCGTGCGGCTTGCGACATATCCGCGCTGATACAGCTGGCGCGCCTGGAACGACACCGTATACCAGCCGTCATCGGGAACCTCGAAATTCCACTCTATCCACTGACCGGAAGATTTCCACGACTCGCCTCCGGCATAGTTCAGCACCGTATGGGTGACGCTGTAAGGCTCAGTTATCGCGGAGGAACGGTCATATCTTGCGAAGAGGGAAGGATCCGATCTTGCGGCGGCATCCTCTCCCTGAATTTTCACTGAAACTCCGCCGCCTTTATACGAGTCCGGGGAAGACGGCTGAGCGGACACGTACTGCTCATAAGTATTATACTTACGGACAGGAACAAGCCTTATCGAACTGACGGCCATAGGCTCGTTGGTGGACTCAAGAGTGACAGTATTCCTGCCGGAACTGAAATAGAAACAGTACGGATCCACCTCGTATCCGAGATCGCTCTTGAAGCGGACTGTCTGCGGAGCGTAGAATTCCACCTGAGACGGGCGGATGCTGTTTCCCTGGTTGTCGTATTTCACAGGACCGCCGTCCTTCCAAAGCCTTGAGAAGGACAGGATGTCCGCTCCGCTGAACGGAATCTCACCGTTTATATATAAAATCCGCTCCATATTTATGTTTCTGGAGGGAACGGCGACATACTCCATCTCTATATTGTAGAAACCGGATTCGGGCACATCCACCGGCCATGTCACGGAAGATCTGTCCTCCGTGACTACGACATCCCTGCCGTAATAGTCGTATTTTTCCGAAATTCCATAGGATGAGCCACGGTCATAGGCGAAAACATCCAGCGCCACGGACACGGATGGTTTTGCCGCGGCTGAATGAATCTCCTGATACTCGGAATAGGTCCTGACATCCGAAGAAGAGCCGGACGAAGCGGACAGATTGTAACCTTCATATTTTTCATGGAAATCCTTGTCAGGAAAAAGGCTTTTCACAACGAAAATCAAAATAATTGCAAGAACGCCAATTATAAAGTTTCGTAAGGTCTTGTTAATTTTAATTCCTATCATAATGCTCCATTGTACACTACTTTACATATTTTTACATAGGAAAAAACACCCAAATAGATGTTTATTCTATTTTCGTACAGATTAATTCACTCCGGACGCAGGGACGCCTCTATGCACAGCTCATCCTGAAACCAGTCTATCATAAGGGAAAAATATTCAGGAGCGTAGCCTGAGCTTACGGCACGGATTTTCCAGACCTTCCCGGACACAAGAGTCCCCTGGGGAACAGCCCTTACAGGCAGCCACCTGTCTCCGGAAAAAAACTCGAATTCCGTCATGCCTGATATGTCCGCGCCTGTCACTGAATCAGAGGCCGAGGCTCTTATCCTCAGGTTTCTGCGGCTGTCCCTAAGAAAATCACATCCGAGAACAAGAGAGTCTCCGTCCACAGAGAACGATTTCCACCACACGTACGGCCCGGCAGCAATCTTGACACGGTAGTCCCCGTCGGACAGGAACACATCGGACGTACGGAAAATCCTGTCCCGCCCGCTTTCCGCAGGAACCTTCTTCCGCTTCAGGGCGGCAAGAATCCGCCCGGATTTCCGGCTGCCCTCAGGCGCGAACACACGGCGCGTTCCGGGAACCTCAGGGATACCGTCGTTGTCGTTCCGGAAGAAAAACGCCTTCACCGGAAGATCCGGCGATTCCGAGAGCGTTCTGGGCACGGCGATTTCCACAGAGACCGGCGAATAAATCCCGCGGAGAACGGTTCTGTGGACAAGTCCTGACTTCCAGCACAGGACAAGCAGGGCTGCGGCCGAGACGGAGGCAAGAAAAATCCTCCTCACAAGGCGGGCGGTCCTGTCCTTCTCGCGGAATTCAGGAAACGCGTACATTTTCTGCGCAAGCACTGATTTAGCGACCTGGACACGGATCTCGTGCGTGTCATACCGTGAAAGATATTTCCTGACGGCCTTCAGCACCGGCTCCACAGAACGGAAACGCGCGGAAGCCTTGGGCCGTATCATTTTTCTTATCAGCCTGCATATTCCGACAGGAATCGTCTTGTCTATTTTCCGCGGAGGAATGTATTTTCCCTTTTTGACCACATTCAGCGTCTCTATGGAGAATGTTCCGGGATACGGTTTTGTACCCGTGACCATCTCATAGAGCATTATTCCAAGCGCATATATGTCGGCCCGGCTGTCGACTCCGGCGCTGTTCTCGAACTGCTCCGGAGGCATATATGCGGGAGTTCCGAGCGCGGTCCCGCTCTTCGTGTCCATCGAGTCATCCGATGCATCGCTCGCGATACCGAAATCAGCCAGCTTTATCTCGCCGCGCTTTGATATGAGTATGTTTCCGGGCTTTATGTCGCGGTGGACAATATCCTTTGAATGGGCATACTTGAGCGCGAAACACGCATCCTGCATCACGAGCATCGCTATCTGCGGCGGAAGGACTGTCTGCTTGGCAATCAGCTTGTCAAGAGCCATTCCGTCAACAAGCTCCTCCACCATATAACGGTAGCCGCCCTCGGTAAAATAATCGAACAGATGGACGATATACGGACTCTGGAGGTCAAGCAGAATCTGCGCCTCCTTCTTGAACCGTCCGGCATTGGCCGAATTTCCGCGGGCAGTCATCTTCTTTATGACGACATAACGGCGCAGCGACGGATGGACTGCCTTGTAGACAACGCCCATTCCGCCCCTTGCGACGACGCCGAGAACCTTGTATTTCCCTATAACAGGAGGAAATTCCTCGCTCATACATTCACCCCAACAATATCAGTCTCAGGACAGAATTCTCCGTCACTGCGGACAAACGCGACATTCTGCCTGTCCGGATTATGAATCTGAAAAACCCTTCCGTTCTGCCGGACCGCGAAATCACCTGACACGGGGCGGTGGCCGCAAATGAAAAACGGACTTCCAGTGAATCCCGGAAGAAGAGCCGCCGCCGTGCCCGCCGCGCTCCCCTCCTCCGCCGCGCCGTTCGCCGTCCAGGTAAGGCCACGCACGACATCGGACTCAAGCCGCGCATCGACAAGCTCCCTGCGGGAAAATGTCCGCTCAGGCTCCGCATGGCTTATCACGCACCCCGGAATCACAGCGGCGAGCGGGAGAAAACGCTCCCAGCAGGAAATCATATACAGGACATCATCGCCGTAGACAGAACTTATGAATTCGCGCACCATCCTGCCCTCGTCCGCATATTTGCAGAAACTGAAATCTCCTCCTCCGGTCCTGTTCATGACGTTCTCGTGGTTTCCCTTGAGGACATGGAACACCGATGGAAATCGGATCTTCAGCTCCATCACACAGGCAAGCACGGAAAGGCTTTCCCGCATCTCCGCGCGCATGGAAGGACCGGAATACTCCCCGCGTCCGAATTCGGCAGCGGCCGAACGCCATCTCTCCGCGGTGACGCGCTCCGTGTGCATTATGTCGCCGACGCAGATCACCCTCAGGGATTTTTTTTCCAGCGCGCTGATGACAGTCTGTCCGCCGCAGCAGGGATCGGAACCGGCGGGAATCCTGAACGCAAGCAGATTCTCCAGAAAAGACGGCCGCGCATGGATATCCGGAACGACGACGGAAAGCATCCGGCTGCCTCCGGTAAAGTCAAGAAGCCCGCCCGGATTTCCGTCGCTGTCCGCAGGTCTGTAGCCTCCGTCCTCATGCTCAAGAACGGAAGCCGCCGAATCCGCCGTATTCAGGAGATACTCATAGTCTGGAAGTTTTTCGGAACACAGAATTCCGGTGAACGGATCCGCACCTCCCATCAGGATATGACCAGGCTCGCGTTTCCTACTGTGATTTTGTCACCCGGATTGAGCTTGACATATTTTCCTGCGGGAATTCTCGCGCCGTTAAGGAAGGTTCCGTTCGTGCTGTCCTCATCCTTGATGAAGTACGCGTCCCGGATTTTCTGAATCATGGCATGATGGCGGCTCGCAAGCTTGTTGTCCACGACAATATCATTGTCGCTCTCGCGGCCTATTGTTATTTTCGCCACAAGCTCAATCTTCTTTCTGTTGAACATAAGATATGATGCCGGCTTGGACTCGCCGATCGCATCAAGATGATGCCCGACCGGACTGTTTGTAGAAATCGTCTTGTCACTCATAGCGGACAGTATACAACGTGAGCGCCTTATTTACAAAGGAAAAATTCATCCGGAAGTTATTTTTTAGCCGCCGGGAAAAGCCCGCCCAGAACATTGACGATCGGAAGATTGCTCTTGGCGACTCTGACAAGCAGCCTGAGAATCGCGCGCACGGAATCCCTTGTCTCCGGATCCAGCTCCTTCATTGCCCTGAGCATTTTTGCCGAGGCGCGGAGCTTGTCCTCGTCAAGCTCGGTGTTTGTCCTCGCGTCCGACGCGTACAGCACGGCGAACAGCGCGTCCACAAACCTCTTCCGGTCGTCGCGGCTTATGTCCGTAACCCAACCGTTGAATGTCTTATAGAAGAATTTCGACTCATCAGTGAAGTCCCCGGCAGCGACAAGAGCGGCTCCCTCTATCTGCCAGGAGAACGCGTCATGCTGCATTATCGCGAATTCGGAGCTGCGGACAACCGTATATCTCTCATAATGGCTGAAAATCATTCCCACTATCGAGAATTCCGGATAGAAGGAATGAAGACGGTCAGCCAGGCGCAAAAAACCGTCGCCGCGGAAGAACTCAGGCGGAAATCCGGGACCGTCAAAATTGTACACAGAAATTATCCTGTTCTGAATTCTGCGGGGACATAAGACGGCCGCATAAAGAGCCACATTTCCGCCCTTTGAGTGTCCGGCGCATATAAATTTTCCGCGCAGCTCCGATGCCGCCCTGACAAAATAGCCCAGCGCATCGGCCTGGGAAGGAATCTGCTCCATATAGCTTATGTTGAAATCCTCTTTCCATCCGGCCAAGGTGTCATCCGTTCCCCTGAAAACCACCGCGGATACATTTCTGCCGACTCTGAATGTCATGGCGCAGAACTGCTCCTCCCTGCCGCTGTCAAGCACCGGCACATAGCCGCAGACTACGACGGAGGAAAAACGGCGGGAACGGCCGCATTCAGCAAGGAGTTCCGGCGTCCGGCTGTTTATAACCATTCCCATATATGAGCGGGTCTGAAAGTCGGGCGAGGAACGGAATTCCTCCGCAAGGACATCAATAGAAATTCCATCAGCAAAAGAGGAGCCCAGAATCCCGTCAAAATTCAAATATGACAGCTGGCAGAGAAGCAGCGCATCGACCTGGCAGAACGGCGACTCGTCAAAGGACAGATCTCCGCGCCATTTAAGGTAATCCAGAAAATCAGCCATAGTTCCACCCGTCAGACCTTGAACTGGCCGACCTCATCACCTATTTGCTTTATGGAGCCGGTAAGCGTGGCGGCGGCGCTCCTGAGCTTTGCGGCCGTATCGTTGACATACGAAGTTCCGCTGTTCAGCTCCGACATAGCGGTCTCAATCACGGACATGGCATCCTTCAGTTCAGTCACGTCGCGGAGAATCTCCTCTCCGCCCTTTGTCATTTCTCCTGCGGCTCCGCGCACCTCCGTAGTGCTGTCGTTCATCGCGCGCAGGGCCTGAAGAATCTGCTGTGAGCCGGACTGCTGCTCCTCCATCGCGCCGCGGATCTGGGACACAAGCTCTCCGGTCGATGATATGTGTGACGAGACGGACTGGAATGATTTCTCAGACTCGGTGGACGCCTCCACTACATGGGAGATTCCGTCCTGGATGTTGTTCAGCTCCTGTCCGATTCTGTTCGACTGCTCCGCGGAAGTCTCGGCGAGCTTGCGGATCTCGTCCGCCACGACGGAGAATCCCTTTCCGGCCTCGCCCGCATGGGCCGCCTCAATAGCGGCGTTCATCGCAAGCAGGTTCGTCTGTTCGGCTATGCTCTGGATTATCGAATTCGCATCCATCATGGAGCTGGACTGGTCCGCTATTTTCTGTATCAGTCCGTTCACGGTCGTGTTCTTCTCGATTCCGGTCTTAGTGTCCGACTCAAGGACATTGAATTCATCCGCCATCTTCACCACGGAAGCGTCCACGGCCTTGATGTTTCCTATCATCTGCTCGACGGCCGCGGAAGCCTCGACGACGCTCGAAGCCTGGGTCTGAATCATATTGTCAAGGGAATCTATGTTGCTTGTTATCTGTGTGATCGCCGCGGCCGAGCGCTCAAGGTTCTCGGTCTGGCTTCTGACCTGCCCGTTCACCTGACCGATATTGTCGGACATCTGGGCGACAGTAGCCGTCGTGGACTGGATCTCGTCGGTAAGGGTACGGCCGACATCCGCAAGATTTGTCTCGGAAGCCTTGATCGCGGCCATGATTGTCCTGAATTTTCCTATGAAGCGGTTCATCAGTATCACAAGGGATCCGACCTCGTCATTCCGCTTGACTTTCAGCTGGACCGTAAGATCCGCGGAACCGGTACAGAAGTCGTCCACAATCCGGTTCACCTTCTTCAGCCTGCCAAGTATGTTCGTCAGCGCAAGGACAAAGAATATATAGATGATTATGCCCATCATCACGCCGAAGATGATTATTATCGTCTTGGCTTTCCGCACCGAGTCATATATCTGGCTGTCAGAAATAACGAGCGTCATAGTCCAGTTCGTGTCAGGAACCGGGGCGCAGAACACGTGGACCTTCTCGCCGTCAATGACCGTGCCGGCATATCCGCTTCTGCCGCCGCTGATTATTCCGCTTATCGCGGGATATGAATCTATCTTCTTCATCACCTCGGACTGGTTTTTATGGGCGGTAATGGTTCCGCTTCCGTCATTCAGTATGAAATATCCGGTGGAGCCAACGGCGGCTCCCTGAATTTCAGACCGGATCATGTCCACGCCGATCATTCCGACAAAATACCCGAAAACCTTTCCCGAAGAGTCCCTTGCGGGCCGGGCCACAGGCACTACATATTTCCCCGATGTCTTGGATTTTACCATGTCTCCGGCAAAGACATCCGCACCTTCACCGACCATCGCCCTATGGTAGTCACGCTCCCTCACCGCGCCTCTGGCGCCTACAAGTCCCGTGTCGCGGTAAGTAGTTCCCTCGGTATCAGAGAAGAACATATAGTCATAGTTCGGATTCCTCAGATTCTGATGCGAATGAAGCCAGTCTATCACACGGCTCTTGTCTCCGCTCTTAACAGCATCGGCCTCGGTGTATATTCTCAGGTCGTTCTGATAGGTATCAATCCACTCGAAAACCTCGCGGGCACGTCCGTTCACAATGTTGACCGACAGCTCCAGATAGGTGTTCTCTATCTGCCGCTTCACGACTTTCGATACGACCATAAGAAGAAGTCCCATCACCGCGAATGTAATGCAGAGGACCACGACACCAAGACGCGCCGTAATGCTCACCTTTTTCTCAAGACCTTTGACCATAGAATTTACGCTCCACTGCCTGCGATTTTTGCAGGATATTTTATATACAAATTATGATTTCATCAATATTTTCTCTGTCTGTATTATGAATTCCAGAGGAATGGATTTCCGCACCGGAAGCTCCGGCGGATCATCAGGTAATATTTCGGCAGAAACGGATTCAGTTCATAACAAATTTATAGACAGGACGGCGGCCGTCCATTGTCTCTATAAGACCTGCGAATTCTCCCGGCGGCGAGAAGACCGAGCAGAGCGTGCCGGCGGGAACATCGGGGAAAAAGGAGAAAAGCCCGCGGACAAGCGGCATACCGCGCCTGAATTTTGAAAGCGCGTCGGCCCCGGAAAGAGTCAGATTAACAAAACCGCATTCAGACGAAAGCCCAGGGGAGAATCCTCTGAGTCCCTCCGCTATCTGCCGCCTGATTTCCACGGAAAAGTCATCTCCGGCCGCCGGGAACGGATTTTTCCCCGCGCGGAATGCGTCCGCCGCGGCAAGGGAATTCTCCAGGGAGAACGGCGGCATGAGCGAATATCCGGCGGCATCCCTGAGCTCAAAATTTCCGACCGCAGTCCTGCAGAGTCCGGCAAGATGGGCAGCACTTCCGCAGGAAGCGGCGATGTCCCTCGCGAGACATCTTATATATGTCCCTTTTGACACTGAGAAACAGATTTCCGCGGCGGACACAAAACCGTCCGCCGTCATAACAAGCGACTTTATCCCGGCGCTGTACACGGTGACTTTTCTGGGAGGAATCTCGACATGGACACCGGCTCTGGCGGCATCGCTCGCCCTCCTGCCCCCGACATGAACGGCGGAAAAAGCCGGCGGAGACTGCATTATGTCGCCTGTAAAACGGAGCACTGCGGACTCAAGAGCGGCAGCGGAAGGCAGGGGCGCAGCTCTTATGGTCTTTCCGGTATATTCAAGGGTATCCGTCTCCTCACCGAAGCGCACGGCCGCCGTGTATGTCTTTCCGAATTCCGTTATGCGTGCGGCAAGTCTTGTGAGCCGTCCTGCGCATACAACCAGAAGCCCCGAAGCGAAACTGTCCAAAGTGCCGGTATGTCCGACTTTCGATGTGCCGAGAGCCTTCTTCACGTCATAAAGGGAGGCAAAACTTGTCATTCCCGGCCGCTTTGCCAGAAGGACGATTCCATCGGAACTGGAAGCAGTCTCACTCATCGCCGCCGTCAGTTCCGGAATTCCGGCCGCCCTCAGCATTTTCCCTTTCAGCCGACTCGTTCTCAAGGCGCGTCAGCTTCCGGACCATCCGGAAGCCTTCCTTCATGCCTGTATCCACGACAAACTGGAATTTCGGAAACTGGCGGATCCGCATTTTTCCTGCGATTGACGACTGGATGAAACCCGCCGCGGAATTCAGCCCCTCGACTCCCTTCTCAACCTGACTGTCAGAGAGAAAGCTTGAGACATAAACCTTCGCATAGGAAAGGTCGCTCGTGACATCAACCCTGTTTATGCAGAGGAACGTCGACACCCTCGGATCCTTCACATCGCCACGGAGAATCAGCTGTGATATTTCGTCCCTCAGCTGGTCATTAAGACGGCTTATTCTGTACTGGCCCATCGTCAGCTGTCCTTCTCCGCGGAACCGGAAGCCTTTTTCTTCTCAAGCTCAGCCTGCTCCTCGGCGAGGGTTTTTCCGAGCTTGCGCGCGACCTCAACAAATTCAAACACCTCAAGCCGGTCTCCGACCTGAATGTCCTGCCAGTTCTCAAGACCGACGCCACATTCATATCCGGCGGAAACCTCCTTCGCGTCATCCTTGAATCTCTTGAGCGAGGAAATCCTGCCTGTAAATTTGACGATTCCGTCGCGTATAAGATTGACGCTGGAAGTACGTTTCACGACGCCTTCAGAAACAATCACACCGGCAATGACACCAATCTTCGGCACGCGGAATGTGTTGCGCACCTCAAGCATACCGGTGACCTCCTCCTTCATGTCAGGCTGGAGCATTCCCTCCATGGCCGCCTGAATCTCCTCGACACACTTGTAGATGATGTTGTATTTCCTTATCTCCACACGCTCCTGCTCGGCCAGCGCCTTGGCTTTGGGCGTAGGACGGACGTTGAATCCTATGATAATCGCATTTGAGTCGGCGGCGGCAAGAGTGACATCGCTCTCGTTAATAGCGCCGGCGGAAGAATGTATGACCGAAAGACGTATATCCCTTGTTGACAGCTTCTCAAGCGCGGTCTTGAGAGCCTCCGCCGATCCCTGAAGATCCGCCTTGATGATAACCTTGAATTCCTTCACCTCGCTCTGCTCTATCGCGGAGTAGAGATTGTCAAGCGTGACCTTCTTTACGGCCTTCGCATCCTCGAAACGCTTCAGCTCCTGCCGCTTTGAGGAAATAGAGCGCGCGTCCTTCTCCGACTCCGTGACCTGGAACGGATCTCCGGCGTTCGGCATCTCCTCCATACCCAGAACCTCAACCGGCGTTGAAGGCCCGGCCTCCTGAATTCTTCTTCCGAGGTCATCGAACATGGCACGTACACGTCCGGAATAAATTCCCGCGACAAACGGATCTCCCTGGTGAAGGGTTCCTCGCTGAATCACGACGGATGATACGACACCGCGTCCCTGATCAACACGCGACTCAAGAATCTTTCCCTCGGCGCGGCAGCAGTCATTCGCCTTGAGCTCAAGGATTTCAGCCTGAAGGAGAATCGCATCAAGAAGGTCATCAATTCCCTGCCCCTTCAGCGCGCTTATGTTGACATACTGGGTGTCACCGCCCCATTCCTCAGGCGTAAGGCCAAGCTCTGAAAGCTGAGTCTTGACACGGTCAGGATTGGCCTCCGGCTTGTCTATCTTGTTCACCGCCACGATAATCGGAACCTTTGCATCCTTGGCATGGCTGATCGCCTCAAGCGTCTGAGGCATCACACCGTCATCCGCGGCCACCACAAGAACAACTATGTCGGTGACCTGCGCTCCCCTGGCGCGCATCATCGTGAACGCCTCATGTCCAGGAGTATCAAGGAATGTTATGCGGCCCTTGGGAGTGGAGACCGAATAGGCGCCGATATGCTGCGTGATTCCGCCGAATTCACCTTCTGCGACATGGGAATTCCGGATCGCGTCAAGGGTCTTTGTCTTACCGTGGTCAACGTGTCCCATGACAGTGACGATAGGGGGACGGACGACAAGCTCCACGCCGTCATCCTTCTCGCTTTCTATGACAGTCTCATCATAAAGGCTGACAAGATTGACATCACATCCGTATTCGGAGGCAAGAAGAGTCGCCGTGTCCGCATCGATTGACTGTGTGATTGTCACCATCATTCCCATGGACATAAGCTTCGCGATTATCTCGGAAGCCTTCAGATTCATCTTGCGGGCAAGATCGGAAACCGAGATTGTCTCCATTATATCAATTGATTTCGGGACAACGCTTGCCGGAGTCTCTGACTTCTTCCTCTGCTCGAAGAATTTGTCGTCGAACTGCTCCTCGTCCTTTCTGTTATATATCTGTTTCTTTCCCTTGAAGGATTTCTTAGCCGAAAGCTGGCGTGACTGGTCAACCGTCGGCATCGGAGCCGGCGCACCACCCGGACGTCCCTGTCTGAATCCGCCGGCGAAGCGCGGCCCCTGTCCAGGTCCGCTCTGACGGTTCTGGAACCCGCCCTGACGGTTTCCGTAGCCGCCCTGCCTGTTCTGGAATCCTCCGCCCTGACGGTTCCCGTAGCCGCCGTTTCCGTCACGCTCGCGGTTCTGGTAGCCTTGCCTGGCCTGAGTTCCCGTGAATCCGCCGCCGTCACGGCCGAACTGCCGGCCTCCTCCGCCGTACTGTCCGCCGCGCTGATAGCCGTAGCCCCCGCGGGAATTCTGCCGTCCGCGGTCGGAGAGATTTCCGGCCTTCACATTCGGGCGCGCAGGATTCAGCTCGAAGGTCCGCTTCCTGTTTTCCGGCTTCGTCTCAGTCTTAACGTTCTCGGCTGCCTTGCGCTGAACCGCAGCCACATTCTGGGAACGGACCGGCTGCTGCTCTGCCGGTTTCTGTGGCTGCACAGGAGTTTTCTTCTCATTCTGAGCCGGGGATGAATTCTCAGCCTTCCGCACGACAACATGAACATTGTCCCTGCGGCCGCTGTCTCCGCCCGACTTTGCCGTCTGCTGGGCCTGAGGCTTTCTCCTTACAACAACAACACGTTTCTTTTCGGAAGAAGCCGCCGGAGCACTCGTATCCTGCTGCCTCTTGTGAACTACAAATCCGGGCTTTTTCTCTGATTCATCCGCCATAAAAATTCCTATTCCTCGTCCTCTTTAAATTCAAATTCAACACCGCATTCCGGACAATGGGTCATATCAAGAGTAATCTTAGCTCCGCATTCAGGGCAGAAATACTCCTCGGCCTCCTGAACCGGCTCCTCCGGACTGTCCGTATTCGGCCGGGGTTCCGCGCCTTCGTCCGGCACATTCTCATCGACAAATTCCACGTTGTCATTTATCAGTTTATTGACCGCATCGACAGATTCCTGAGAAACCCCGTCTATGCTGATGGCGTTCTTCTCGTATGCGTCAATGAATTCCTCGATGCTCTCAATTCCATGCTCCTTGAGTTTTGCCGCCACATCCTTGTCAACGCCCGGCAGCTCCGCGACCGATGTAATCTCGTCATAATCAGCGTCATCACGGAAAAGGCTCTTCGCCGACTGGACGGTCGATATTTCCGTAAGATCCATCTCCGCCGCCTGTTCCACCGTCTTCACATCTATATTCCAGTCGCAGAGGCGGTTCGCAAGACGGACATTCTGCCCCTGCTTTCCGATCGCGAGGGAGAACTGACTGTCCTGAACAATCGCCAGAGCCTGACGTTTGTTCGTGTCAAGAATCACGACACGCTCCACGGCGGCCGGAGACAGCGAATTCCTTATGAACACAGCCGGATCCGGATCATATTTAAGCACATCAATCTTCTCGTTAAGAAGCTCGCGGATCACACTCTGAATACGGACACCCTTCAGTCCGACGCAGGCTCCCACAGGATCCACATCCTCACGCTTGGAATAAACGGCTATCTTGGTACGGTAGCCGGCATCGCGGACAATCTTTCTTATCTCGACAGTTCCGTCGGATATTTCCGGAACCTCCTTCTCAAGGATGGAGCTGACAAGCTTGGGATCACTTCTTGAGAGAACCACCTGAAGTCCGGAATTAGTCTTCTTGAGGTCAACGATCAGAGCCTTTATCCTGTCGTTCTTCTCGTAGACCTCAAGCTTCGACTGATATTTCAAAGGAAGAATTCCTTCCAGCCGCCCCGGATTGCCTATATCGACATATATGTTTCCCTTGCGCTCACGCTGGTAATATCCGATTATAGTCTCGCCGATCTTCTCCTTGTATTCATTGTAAAGGGAATCCTTGTAGGTCTCATTCAGTCCCTGATGCGCAGTCTGCTTTCCCGTGGCTACGGCAGAGCGGTCAAACGATTTCGGATCCTCAAGAATATCAATCTCGTCACCTTCCTCGACCTCATCGCTCATCGCCTTGGCTTCCTCAAGCTCAATCTCCTTTACCGGATCATAAACCCCGTCGACAACCGTCTTGCGGGAATAGATTGAGACATCAGACATATCATCACTGAATTTCACTATGGCATTCTCATCCGTACCATAAGTCCTTTTATAGGCCGCCTTGAGCGCCTTCTCGATTGTCTGCCTGACTGACTCCATGGAATATCCCTTATCCTGGATCAACTGGCGGATAGCTTCTGCCATCTCTGACATAGCAAGCCTCCTTTTCTTTATTTTATATATGCGCCGCGGAATCAGTCCGCGCGCAGGACGCATAAAATACCGCTATGCGTGTAAAAATTTTGCCTTTGCAATATCCGAATACAGGACGGTAATCTCCTCACCGGAAGGACGCTCAAGCCGAACGGACACGGCGTCCGCGCCCGAAATTTTTCCCCCGACCCAGTCCGAGACAGTCCTGTCCCACACGCGGACTTCCCTTCCGGCAAAAAGGGCGAATTCCGCGGCATTCTTTATATTGTGCTCTATTCCAGGTGAAGTCAGCTCCATCGACGTGTCTTCCGTACCGAGCAGCGCCTCAAGCCGCGGAAGGAGCGCGCGGTGAACTTTCGCGCAGTCGTTTACGCCTATATCCGCGGACGGATCGGCAGATGCTATCATCGCCGAGATTTTCGTGACATTTTTTGCGGGAACAATCTTCAGCTCCACAAGCCTGAATCCCAGCCCCTCGACAAGCGGCGCGCATTCCGCATAAAATTTGACATCAGCGTAAGGTGTATAGTCCAATTTCTGTCCTTGTCCGGTACGGACAATATTCCGTGGCCGGAAAAATATATAAAAAAAGACCCGTTCGCACGAGTCCATTTCAAAGCATAATCAAAATGTACTGCGCAAATATAACGGAAAAACAGCTGCTTGTCAATAAAACGTGCGGAAAACAGGCCGGCCGTTGTTGAAAATACAATAGAATAGGAATATAATCGGTACATTCTAATCTTAATCATTCAAAGGACACAGAAAAATGGTCATCTTAACGCTCAACTGCGGCAGTTCTTCCGCAAAATATCAGGTCTATGACTGGGAAAACAGGAAAGTCATGGCAAACGGCGTGGTCGAAAGAATCGGACTCGACGGATCCGGAATCACGCATAAAGCCGGAAAGGAAAAACATGAGCTGCTAAGCCCCTGCCCGACTCACAAGGAGGCTATCGAGCTGATAATGAAGGAAATCACCGACAGCAAGGTCGGCGTAATCAGCGACATGAGCGTCATTGGGGCGGTCGGCCACAGGGTTCTGCACGGCGGTGACAAATTCACGAAATCCGTGGTGATCACACCTGAGGTCCTCGACACGTTCCGTTCAGTTCAAGATCTCGGCCCCCTCCATAACCCCGCCAACATAATGGGAATCGAGGCCGCCCAGAAGGTTCTTCCGGACGTTCCGCACTGCGCCGTCATGGATACGGCATGGCATCAGACGATGCCGGAATTCGCGTTCATGTATGCGATTCCAAGGGAATGGTACACAAAATACTCGGCGAGGAAATACGGTTTCCACGGGACATCGTTCCTCTACACGTCAAAGCGCGCCGCAGTTCTGCTCGGAAAGCAGCCGAAGGACACGAATGTGATAATCTGCCATATCGGAAACGGAGCGTCTGTATGCGCCGTCAAAAACGGAAAATGCTATGACACCTCGATGGGAATAACTCCGCTTGACGGACTGATTATGGGAACCAGATCCGGCGAGCTGGATCCGGCGCTTCCGTTCTATATAATGAGGAAGACCGGGATGACCGCGGACGAAATGGACAAAGCCCTGAACAAGAAGTCAGGTCTTCTGGGAATAACAGGCAGATATGCCGACAGGCGCGACATCGAAGTCGCGACGGCAGAAGGAGACAAGCTCGCCGAGCTTTCCATCGACATGGAAGCCTACAGGCTGAAAAAATTCATCGGATCATACATGGCCGCGCTGGAACACGTGGATGCGATTGTGTTCACCGCCGGAGTCGGAGAACGCTCGCCGATAATCAGAAAGCGCTCTCTTGAGGGGCTTGAGGAATTCGGAATAAAAATCGACCTTCAAAAGAACGAATGGTCATTCACAGGAAACGCGGAGACCCGCATCAGCGCGGATGACTCGAAGGTGAAGATTTTCGTCATTCCCACCGACGAGGAGCTTGTGATGACGGAGGATGCGTACGCGCTCACCAAGGGAACGTATGACATCCACACGAATTTCACCTACAGCTTCCAGGATCCTGCATACGTGAACAAGGCGAGAGAAGAGGGACTGAAGAAGGATCTCGAAAAGAGGCCGCACATCGCGGACATAATAGCACGTCCTCCGGAAGCATAGGCAGAAGCCTCCTCCGTATCCGGAGAAACATACAGCTCCAGCCCCAGCGTGACGAGAGATGATATGATTTTCCGGCCGACTCGACGGCCGGAATTCACAGGAGCCGCGGCTACCGCTGGCAGGTTCCTTTTTTTATCCTGGCGGCGGCATCAGCCCCGGCGAGAATTCCCACCAGCTCCATGGCGAATTCCTCGCTCGCTCCGGCTCCGCGTGCGGTCACGACATTCCCGTCCACGACAACCGGAAGATCGGAATATCCGCCGCCGAAACCGGACGCCCTGTCCTGCATTCCCGGATAGCAGGTCCATTTTCTTCCGGCAAGAACCGGGGTCTTTCCGAGAACCACCGCGGGAGATGCGCATATCGCGGCGACGACTTTTCCCGCGGCATTGCATTCCTCAATATATCGCAGAAGCCTTCCGTCCGCACCGAGATTCTCCGCGCCGGACGACCCGCCCGGACACACGACCGCATCGGGAAGGCGGCCGCCACGCGAATCAATCCAGCCGTCAAAAGTCATATCGGCAAACATAGAGACGCCGTGGGAGCTCCTGACAATCCGCTTGTCCTCCGCCCCCGACACGACCGCCACAGTGACGACCTCTATCCCCGCCCTTCTCATGTAGTCCACAGGAGAAAGCGCCTCTATCATCTCAAAACCGTCGGCGAAAAAAACCGCTGCCGTGCTCATGTCGATACCTCCGTAAAAGCGTAAACCGCAGTGGCAATAAAACTATATTCGAATCAGGCAAAAGTCAAGCGCGCGAAGGAGACAAGGATTCTTACGGCATGGCGGGCAACTTGTAAGATTCCGCTCATTTCATTATTATCTATATAAATTCAACAAAACAAAGAGGTTTTTATGGCACGCAGAAACTATATCGCCGGAAACTGGAAGATGAACACAAGCAAAGCAGAAGCAGTCGCGCTCGCGAAGGCTCTTGTCGAACAGCTTAAAGGCAAGACGAACAAATACATGATAGGTGTTCCGTTTGTATACCTTGATGCGGTTGCGCAGATCGTAAACGGCTCAAACATAATTCTCGGAGCACAGGACGTAGCCGCGACTCCGAACGGGGCGCATACAGGCGAGGTATCCACCGAAATGCTCAAGGACATCGGAGTGCAGACGGTGATACTCGGCCACTCTGAGCGCCGGCACGAAATCGGAGAAAGCGACGAGCTCATAAACAGGAAAGTCCGCCGCTGCCTAAAGGAAGGTCTTGACGTGGTTCTGTGCATCGGCGAGCTTCTTGCCGAACGCGAGGCAGGCGAGGCGGAGAACGTGTGCGCCTTCCAGCTGTCGGCAGGACTTGCGGGTGTCACCGAGGAGCAGATGAAGCACATAACGATAGCCTATGAGCCTGTATGGGCAATCGGAACCGGAAAGACAGCCACACCGGAAGACGCCGAGGCCATACATAAATTCTGCCGTGATTACATAGCGAAGCTCTACAGCCGCGAGACAGCCGATGAGGTCATAATCCAATACGGAGGCTCAATGAAGGCGTCAAACGCGCCCGAGCTCCTCGCCCAGCCGGACATCGATGGAGGTCTAATCGGAGGAGCCTCACTCAAGGCAGAGACTTTCGTCCCAATCTGCAGCGTCGGCTGCTGATGCGCCGAATCCGTCCGCGGCCTGAGGGAACATAAGCTCCATTTATAAAAGAAAAACAAACTGCCCGCCGGAAATGCGGCGGGCAGTTCAAGAGATTTCTGAAGCTCCGGACTTGCAAAGGAAAACAAAGGACAGCTATAACCATCGGGACTGCGCATAAAAAAAGACACGGAAAATCCGTGTCTTTCTAGCGGTCCCTACGGGAGTCGAACCCGTCTCTTCGCCTTGAGAGGGCGGCGAACTAAACCGATATTCGAAGGGACCATACTGTCCATCCGCTGCAAGCTGCAGCTTATCCAGATCAAACTCCGGAATAATCCGGAAGTTTTCCCCAAGGAGGATTCGAACCCCCACAATCAGAACCAGAATCTGAGGTGCTACCATTACACAATCGGGGAATAAGTGAATACAACTATATCCTGAATCATATTTTATGTCAATATCAATGCAATGGAATTCCTGAAAATAATTTAATTTTCCTGGAATTCCGCCCGTCCACCTTTCCTTTGAATTCTTTTTCGCTCCGCCGGATTTCGCGGGCTTCTTGGATTCCTTTGCCGGCCTGGGAATCCCGGTGACGACAACAGAATTGTCATCATCCGCATTGACATTGAGCACGGCTGCACATGTTTTTCCGTCATGCGAGAAACTCTTTTCCAATGACATTCTGTTACTCCAGGCAGAAAGCCCCGCCGCCTTTTTACAGGGCAAAGCTTTCTTCACATCATGCTGAATGCTGATTCCAACTGCATTCAGCTTTATTTTCAAGAGGAAAGGCGGTTTGACGACAGCGGACAGTTTTATTATATTAGCTGTATGACAGAAAACACAGACGATGAAATCAATATAGACGGTTCCGCAGTCATCACGGAGACAGAAAAAGACAGTCAGCAGCCTGAAAATAATGCGGCTGAGAACACGGAGCAGAAGAAGAGACGCGGAAGGCCGCGCGGAAAGAAAAACAGGACAGAGAAGACTGTATCTGCGCCTGAAAATTCTATAATCTCCGCAGACCAGATGCTTCCACCGAAGCTCACGCTGATTCCGCTGCAGGGACGTCCGATTTTTCCCGGAATATTCACTCCGCTGATGGTAAATTCTCCGGAGGACATAAAGGCCATCGAGGAGACGTATAACCATGAGGGTTTTCTTGGAATCTCGATGATAAAGGACAGCATGGAGGACAACGAGACGCCTTCCGTCGCGGATCTCTGCACAATAGGAACTGCAGCAAGAATAATCAAAAAAGTGAACATGCCCGACGGCGGACTCAACATATTCATCTCAACGGTGAAGCGGTTCAAAATAAGAAAGACGCTTCATCCGTCAGTTCCGATGGTCGCCGCGGTGGAATATCTTGACGACGAGGAGGACAGGACATTCGAGGTCAAGGCTCTGACACGCGCCATAATCAGCGAGATGAAGGAAATTTCGGATAACAATCCTCTGTTCAGCGAGGAGATGCGGCTGAACATGGTGAACATCGACAATCCCGGAAAAATTGCGGACTTCATAACGTCAATCCTCAATATAGACAGAAACGAGCAGCAGAAAATTCTTGAGACCGTAAATGTAAGACAGCGGATGGAACAGGTGCTGGTGTTCATAAAAAGGGAACAGGAGCTTCTGCGCGTCCAGAAGAAAATACAGGCGGAACTGAACGAGCGCGTCGAGAAAAACCAGCGTGAGTACTTTCTCCGCGAGGAACTGAAATCGATTCAGGAGGAGCTCGGCACAAACGCCGACGGAGAGGCCTCAGACTACCAGAAATTCAAGGAGAAGATAAAGGCTCTTGAATTCAGCGGAGAAATAAAGGAGACGGTTGACGGCGAGCTTGAGAAATTCAACCTCATGGATCCGAATTCGGCAGAATACATCGGAACAAGAAATTTTCTTGAGCTTGTGACACAGCTCCCATGGAAGGACGGAGAAAAACCGGACTTCAGCATGGAGAAGGCGCGCGAGACCCTTGACAGGGATCATTTCGGTCTTGAGGACGTGAAGAAGAGAATTCTTGAGTATCTTGCCGTAAGAAAAATGAAGGGCGACTCAAAGGGCTCCATCCTTCTTCTGGTAGGTCCGCCGGGAGTCGGAAAGACAAGCGTAGGAAAATCAGTTGCGGCGGCCATGAACAAACCGTTCTACCGTTTTTCCGTCGGAGGAATGAGGGACGAGGCCGAGATAAAGGGTCACAGGCGCACATATATAGGAGCGATGCCAGGAAAGATAATACAGGGACTCAAAATCACAAAATCAAAGTCGCCGGTATTCATGATAGACGAGATCGACAAGATGGGGTCAAGCCATCAGGGAGATCCGGCCAGCGCGCTTCTTGAGGTGCTTGATCCGGAACAGAATGTCTCGTTCAGGGACAACTATCTTGACCTTCCGTTCGACATATCAAACGTCCTTTTCATACTTACGGCGAATACGCTGGACTCGATTCCGTCTCCGCTTCTTGACCGGGCGGAGATAATTCAGATCGCCGGCTACATTGATCAGGAGAAAATCGAGATTGCGAAGAAATATCTGATTCCGAAGAACCTCATCAAGAACGGACTGAAGAAGAATCAGGTAAGATACACCAAGGATGCGCTGCTGACAATAGCCGAGGAATATGCGCGGGAATCCGGTGTAAGGAATTTCGAGAAGAGCATAGACAAAATCCACCGAAAAATTGTGGCGGAACTGGTGAATGAGGCTGAAAAAAATCAGGATAAGGCGGAACAGGCTGACACGGAACTTGGACCGGTTAGCGAAAGAAAATTCACGGTCGAGACGGCAGATCTCGACAAGTACCTCGGGAAACCTGTATTCGACGAGAGCGAGATAAAAAAGGCTTCTGTGCCCGGAACGGCAATCGGACTGGCATGGACGAGCATGGGCGGAGACACTCTCCTTATAGAGGCGTCTGAATTCGAGGGGAAAGGAGGTCTCGTGCTCACGGGGCAGATGGGCGATGTAATGAAGGAATCATGTCAGATCGCATTCAACTGGTCCAGGAAATTCATTACGGACAGAAAGATAAGAAAACCGGACTGGTTCGACAAGCACACGGTTCATCTCCACATACCTGAGGGCGCCACTCCTAAAGACGGACCAAGCGCAGGAATCACAATGGCGACGGCATTCATCTCGCTTATGACAGGAAAAACAATAAAGCCGAATCTCGCCATGACGGGAGAGCTGAGTCTTACCGGGCAGGTTCTGCCGATAGGGGGTCTCAGGGAAAAGACCGTCGCGGCGAAAAGGAACAAGATCAGAACAATTATAATTCCCAAGGCGAACAGCCGTGATCTGGACGACATACCGGAAAATGTGAGGGCAGGAATAACATTCATACCTGTAACGAGAGCCGAGGAGGTAATATCATTCGTGCTGCCCAAGATAAAGGACAAGACCACCGTGCGGAAAGGCAGGAAAAAGGCCGTGGAAACGGAGAAGGGGCAGAATTCCTGAAAGAACCGGAAAAAGCGGTTCCGGACAACGGAATAAGCGTGACCGGAAACCGCTGCCTCCTCAGTTTTTTGGGAACAGGCTGAAAAAAGCGGTGAAAAGTCCGAGGCTTCCGGCCATCATTATGCAGCCTGCCAAGAGGACTCCAAGCATCACGGAAATGACGGTGTCCCTGAATTTCATGTCGAGGAGACTGGCCGCAAGTGTTCCTGTCCATGCGCCGGTTCCGGGCAGCGGAATTCCGACAAAAAGCATGAGCGCCACGAAAATTCCCTTTCCCGCCTTGCTCTGAAGCCTGTCACCTGCCGAAGTTCCCTTCACGAGGAAAAAACGGCATATTCCGCCTATGACTTTCCGGTCTCTTCCCCATTCAAGGAATTTTCTTGCGAAAAGATATATCACCGGCACAGGAAGCATATTACCGGCTATGCTGACAATATATGAAGGTATCACGGGCAGCTGCATTGCCTGAGACACGGGAATCGCCCCTCTCAACTCGACAAGAGGAAGCATAGAGATAAAAAACACAATTACATAATCAACAAACATTCTGTGATAATAACATATAATCCCGGTTAAGAAAACATCAGCGCATCAGCTCATGGTAACATAGGTTTTTCCGGCTCCGCCGTCTTCTGCCGGGGCATAATGGAATTCCTGGACACCCGGGCAGTGCGACAGATAATTCTGCACCGCCTGCTGAAGAATTCCGTCACCTTTTCCGTGAATTACGCTGAAATGCCTGAAATTCTGCATATTGCACAAATCCACCTGCCGCTCAAGTGCCCGGAGAGCATCCTCGGAACGCATGCCCAGCAGTCGCAGCTCAAAGACCGGACGTGGCATTGTATCATTTCCTGAATCTGAAACCGGACACATATCCACGCTCACCGTAGGAGACAGAAGCGACCCTTTGCCACTTACAATCTCAAGGTTACGCTCCTTTACAGGCATACGTATGCTACCGAACTGGACCAGCCATACTCCGCCGTTCTGCCGGCTGACAAGAACACCTTCGCTTCCGCTGGTAATGGAGCGGACAAACACCCCCGCCTCGAACACTGGTTCAGGCACATTTTTCTTCTCCGCAGGCTGCTGTATTGCCGGAGCTGCATGACGCAGCGCCTCCGAATTCTTCATCCGCCTCTTGGTTTTTCCGGCACTGCGGCCGTACTTCCGGTCATGGCGGCTCTTGGCCGCGGCAAGACCGGCTGAAATCTCGTCAAGGCAACGGGCTTCTGCCTCAGTCTGCCCGGCGAATTTCTCCGTATCGTCCGCAAGCCTCTCTGAAAATGCACGCACCTCGCGCGTCTTCTCCTTTGTAAGCTCCCCTTCCCTTATCCGGCGGACAAGATTCTCAAGGCGGCTCCTGCTGTCCGAAAGATAGTCCTGCATCTCACGCTGGATTCCCTGCCGGAGCTCATTCTCCTTTTGCCTGAGCTCAAGATCCTTTTCCCTGAGCTCAAGCTCCCTTTCATCAAGCATGCGCGACTTGTCCTCCGCTTCGAGCAGCAGCCGGTCAAGTTCAGAATGCTTGCCGTTCAGTCCGTTTATCAGTGTGGAGACATCGGTCTGGCCGCCTGAAATATAAGAGCGTGCGTCAGCGCATATACGCTCAGGAATTCCGCTTCTCACAGCAATATCCAGCGCATGGCTTTCTCCGGGAACGCCCATGACAAGCCTATATGACGGAGAAAGCGTATCCTTATTGAATTCGACGGATGCATTGACACAGGCTTTCTCGGTATATCCGTAGTTTTTGAGAACCCCCTGATGCGTGGTGACAAGGACAAAAGCACCACGCCTTATCAGCTCATCAAGCACAGCCATCGATATTGCGGATCCCTCAAGAGGATCTGTTCCGCTGCCAAGCTCATCAAGAAGGACAAGACTAGCGGAATCCGCGCCGTCCAACGCGGCCGCTATATTCCTCATGTGACCTCCGAATGTCGACAGCGACTGATCAAGCGACTGGCTGTCGCCTATGTCGGCAAAAATGTCAGAGAAAAACGGAAGTCTAGTTCCGTCCGCGGCCGGAACCGGAAAACCGGCCTGATTCATAGCGGAGAACAGCGCAAACGTCTTTAATGTCACTGTCTTTCCGCCTGTATTCGGGCCTGTTATTATGAGAATTCTCTTTCCCGGCATAAAGCGGATGTCAACTGGAACTGCCCGCTCGCCAAGAAGAGGATGTCTCGCGGCAAGGAGAAGAGGCGGACATTCATTTCCTGAAGAGTCGCGGCAGTCAAGCGCATAGCAGCATCCGTGGGCACGCCCCCATTTCGCTACCGCCAGCGTGGCGTCAAACTTCTCCATGACAGGAACCGCCGCAAGGAATTCCCGTACCGACGGCTGAAGGGAAGCTGTAAGGTCGGAGAGGATTTTCTTCACCGCGACATCAAGCTCATATTCCTTTCTCATAATGTCGTTTCCGCACCGGACCGCCTCTTCCGGCTCAATGAATACGGTACGTCCGGTCTGTGAAATCTCATGCACTATTCCCGGAATTCTCCCCTGGCAGTCTGACCTCACAGCAAGAAGCTGCCTGCCGTTTCTGTAGACAGGAACATCGGACTCCAGAATTTCAGAATACTTTCTGTCGGATATATAGGAACGTAGGATATTGACGACTTTCCGGTTCAACGCGGAAATTTCTCCCCTTATCGCGGCAATTTCCGGAAGTTCCCTGAGCTCCCCGTCATGGGTAATCACCCTGAAAATTTTTCCGGAGGTCCCGGTCATATCAGGGAGAAGCTCAGCCTGTTCCCGAAGGACAGACATATCAATCTTGCCGCTGAAGGAAAAAATGGAGGTACGGACACGCTCCAGGGAAAGACAGAAAATGCCCAGCGAATGAACCTGTTCCAGCGAAAGCGCGGCGCCTTTTGTCCTGATGACGGAAAGGACGGAACGTATCGGATTCCACGGAAGAAAAGGCGCCACCGGTGATGAACATATAAAATCCAGCCATTCACGGCTGCATTCCTTATAAAATTCAGTTTCTGCGGAATCCTGAAGAGGCTCCCTTAAAAGAAGAAAATTCCTTCCCTCCTCGCTCAGGCAGAATCCTGCGATCTCGTCCCGTATCCTGTAAAAATCAATTTCCTTTAATGTCTCTGTGTTCATAAAAAACCATGAAAAGTTTTTCTATATTAAAATAAATGCGGCGGAAATTCAGTCCGCCCAAGTTCCATTTTTTATTTCCGCTGATATGCGTCTCCAACTGTCATAACGCTGCTGCGTCACAATTCCGCCATCAACGGCGTCTTTTACAGCGCATCCGCGCTCCGATATGTGAGAACAGCTCATTCCGAATTCGCATTTTCCTATAAAAGGACGAAATTCCCGAAAATAAAAAATCAGGTTTTCCGAGGAAATATCATCCAATACGAAACGCCTGATACCAGGAGTATCTATAACAGAAGCCTTCTTGCCCTTTATGCCCGCTGTAAGCGATTCATTCAATGTAAGCCGGAGCAGAGTACCCTTCGTCGTCGTATGGCTTCCTTTCCCGTATTTTCTTGAGAGACTGCCGGTTTTTAGCACACACGAATTATCCATGACGTTTATAAGGCTTGATTTCCCGACCCCGGACTGTCCCACAAAAGCGCACAGGCGGTCTTCCAGCAGCTCGGCGAATTCAGTCATACCTTCTCCGGTCTTTGCTGACACCCGGAGCACCTTATAGCCTATACTTTCCCATATTCTAAGCGTACACTCCAGAGGTTCAGGATCATAGCCTGCCAGATCATATTTATTGCACACAATCACAGGAGTTATCTCCTGATGTTCAGCCTGAGCAAGCGCCCTGTCAATGAAGCGGGAACGAAACGGAGGCTCATCAGGAGTTGTGACGAGAATAAGATAATCAAGATTCGCCGCCAGCAACTGAGGGCACCGTCCCTTCACGTTCCATCGGAGGAAAGCATTTTTCCTTGGAACAAGAGAACTGATTTGGCCTTTCATCTCATCCATATCATCAGCCTCAAGACAGACCACATCTCCAGGAGCAAGAGGATTGTAATACTCCTTGTCTGATTTCAAAACTTTTCCTTTTATCGAACAAAGCCGGGTAATACCGTCATTGCATTCTACCGAAAAAAAATTGTTTGCCCCGCCTAAAACTGTACCTTGCATTGCCTAAATTTGAAGAAAAAGACAGATATTGTCAAGTTATGCAAAACTGTTGATATAATAATAAAGAAACCACAAAAAAAACAAAACCGGACGACAAATATCATCCGGTCTGCTCAAATCGATACCAAATAAAATGTTATTTCTTTGGTTCCGTCTTTTCAAGCTCAATCTTCAGAAGTGACAAAACATATTCAGGATTAATTACACAGCTCTTTGATAAAGCCGATAATTTTTCTGAAACAGGTTTAAATCCCTTCCCATTCTCAATTGCCTTTTTCAGACTCTCATTACTTTTATGCATAATAAATATTATACACTAGTTCCAGAAAACTGCAAGCAAAAAAACATCTTTGAATTAAAAAAAAGCCCGGCGGCTACCTACTTTCCCGCCGCAAGGGCAGTATCATCGGCG